>Ga0315296_10005618_pt1 | contig 10017 bp, 9 predicted proteins | sample YL17G14_18_MG_FD_203921 | JGI IMG/M metagenome (GOLD analysis project Ga0315296, IMG submission 203921) | Sediment microbial communities from Yellowstone Lake, YNP, Wyoming, USA - YL17G14_18 | ecosystem: Environmental > Aquatic > Freshwater > Lake > Sediment | place: USA: Wyoming | collected... | reverse complement strand
TCCCTCCCTCAAGAGCCTCATCAGTTCCCCGACCAGCTTCCCCTCGCTGAGAGTCTGCCTCAACTTTCTCAGGTAGTGCCACCATTGGTGAACACAACCCTCACTCACCAAGATACTTGACAGGCTGATCTCTGACGGTATAATCAGCAAGAGAATCCGCAGCCGTAGCTGTATGGTTAAGGAGAGCCGCATGAGAGCCGTTTACCACATGCAGAACTATTATCATGAGCAACGAAGGCACCTGCGGCTCCAGGGTTTACACTTGATGGCGGCAACTGTCCGATGAAGAGGCTAAGAGTCCTTATGATCGCTCCCACCTCCTTTTTCGCCGACTACGGATGCCACGTCCGCATCTATGAAGAGGCATCGATCCTCCGGAAGATGGGCCATGAGGTGGTTATCTGCACCTACAACACAGGCCAGAATGTAAAAGGGCTACGGATCGAGCGGGCCATGGGCATCCCTTGGCGCAAGCGTGTAGAGGTGGGCTCCTCTCTACATAAGGTTGCTTTTGACCTTCTCCTATCTCTCAAAGCCTCGCTGGTGGCCCTCCGGTGGAAGCCAGATATCGTTCACGGCCACCTCCATGAAGGAGCCCTCATCGGCTTCCCCTTGAGCCTGATGCGAAGGGTCCCCTTGCTCTTCGATTTCCAGGGGGGCCTCACCAGCGAGATGATAGACCACCACTTCCTCAGGCCCGATGGTCTCCTCTACCGTCCCATGCGAAGGCTGGAGGAGATGATAAACCGCTTGCCCCAAGCCATCGTCACCAACTCCCAGCACGCCCGCAACCTCCTTACTGGCGAGTTCGGCTGCGATGAGAAGCGGATTCATATCGTGCCCGACTGCGTCAATGCCGACTTCTTTCAACCTCCTCGTGACGAGGCAGAGCGGCTGGCCTTGAAATCTGGGCTGGGGATACCGAGGGAGCGCAAGGTAGTGGTTTATCTGGGGCTTTTGGCAGGTTATCAGGGAACCGCCCACCTACTCGAGGCTATCGCGCACGGCGGCGGGCGCTTCGCCGATACCCACTTCCTCATCATGGGCTACCCGGCAGCCCCTTTCTACCAGAGTCGCGCCGAGGAGATGGACATTGGAGAAAGGGTGACCTTCACCGGCAGAATCCCCTATTTCGAGGCCCCAAGGTATCTGGCCGTGGGCGATGTGGCTGTGGCTCCGAAGCTGTCCGCCACCGAGGGGAACGGGAAAATCCTCAACTATATGTCCATGGCCCTACCCACGGTGGCCTTCGATACTCCAGTGAATAGGGAGTATTTAGATAAGTGGGGCATCTATGTGGAGCGGGGGAATCACGTGGCCTTCGCCGAGGCCCTCATTTCGCTCTTGGAAGATGAAGAACGAGCCCTAGAGTTGGGGCGCCAACTGCGGAAGCGGGCTATCGAGTGTTACTCCTGGGAAAGGGCAGGGAAGGAGATCGTACGTATCTATGAGGAGTATGTAGGGTCGTAGCCTCTCAGCATGCCAAGGCTGCATCTGCCTTGGGGAAAGGGCTGGTAGCGGTGGCCAGACTGAAGGAACTCATTCGGTATCGGGAATTAGTTAGAAACCTCGTCGTGAGGGACCTCAAGGTACGCTACAAGAACTCGGTCTTGGGTTTTCTTTGGTCTCTCCTGAACCCCCTGGGGATGATGGTCATCTTTACCGTTGTCTTTACCATCATGTTGCCCAACAACACCATCGATCGCTTTCCGGTCTTTGTCCTCTGCGCCCTTCTCCCTTGGAACTTCTTCTCCAGCAGCGTGATGACATCGATCCATAGTGTTGTTGGTAACGCCCATTTGATAAAGAAGGTGTACTTCCCCAGAGAGGTGCTCCCTCTCTCCGCTGTGGTCGCGAATTTGGTGAACTTCCTACTGGCCATGACCGTCCTCTTCGGCATGATGTTCGTTTTCAGGACGCCCCTAACCGTATGGGCGTTGCTTCTGCCGGTGATAGTTCTTGTCCAGTTGATCTTCACCTTGGGGTTGGCCTTCTTCCTCTCCACACTCAATGTCCTCTATAGGGATACCGCGGCTATAATGGACGTGGCTATGCTGGCTTGGTTTTTCCTCACACCGGTCTTCTACCCCATCACTATCTTGCCTCACTACCGGACCATATTTGGCTTTGCACTGGACATCCAACGTCTGGCTTATATTTTGAACCCTATGGCCTCGATCATCGCTTCCTATAGGGTGATACTCTATCACGGAGCACCTCCGGCTTTCGATTTTTTGGCTAGGACCGCGGTAACCTCTCTCGCCCTCCTCTCCTTGGGTTATCTGGTCTTCCTCCGCTATAGCAAGATATTCGCAGAGCAACTCTGATTCGCTTCCTCGGTCCGACTCTGTGATATCGATAGCCATTATCAATTCTTGAGAGCACGGTGTGGCGTTGGTGGCGAATGGGTGCAGACCTTGCGCATGGGGAGCAAGGCTGTCAGTGGTCTTCTACTAGATCAGTTGCCCTGCCATACGACGTGGTATATAATGGCGGAGGATTTAATGCAGGGTCTAAGCACGGACTGGTATGAATAGTAGGTTTACCTATCTTATAGGCATAGGGGCTCCTCTCTTGGCTCTCCTGCTTATCGGCGGCGTTTCGCTGGAGAAGTTCGCTGTTGGGCCAGTCGGTCAGCGCATTAATGACACACCGGCGGGTGAAATCCGCGGTTCTATCACCATCGGGCAACTCTTCACCGCCCCCTATAACGGTCTTTACCGCATAGATGTACTCATGGCTACTTACGCTCGCCAAAATACCCACGATGTGACCTTCCATCTGAGGAGCAGCCCCCAGGCAGACAACGACTTGGTCAAGATCACCGTCAACGCTAGAGAGATCGAAGACAACCAGTTTCGCCCCTTCACCTTCGAGCCCCTTCGCGATTCGGCCGGTAAGAGTTACTACTTCTTCTTCGATTCTCCCGATTCCGAGCCTGGCGATGCCGTCACTGTCTGGGGGACGATCAAGGACCTGTACCCTGAAGGTAGGCCTTTTCGCAACCACCGCAAGGCCGGAGGCGATCTAGTCTTCCTCACCTACTACCGGCCGAGTCTTTTGGATAAATTCAATATCCTGCTCGACCGCTTAACGGCGAATAAGCCCCTTTTCTGGGGGGATAGGCGTTTCTATCTGCTTCTGGCTCCCCTCTATATGGCTCTCCTCAGCCTTTTCATAGTACAGGTTATCAAGATCCCCTCCAGAGAGGAAAAGGATAGCGATGACGAGGTCGGTAATTCGACTTGAGAGAGTCTCAAAGAGGTTCACCCTCCACCACGAGCGTGCCTTTTCCTTCCAGGAACTAGCGATAAACCTATTACGAGGCCGGAGGAGAAACCCTGGCGAAGAGTTCTGGGCCTTGCGCGACATCGATCTGGAAGTACAGAAAGGGGAGATGGTAGGCATCATCGGCGTCAACGGTTCGGGCAAAAGCACACTCTTGAAACTGATCGCTCGGATCATCGAGGCCACCTCGGGGCGCATCACCGTCTCCGGCCGGGTCGCGGCCCTCCTGGAACTCGGAGCAGGCTTCCATCCTGACCTTACGGGACAGGAGAATATCTATCTGAATGGCTCTATCCTCGGTTTAACAAGGAGAGAGATCGAAGACAGGTTTCAAGAGATCGTCTCCTTTGCCGAATTGGAGCGCTTCATCGACATCCCGGTAAAGCACTACTCCTCTGGGATGTACGTCCGGTTAGGCTTCGCTATCGCGGTGCACGTTGAACCAGAGATACTCCTCATCGATGAGACCTTGGCGGTAGGAGACCGCGCCTTTCAGAAGAAATGTCTAGAAAAGATCTACGGGTTGAAGCAAAGAGGGATAACCATCCTTTTCGTCTCCCACGATCTCGAAGCGGTGAGGCAACTCTGTAACCGGGCCATCTGGCTGGATGAGGGGGTGATAAGGGCAGAAGGGGGTACGGAGAGGGTTATTGAGCACTACTTGGATTACGATATCACCCTCGAGGAAACTAGGTCGAGGCAAGAGGATAGGGAGCGGCTGAGGAAGAATCGTTGGGGAAGCGGCGAGGTCGAGGTGTTGGGCGTTGATTTCCTTGATGCCCAGGGGAACGGAAGGCGAGTTTTCGAGACGGGCGAGAAGATGATAGCCAGGATCAGTTACTGTGCTCACCGCAGGGTCGAGAGGCCGGTGTTTGGCGTAGCGATCCATCGCCATGATGGCTTGCATATCAATGGCCCCAACACGAAGTTATCCGGCTATGATATTGACTACGTCGAGGGCAAAGGCGAAATAGACTACATCATAGAGAGGCTGCCCCTCCTGGAAGGGAGGTACGAATTCACAGTGGCCATCTATGATGACAGTTGCCTCCATCCCTATGACCACCAAGAGCGGGCGTATGAATTCATAGTACGGGAAGGGGATGTGCGAGAACGCTATGGGGCGTTATATATCCCTTGCCAGTGGGAGCACAGAGGACGATGAAGAGCCAGGACTTGGGCGGCCTTGATTACGATTTTCTCCGTTACATCGGTGTGGAGCCCGAAACCCAGAAAAGGATCCAAAGTTTCTACCTGCCTTTCTTCGAGGGTTGCAAGAAAGTAATTGACCTAGGCTGTGGAGATGGGGACTTCCTCGAACTACTAGAGGAGAAGGGAATTGAGGCGACGGGGGTAGATTGGGACGCAAAGTGCTGTGCAGAGGCCAGGGAACGAGGTCTAAAAGTGCTCTGCCAGGACATCTTTGAGTACCTAGGGGGGATAGAAGAGGGAAGCGTGGACGGCGTTTTCTGTTCTCATCTGGTGGAGCACCTGCCCTATGAACGGGTGATAGAGCTTTTGCGCCTTGCGCACCGTGCTCTGCGGGAGGGAGGCAAGATAGTTCTATCCACTCCCAACGTGAGAGGGCTCTTTTCCCACTTGGAGATGTTCTATCTGCACTTTGGACACGTGACCTTCTACCATCCGCGCCTCCTCGGCTTCTTCTTGGAGTACACGGGGTATTCTGAGGTAATAATGGGAGAAAACCCGGAGACGGCCCTTCCCCTTTGGGGGCACCTGAGGTCAGAACCGTCCGGAGAATTTGGCTCCCTCATCCCATCGATTCGCTATGATCCCCTCTTGCCACTGCCATCTAACCCTTTGCGCAAGGTTATCTGGCGAGGGAAGATGTTCCTGGTAAGGCTCCTCGTGCAACCGTACCTGGACCGTATCGTGGGAGAAATGAATGCGCGTCTAGGGCATCTCAGCCGTACTCTAGAGGATCTGGACCGCCCCTTTGAAGGCTACGCCCGTGCGAGTAAACCTGAGTAAGGAGGCTTCTGCCATGCGCGGGAAATCCATCCCTGAAGCGGGGAGTTCTAGTCAGGTATTACCTACAGTCAGCGTTGTGGTGCTTAACCACAACGGCAGACAATTTTTAGGGGAATGTTTCCGCTCCCTAGGGCAAGGTCTCAACTACCCGCAAGAGAAGATGGAACTTATCATGGTGGACAACGGCTCAAGCGATGGGTCCACCGAATATATGAAAGCCAACTTCCCTCAAGTGAAGGTCATTAGCAATCCTCGGAATCTAGGATTCGCCCGGGGAAACAACGTAGGCGCAGAACAAGCCGGTGGCGAGTACGTTGCTTTTCTAAACAACGACACCCGCGTCCATCCCGACTGGCTCATAGAACTGGTCAGGTCGGTCTCCAAGAACGAGGATGTCATCTGCGCCGGGAGCAAGATCCTCAGTTGGGACGGTAAGAGGATAGATTTCATAGGTGGAGCCATGAATTTCCATGGCATGGGGTTCCAGATCGATTACGGAGAAGAATACAAAGGGGGACATGAGGAGGATAAGGAGATCCTTTTCGCTTGTGGGGCCTCGATGCTCATCAGGCGCGACATCTTCCTCGATTGCGGTGGGTTCGATGAACACTTCTTCGCCTACTATGAAGATGTCGATCTGGGATGGCAACTCTGGGTCCTAGGTTATAGAGTGCTCTTTGCCGCCAAATCGATCGCCTATCATAGACATCACGGCACCACCCAGCATGCCCCGGAGGCCAGAAGGCGTCTCCTTCGGGAAAGGAACGCTCTCTACTCCATCATCAAGAACTACGAGGCTGAGACGCTGGACCAGGTGTTGCCGGTGGCCTTGCTCCTTCTCCTCAAGCGTCTCTATTTGGAGAGCGGGGTCGATCCCTCCCCCTATCGGTTGGAGCCCCAGCCCGTCGCACCCTCGCTAGATCTGACCCCTTCAAGCCCCTATACGCCCGGGTACTATTGGAGGGAAATCTGGCGAACGATGCGGGAGGATGGTTTGGGGCCTTTGTGCCGGAAGATAAGGGCTGAGATGCAGCGTGGGTCGTACTCTCTCCTTGCCCCTATTCGTCGGGCAATAGCTCAGCGATTGGTGAGGGACGAAATCATCCCTCAATCGGCCTTCAGCCCTGTCATAGCGGTAAGCGATTTGATTCAACATTACCCCACCCTTCTGGAAGAAAGGGAGAGGATCCAAGCCTTGCGCCAACGGTCGGACAGGGAGATTTTTAGGTTGTTTGGTCTTCCCTTCCAGGCAAGCTACTTCAATCGCCAGTACGAGGACGCCCAAAGAAGGTTGGTTCAAGCCTTTGGCCTGGATCAACTTTGGGAGAGAGACCCATGAGCCATGTTTTGATCATCAGTCACGAGATTGTGGGCAAGGAGATGGCCGGGCCTGGAATCCGATGCTGGGAGTTCGCCAAGGCATTGAGCAACTTCTGTGAAGTCACTCTCGCTGTGCCCAATGAGAGCGACCTACAGCCCACTCGCTTCACCTTGGTGAAGTACAACGGTGAGAGATTGCTTCGATTGGCAACTGGAAGCGACGTTGTGATCGTCTCTGGACTTACGTTGGCCCTATATCCGTTCTTAAAAGAGCTCAGTATCCCCCTTGTGGTCGACATCTATGATCCTTTCACCCTGGAGAACCTCCAACTCTTCTCCGATAGAGATATCGCCTTTCGCCAGAGGGATCACAATGATCTCATCGCTGCCCTTAATGGCCAATTGTTGGCTGCCGATTTTCTCATATGCGCCAGCGAGAAACAACGCGCTTATTGGCTGGGCATGCTAAGTGCCCTCAATAGGGTGAACCCTTTGACCTACAGCGAGGATAATTCTTTGCGCAGGCTCATCGACGTAGTTCCCTTCGGCCTACCAACGGAAGGACCTCGTCACGACAACGATGTGTTGAAGGGCGTGCGAGGGACCATCGGGCGACAGGACAAGGTTGTGCTCTGGGGAGGAGGGATCTACAACTGGCTGGACCCATTGACCTTGATCCGGGCCATGAGTCACATCGCGAAGGTGAGGGAGGATGTTAAGGTTTTCTTCATGGGTGTGAAACACCCCAACCCTCATGTCCATGAGATGAAGGTGTGCTCTGAGGCTATCCAGTTGAGCAAAGAGCTAGGGTTGTACGGGAAATATATCTTCTTCAACGATTGGGTACCATACGAGGAGAGACAGAACTACTTGCTGGAGGCGGATATAGGCATCAGCCTCCACCTGGATCACGTTGAAACCACCTTCTCTTTTCGAACTCGCGTCCTCGACTACATCTGGGCTAGGCTTCCTATGGTAGTAACTTGCGGCGATGATATGAGCGCTTTGGTCAAGGAGCATGGTTTGGCGAAAGTGATAGGCTATGAAGCGGTCGACGAGTTGGTAGAGGCCTTGCTGGAGATGGTAGACACTCCTGATCTACGACAGATCTACGCTCCCCGTTTCGAGAAAATAGTAGATCGATTCTCTTGGTTGGAAGTTGCGAAACCGCTGATTGAGTTTTGCCGATCGCCAAGGTTGGCCCCCGATAAGACCATCGCTCGTGCTGCTTCTAAAGAGGTAGCGGAGTCTATCCCCCTGAATACCGCGGTTTCTCCCACACCATGGCGCTTGCTACTTGCCAAGGCTTGGCGATGTTATAGGGAAAGGGGAGCGCGAGCGCTCTGGATAGAGGTAAGCAACTATCTCGGATGGCGCTGGCTTCGGCGTTAGGCCTCGCGTCTACCGGGTTGTTCAAATAGGCTGGCCGATTCAGCACACATTGGAATCCAAAACAGCAATCGCCAAGGCGAAGGAATGCATACAAGGAGCAGTATTGTTGTTCCTCAAATGTGGTTCCCCCCTGAACTTTGCTCTCCTGCTTTGAAAGATGGTCAAGAGGCGACGGGGGTTGAAACATAGAACGGGTGAAAGGCGATGGAGTCGCGAGGCTATTTGGATCTCATTCGCCATCCTCCTCTCCTTCACTCTAGGTGGGCTCCTAACCAGGGCTACTGTTGAGCCCTTGATCTGGCCAAAGGTCGGCGAACCGGTCCTGAGCCAAGAAAGAGCGAGGCTAGTGGGTGGCGAAATATATGGCCGCATTACTATGGGACAGAGTTTCATCTGCCCCCGTAATGGGCTATATCGTATCGATATCCTTCTAGCCACCTACAACCGAAGAAACGATAGGGATGCCATCTTTCATCTTCGACACGAGCCGGAGGTGGATGACCTAGTCACTATCAGATTCAACGCTTCAGAGGTGGAGGATAACGCCTTCTTCTCCTTCACCTTCGCCCCTATCCCTGACTCTGGAGGCCAGGAGTTCTATTTCTTCCTCGAATCGCCTGATTCGGAGCCCGGTAACGCCATAACCGTTCGGGGCGTCACAGAGAATGTCTACCCAGAGGGTAGCTCATATCGCAACCATCGGCGCGCTGGAGGAGAGGTGGCTTTTCGGATATATGCCAAGGGGTACCCCCTACTGGACAGAATCTCTGACTTCTTCACCCAAAACGCCCTAAAGATAATCATGTTCAGCCTCTATTCTGCTCTAGTTTTCTCTGTGATAAGCCTCTCGCGCCATCACCGCAAAAAATTCGGCACCGACGGGGAGTTGAATGCAACTGGTTCGCTCTATCCTTGAGAGGGCGGTGCTATTCACCTCGCGGGGGCTGAAGAAAGAGCTGTTGGCTCTTCTCTTCCTGGCAGGGGTGGTCTTGATTTTCTTGTGGCCTTCTCTCTTCCTCGATAAGACGCTCCTGCCGGTGGATATCCTTCTCCATTTCTCTCCCTGGTCTTACTATTCCAACCGCCCTCCTGTTTGGAACGGCCTGCCTGTGGATGCGGTAACGCAATTCTACCCTTGGAAACTCTTCGTCGCCCGGGCCATTCGAGGGGGTACGTTACCCCTTTGGAACCCCTATGTAATGTCCGGGACCCCCTTCATTGCCAATAGCCAAGCGGCCATCTTCTACCCTTTCCACCTCCTATTTCTCTTATTTCCTGCTTTGAGGGCCTATGCTATCTTTGTGGCCCTCCACCTCTTCTTGGCCGGTTCTTTCACCTATTTCTATCTGCGAGTCATCTCCGTTTCCCGGACGGCTTCACTATTGGGAGGGATGGCTTTCATGAGCAGCCCCTTCTTGATCGGCTGGTCTGAACACCTTTCCCACTTGGGGGTGATGGTCTGGCTACCTTTGAGCCTCATCCTCTTGGAGAAGATGCTCACCCGTAGGAGCCTTGGATACGCCTTGGGGCTGGGTATAGTGTTGGGCGTTCAGACTTTAAGCGGCATGCTTCAATTCTCCTTCTTTGCGCTCCTGGCCATGGGGGCATACTTTCTCTTGCGGAAAAGGCCGAGTTTCAAAGAGGGGGGGCTTTATCTTTTGCTGATGGCTATGGTGGCCCTCCTTGGCTTTTTCATTTCAGCCGTGCAGCTCCTCCCCAGTCTGGAGGCGAGTGGGTACCTCATTAGGGCTAGAACTGGCGGGCGATTCAATCTCAGCCAATTCTTTATGCCTGGCGCTATGTCCTTCTCCTACTTAATTACTCTTCTGGAGCCCAATTTCCTAGGGCCCCAGTCCACCCTCCATCCCCTCGGCTCCCGCATATTGGTCGAGAATGCCTATATAGGTGTGCTGCCGTTGTTGCTAGCCTCGGTGAACCTTTTCAACCTAAAGAAGCGTTATTCCCTCTTTTTCTTCATCCTCGCCCTTTTGGCGCTCTCCTTGGCCTTGGGGACGCCTCTCTACC
>Ga0315296_10005617_pt1 | contig 10017 bp, 8 predicted proteins | sample YL17G14_18_MG_FD_203921 | JGI IMG/M metagenome (GOLD analysis project Ga0315296, IMG submission 203921) | Sediment microbial communities from Yellowstone Lake, YNP, Wyoming, USA - YL17G14_18 | ecosystem: Environmental > Aquatic > Freshwater > Lake > Sediment | place: USA: Wyoming | collected... | reverse complement strand
CTGCCCAAGTAGGGCGGCGCTGCCTGCCTGTGGGCATTAGGAGGAAACGATGAAAGTGAAGCGCTCTCTCTTCGTAACCGGCCTGGTCCTGGCCGTGGCTCTGCTGGCCGTCCTGGTCGCTGTGCCAGTCTACGCCCTTGACCGCACCGTCTCCCAACGAGTGATGAAATCGGTGGTGCAGATCGTCGCCGCCGACCAGACCGCGGGCGGTGGGCTGAGGCAGAAGTGGGGGGGTTCGGGGTCGATCATCTCCGAGGATGGTCTCATCCTGACCAACTGCCACGTCGCCATGCCCCGGGCCATGTGGGACGACCCGCAATTCGACCGCGACGTCCTGATCGTTTACCTGACCGGCCGCTCCGACGAACCGCCTGAGGCCACCTTCCTGGCCGAAGTGGTCCAGTACGACCCGGACCTGGACCTGGCCGTCCTCCGGGTGACTTCCTACGTGGACGGCAGCCCGGTCGACCCCAAGACGCTGAAACTGCCCGCCCTGCCCGTCGGCGATTCGGACCAACTGGAGATCGGTGACGACATCCACATCTTCGGTTACCCCAGTATCGGCGGGGATACGATCACCCTGACCAGCGGCAACGTCAGCGGCTTCACCCGCGAGCAGGGCATCACCGGGCGCGCCTGGATCAAGACCGACGCCACCATCGCCGGAGGGAACAGCGGCGGCACGGCGGTGACTTCCCAAGGTGAACTCGTAGGAGTACCTACCCAAGGGGGAGCCGGAACTGCCGAGGAAATCGTGGACTGCCGCCACATCGCCGATACCAACGGCGACGGCGTCATCAACGAGCTCGACTCCTGCGTCCCCATGGGCGGCTTCATCAACGCCCTACGCCCGGTCAGCCTGGCCAAGCCGATGATCGAGGCGGCCATCCTGGGGCTGGGCCCTCATCCCACGCCGACCCCGAAGCCTACGCCCAGGCCGACCGGCAAGGCCAGCGTGAGCCGGCTTCTGTTCGCCCCTGCCGTCAACGAGGCCAACCAGCCGCTCACCGTAGTCGACTCCTTCCCCTCCGGCACCAACGAGATCTACCTCTTCTTCGACTACGCGAACTTCCAGGACGGGACCCCCTGGCAGCCGCTGCTGATTTACAACGGGGAAGTCCAGACCGACACCTTCCCCCTGTCCAACTGGAGTGGCGGCCCCCAGGGAACCTGGTGGATCAGCATCTCCAACGACCCACTGCCCGACGGTAGCTACGAGTTTGCTTTCTACTACGACGACAAGGAACTCGGCTCGGCAAGCGTCGAGGTGGGCGGGCCGGAGGAGGATCTCCCCACCTTCAGCGACGTCGCCTTCGCTGGCGATGGGACTGAGGGCTACCTCCTCCCGGCAGGAGCCACCGTGGTTACAGCCACCTTCGACTACGCCGACATGACCTCGACCACCAAGTGGTCCTACACCTGGTACTACGAGGGCAAGAAGCTTTCCAGTGGCGATGGCAAGTCGTTCTCCCAGGCCTCTGGGGCGGCTTCGCTCCTGCTGACCAACCGCCAGGGCTTCGAGAACGGCTCCTACCGGCTCGAGCTGTACATCAACAGGGAACTGGCCGCCACCTCCGACTTTCTGATCGGCGGAAAAAAGCAGGGGGGCTTGACCCAGGGCCTCTTCGGGCCGATCACCTTCGCCGAGGGGGCTGACCGTAACGACAACCCCGTGCGGCCGCACAAGCCGGATGAGCCGTTTGCCAGCGGCATCACCAATCTCTACGCTTTCTTCGACTACCAGGGCATGCAGGACGGCTGGGAGTGGACCCGCCGCTGGTCTATCGACGACGAGGTCGTCGTAGACAGCGGCGATACCTGGGGGACCGGGGAGAGCGGTTCCTTCTGGGTCAACGTCTACAGCGACGATGCCCTGCCCGATGGCAAGTACCAGTTGGACCTGCTGGTGGAAGGGACCCTGGTCCAGAGCGCTACCTGCACGATCGGCAAAGGCGGGCCGGGCCCGACGCCGACCCCCACCCCGATTCCTCAAGGGGAACGGGTGGAGATCTACGGCCGGATCACCGATGCCGACACCGGAAAGGGCATCCCTGGGGCGGTGTTCATCGTCCTGAAACCGGGGATCACCATCGACTCGTTCAACTGGAGCGACGACGAAGTCTACACCTACGCCCAGGCCGACCGGAACGGCAACTACGAACTGCCCGACCCGCTGGTGCGGGGCGAGACCTACAGCATGCTGGTCGGAGCCCAGGGCTACGTCCCCGTCGCAGAGGACGGCGTGACCGTCCCCACGGACACCGAGTCGCCCTACCAGCTGGATGTCGAGCTGAGCTCGAACTGGTAGACGGGAGGAAAGCGCCAGGCCGGCCGTCGCCGGCATAGCCACGGGGTGCAGGTCCCGAGCATGCGGCAGTCCTGCCCCTCCGTAGGTGTCCGGGAGGCCGGCCTGGCGGCCAACCTGTGGAACGGTCCCCAGGCGCGCCTGGAAGGATCGATCCCATGGAGAAAGGGGCCTCAATGGAGTGGATCGCCAGACCACGCGGTCAGGTACCCCCGGGGGCCGACCCCTCGGGGAGTTCCTAGCGCATCTCCAAAATGGATGCCTGGAGCATCAACACGAGCAGGTAGCTCCACCTCCAGGTAGAATCGCCGACAGGAGCGTGCGGTATTCGTGCGTTCTCAAGGCATCCAAAGTGGAAAGGCACTAGAAAGGAGCGACTAATGGAACGTGTCATCTGCTGTGTCTGCGAGAAACCGATCGAGGGCAAGGTCTTCAAGATCGGCGACCGCCCCTACGGAGCCGACTGCTACGCCAAGGTCGCGCGCAACCGCCGCGGCCTCTGGTGGGCCAGCCTCATCGGCATCGGCGCCCTCGTCCTCTTCGTCGCCACCGTCGCCCTCATCGCCCGTGCCACCAAGCCCCACCTCGAGGGCACCCCCCTCGTCCTGGTCAGCCTCCTCCTCGCCCTCGTCCCCGCCCTCATCTGGCTGGCCTTCTTCTACATCCAGGACGCCCGCGAGCCCGAACCGAAAGCTCTCGTCCTCGCCGTCTTCCTGCTCGGCGCCCTCCTCGCCCGCGCCGTCGGCATTCCCATCATCAACGACCTCTTCCACACCTCCTCCTGGTTCTCCGCCGGCCCGCTCTTCCACATCCTCGGCGCCATCCTCATCGTCGGCTTTACCCAGCAGTTCCTCGTCTTCGCCGCCGTCCGCTACACGGTCTACTACTCCAAGGAGTTCGATGAGCGGGTCGACGGCATCGTCTACGCCACCGCGGCCGCCCTGGGCTACGCCACCATGGTCAACGTCCAGTACATCCTGGAGAGCGGCGGCGTCGACCTGGCCTCGGGCATCTTCCGCATCGCCGTCACCGCCATGGCGCTGGCCTCCTTCGGCGGACTGGTGGGCTTCTTCCTGGGCCGCTGCAAGTTCGAGGACGAGCCGCTGTGGTGGATGCCGGCCGGGCTGGCCCTGGCGGCTGTGCTGGACGGCCTCTTCACCTACTTCCGCGGCGAAATCACCTCCACCCCCATCTCCCTGAAGGGCGGCGGCTACAACCCCTGGCTGAGCCTCATTCTCGGCACCGTGGTTGCCGGCCTCACCTTCGCCGTCCTCTTCCTGCTCCTCCGGCGGCTGGAACGGCGCGCCTCCCAGTCGGCCGGCGCTTGAGAGAGAAAGGAGGATTGCGATGGTAGCAGAGATTCGCGCACGTGGACAGCGGCACGACCGCTGGATCAGTTGGGTGATCATCGTCCTGGTCGTCGTTGCCCTCGTCCTCGGCTGGGTGGTCAAGTCGGCCGCCGAGAACCGCACCACCCTCTTCGACGCCGGCGGCATCTCCTTGCGCTACCCGGCCGGCTGGGTCCGCTCCACCGATGTGCAGCTTCCCATTCTCCTGCAGGTCTCCGACAACCTGGTCCAGCCCTTCCGCACCACCCTCACCCTGCAGCGGCGGCCCTTGCCGCCCGATGCCACCAGCCCGCTCGCCGCCATCCAGCAGAACCTGGCCCTGGAGCGCGCCCGCGCCTGGACCGCCTACCGGGTCCTGCAGACCGAGGAGCCGGCCTCCGTCGAGGGGCGGACGGGGATGCACGTCACCTTCGCCTACGTGGAGGCCAACCGCAACCCCTTCCTGGAGACCATGCCGGTGGTCATGCACGGCGAGGACTATCTCTTCGCCGTCGGCGGTGACGGCTACGTCGTCACGGTCACCGCTGCCGAGCCCAACTACGCCCAGGCCCAGAAGGCGCTGCACGCCCTGGTGCGCTACCTGCCCAAGTAGGGCGGCGCTGCCTGCCTGTGGGCATTAGGAGGAAACGATGAAAGTGAAGCGCTCTCTCTTCGTAACCGGCCTGGTCCTGGCCGTGGCCCTGCTGGCCGTCCTGAGCCCCTTGTCGGCCCTGGCCATCAGCCGCAGTGTCAGCCAGCGGGTGATGAAGTCGGTGGTGCAGATCCTCGCCGCCGACGAGGGCCGGGGCGGCAAACTCACCGTCAAGTGGAGCGGCTCGGGGACGATGATCTCCGAGGATGGCCTCATCCTGACCAACTGCCACGTCGCCCTGCCCCGGGCCATGGAAGATGACCCGCAGTACGACTACGACGTCCTGGTCATCGTTATGAAACCCAAGGCGAACAAACCAGCCCAGCCGACCTACCTGGCCGAGGTGGTGCAGTACGACCCGGACCTGGACCTGGCCGTCCTCCGGGTGACCCAGACCCTGGACGGCGAGCCGGTGGACCCAACCGAACTGACACTGCCCTATCTGCTCCTGGGGGACTCGGACGAACTGCAGGTGGATGATCCCCTGACCATCTTCGGCTACTCCGGGCTCGAGGATACGGCGATCGTCACCACCAGTGTCAGCATCAGCGGCTTCGTCGAGGAGGCGGGAATCGAAGGGTCGGCCTGGGTCGAGATCGACCCGGCCGTCGGGGGAGATGCCAGCGGCGGCGCCGCGGTCAACGATGCCGGGGAACTGGTCGGGGTGCCGACAGGCGGCGCAGGCGAAGGGGAGGCCGGGTCCATCAACCTGCTGCGCCCGATCAACCTGGCCCTGGCCTTGATCAAAGCGGCCAAGCGGGGACTGGGCCCGCAGCCCACGCCGACCCCCGGGCCAACGGAGCTGCCAACCGGCAAGCCCAGCATCAGCCGGCTCATCTTCGCCCCCGCCGTCGACGAGGCCAGCCAGCCGGTCACCGTGGTGAATTCGTTCCCCTCCGGCACGGAGCGCATCTACTTCCTCTTCGACTACAAGAACTTCCAGGATGGCATCCCCTGGCGGGCGGAGGCCCTCCGGAACGGGAACCTGGAAGCCGAATGGCCCGAGGCCAACTGGAACGGCGGCCCCAGCGGCGCGTGGTGGCTCAGCATCTCCAACAAACCCCTGAAGGACGGGAAATACGAGTTCATCTTCTACTATAACGACAAGAAGCTCGGCTCCGCCTCGGTGGAGGTGGGTGGGGAGGAAGAAGGTCTCCCCTCCTTCAGCAATATCCTCTTCTCCGGCGGTGGGGCGGAAGGCTACTTCCTCCCGGCGGGGATCAGTGAGATCAAGGCCACCTTCGACTATGCCAACATGACCTCGGCCACCAAGTGGTCCTACATCTGGTACAACCAGGGAACAGAGATCGCCCGCGGCAACGGCAAGTCCCTCACCAAGGCCTCTGGAACGTCCTCCATCACCCTGAGCAACCAGGGGAAGGAGCTTGAGGGGGGCACCTACCGCCTGGAGCTGTACATCGCGGGGAAGTTGGCCACGACCTCCGACTGCGTGATCCAGGTCAAGTCAGAAGAGGAGTTCTTTGGCCCGATCACCTTCGCCGAGGGGGTGGACAAGAAGGACAATCCGGTAAAGCCCGGCACCTCCTTCAAGAGCGGCATCACCAAGCTCTACGCCTTCTTCGACTACCAGGGCATGCAGGACGGCTGGGAATGGACCCGCCGCTGGTCCATCGACGGCGAGATCGTCGTGGACAGTAGCGATAGCTGGACATCCGGGGAGAGCGGGAACTTCTGGGTGAACGTCTACAGCGACGATGGCCTGCCCGATGGCGAGTACAATCTGGACCTGCTGGTAGAGGGACAACTGGTCCAGAGTGCCACCTGCACGATCGGCAAGAGCGGCAAGCCTACACCCAAGCCGACCACCACCCCGGTTCCCGATGGAGTGGAGCTGTATGGCCGCATCATGAACGCCGATACGGGGCGCGGCATCCCCGGGGCGGTGTTCATCGTGCTAAAGCCGGGGATCACCGTGGACGAGTTCCAGTGGACCGATGAGGAGGTCTACACCTTCGCCGAGGCGGATCAGCGCGGCAACTACGAACTGCCCGATCCGCTGGTCCGGGGTGAGTCCTATAGCATGATCGTCGCCGCCAAGGGCTACATCCCCGTCGCCGAGGACGGCGTCTACATCGCCGAGGACGCCGACTCGCCGTTCCAACTGGACATCACGCTGCAGAAACAGTAGGGAACAGACCCCTCCCCACTCCCCTATCCCCCCTCCCCTGCCCCACTGGGGGAGGGGAGGGGGGCAGGGGGGAGAGGAGGGGTCGGAGCCAGTCTCCAGACACGCCCCCGGCCGCCGGCCGAACAGGCACCGCCTACCGGGCAGCCGGCACATTTCCCCGAACCGTGCGCATCCAACGCCCCCAGGTAGCACCGCCGGGCCAGGTCCTCCAGCATCACCTCGACCAGGGTGGGGGTAGTCTCCAGCTCCCGGGCCAGGTCATTCACCGTATGGATTCCCCCGCTCCGCAGCAGGGAGAGAAGGCGTTCCAGCATCGTGTCCTCCAGATCACATCACCAACCTGGCCACCCGGTACACGGCAGTCCCGATCAGCAGGGAAACGACGAGCAGGAACCCCATCCCGAGGAGGGACCACTTCCAGGAGCCAGTCTCTTGCCGCATCACGGCAAAGGTGGCCGCACAGGGGATGAAGAGCATGGTCACCACCAGGAAGGCCAGCCCGCTGGCGGGGCTGACGGACCCGGCCAGCAGCGCGGGCAGTCCCTCGCGGCCGGCCCCGTAGAGCACCGCCAGCGTCGCCACGGCGTTCTCCTTGGCGATAAAGCTGGCCAGCAGGGCGACGACCATGCGCCAGTCCAGCCCCATCCAGGCCCCCAGCGGGGCCAGCAGCCGCCCCAGGCGCGCCAGCAGGCTCGTCTCGATCGTCCCGCCGGGGAACCGGGACAGCGCCCAAACCACCAGGGAGACGCCCAGGATGACCGTCCCGGCCTTGCGCAGGAAAGCCACCAGCCGCTGCCATACCCCCACTCCGATCGTGCGCAGGTTGGGCCGGTGGTAGAGGGGCAGTTCCATGATAAAGGCACCGCGTTCCCCTTTGAACAGGACCCGGTTCAGCAAAGTGCCGGAAAGGGCCAGCACCAGCAGGGTGAACAAGACCAGGCCCCCGGAAACCAACGGGGCCTTGCTGCCGAAGAATGCCGGTGCCAGCACGGCCACGACGGCCATGCGGGCCGGGCAGGGGACCAGCGGGGCCAGCAGGATGGTCAGCAGCCGCGCCCGCCGTTCCTCGATGATCCGTGTCCCCATCACCGCCGGCACGTTGCAGCCAAAGCCGAGGAAGAGCGGCATGAAGCTCTTGCCGTGCAGCCCGAGCATGTGCATGAAACGGTCCATTACGTAGGCCGCCCGGGCCATGTAGCCGACATCCTCCAGGAAGCCCATGGGGGCGAAAAAGAGGACCAGAATGGGCGCGAAGGTGAGCATCGTCCCCGCGCCGCCGATGATTCCCTCCACGACCAGGCTGGAAAGCCAGGGGGGCGCAGCGGACAGGAGCCGGCCGGCCCACCCCGCCAGCCCCTGCACCAGGACCGCTCCCATCCACCGTTGGATCGGCAGAGCGATCGCGTAGGTCAGCCAGAAAACGCCGGCCAGGACGAAGGCCAGGAGGACCAGTCCCCAAAAGGGGTGGGTGGCCACCCGGTCCACCCGCTCGGTGAGGGTGATGTGGCCGGCCCGCGGCCGCACCACGGCCGCGCGGACCATGCGCCCGATCCAGTCGTAGCGCCCGCCGGCCACGGCCAGGACAGCATCCTCGTGACGGTGCAGGATTGCCTGCACCTGGGCCCAGGTCTCCTCCGGCAGCCTCTCCTGGAGCATACGGGTGATCTCGCTGTCCCCTTCCAGTAACTTCAGGGCCACCCAGTCCACCGGGTAGGGCTGCGGGACGTGCGCTCCGATGAGGTCGCGCAGCTCTGCCAGCACCTGGCGGTGGTCCTCGCGGATCTCCGGCCGGCAGGGGCAATAGGGCACTTCGCCCCGCAGGAGGGCGACGATGGTCTGGAGGAGTTCCTGCACCCCCTGGTTGCGGCTGGCCACCATCGGCACGACCGGGATGCCCAGCGCCGCTTCCAGCACGTGGGGCTCGACGTGCAGCCCCTGCTGCTCGGCCACGTCGATCATGTTCAACCCCAGGATGACCGGGGCGGGCAGGTGCAGCAGTTCGGCCAGCAAGTAGAGGTTGCGCTCCAGGGTGGCCGCGTCCACGACGACCACGACCACGTCGGGCCGTTCGCGGATGATGAACTCGCGGGCGACCTGCTCCTCCGGCGAGTTGGCCGTCAGGCTGTAGGTGCCGGGGAGATCCACGATGCGCATCGTCAAGCCATCGCAGGTGCAGAAGCCGCTCTTTTGCTCGACCGTCTTGCCCGGCCAGTTGCCCACGTGCTGGGAGAGACCGGTCAACAGGTTGAAGACGCTGGACTTGCCCACGTTGGGCTGGCCGGCCAGGGCCACGGTGACGGTGCCGGCCGGAACGGCGGTGTCCGGACTCTCCTCCACCGCGCAGCCGCAGGATAGGGACGGGGCGAGGTCAGCGATTCTCCGGGCCACTGCCGTTCTCCTCCCGCTGCACCAGCACTTTACCGGCCTCCCCTCGGCCCAGAGCGATGCGACAATCACGCATCAGGACGATGACCGGCCCCCGGCCATAGTTGTGTACCATGACCACCGGAGCCCCGACGGTGAAGCCCAGCGCGGCCATCCGGCTGACGAACCCCCGCCCGCCCTGCAGCGAGCGGACGATACCCCGCTCGTGGGGAGCGAGGCCGCTCAAGGCAACGACGCGCTCCATGCTCTCCTCCAACCGCTACCTCGCAGCGACAAGGTCGTGCTACTTGCCAAAGGGCCCAAGTTGTGGTAGAATGATACCAGGGCTAACATTCAATGTTAGTATATACTAACTACACCTGTTTGTCAAGTCCAACATACCGGTGTCGGGGAGGCCCGGGAGGAGTGCCGAGAATGTCCGAAGCAGTCACCCCTACCGTCGAGGATTACCTGGGGTTGATCTACATCATGGAGCGGGAAGGACAGGCTGTCATCGGGGCGCGGCTGGCCGGGCGGCTGAGGGTATCCCGACCCACGGTGACGACGACCCTCCAGCGCATGGTGCGGGCCGGCCTGGTCGAGTTGAACGAGCGCAAGGAGATTTCCCTGACGCCGGCCGGCCGGGAAGCCGCCCAGGAGCTGCTACGCCGGCACATGCTGGCGGAATGGCTGTTGCGCGAGGTCGTGGGCCTGCCCTGGCACCACGTGCACGAGGAGGCCGGCCGGCTGGAGCACCACTTCTCCGAGGAGGCGGTGACCCGGATGGAGGCATTGTTCGAGCAGCCGGATGCCTGCCCCCACGGCAACCCCATGCCCGGCGTTGTCGCGGCCCCCACCGTGGCCCTGAGCGAGATCCCGGAGAGAGGGGAAGCCACCGTCGTCCGCATCGTCGAGGAGGCGGAGGAGCAGCACGAGCTGATGGCCTTCCTGGAGGAAACCGGCTTCCTGCCCGGCGTGCGGGTGCGGGTGCTTTCCCATCTGCCGTGCAACGAGACCATGACTGTCGAGGTAGGCGGCCGGCCGGCCGTGCTGGGCCTGGCCGTGGCCCGATACGTCCGGGTGCAACAGGAAACGTAGGGGCGGGGTTACCCCGCCTCTGCGCTGGTTTGGCGGAAAGGAGTCGGGGGCGACGCGTGCGTCGCCCCCGGGGAACGATTCCTGGCCAGAAGGGGCGGCCCGGCGGGTCGCCCCTTCGTTG
>Ga0315296_10005616_pt1 | contig 10018 bp, 13 predicted proteins | sample YL17G14_18_MG_FD_203921 | JGI IMG/M metagenome (GOLD analysis project Ga0315296, IMG submission 203921) | Sediment microbial communities from Yellowstone Lake, YNP, Wyoming, USA - YL17G14_18 | ecosystem: Environmental > Aquatic > Freshwater > Lake > Sediment | place: USA: Wyoming | collected... | reverse complement strand
ATCGGAACCGAAAGAGAAAGCTTTTATGGTGCAAGAGGCTTCTGGGTGTATTGACGAGTAAAGAGCCGGAGAAGGTCGTGAAAGAAACATGGCAAGACCTGTTGACTCGGATTACCGGGATTGATCCAAGAGTTTGTCCCCAGTGTGGAAAGGGTAAGATGATCCAGAGGGAAATCCTGTCTGTTTGTTCCGTAAGCCTGTCAGATAGGATGCCACCGTACGATGGGTGCCCTCCCTGAAATTATATCCTTTGGGGAGGAACTTCTGTGGATTGCAAATGGGCCATCAAAGGAGACGTAGATCCTTGTCCTTTCCTGTAAAAGAGAGGTTTATTTTTTTGTGGGCGATGTTAAGTCGCTATGCTCGGATCAAAGAAACCTATAGAATGAACGCCAGAATCCTATTCAATTGTCAAAGAACGAGACTTATGAGATATTGGAAAGAACGAAGCTGCTTGATTGAATCCCCATAGCTGCTGGATCGCGGCTTAGTTCAACCGATTGTATCCGGAATTCGTTTCACTTCACTCCGGATACAATCTTTATCGATAGGCAGAATTATCTTATCATATAATATAATTTTTCTGTCTAATATCTGTTGGCCAACAAAGGACAAAAAAGATGATCTATGCCATTTACGTAGCCTTGGGTGTGGTTGCGTTCCTCACAATCCTGAACGGATTCCTAATGGGTGCAAAAAAGACACAAATCGATGTATTGCTTAGCTTCCTTCTGGTCGGGCTTGTAATCGCCGCGTTTGCTGTTGCGGGCTGGAAGCTTGGCATTCTCGCTATTGGCATTGCTTTCCTTTCAGCCATCCTTACCCGCTCCATCGCGGCACGCACAGCTTCCAGACTTTTAGCGCCCTCCACATGCGGAGGCAGTGGGTACGTTGGCTTGCCACCGCGACGTCTGCAAACAATCTTGCAACAGCTCGGGCGACCAATTGATCCAAATCAGCTCGCGAAAGAAATGTTTAGCGGTAGTAATTGTAGCACCGATGCACTAACCGCTCTACTGGACTATTGCGAGTCCCAGCCAGTAATCGAAGGGGTAATGAACGAATTCCAAGTATCGCGAGACGATCTTAGAGAACTGTATTACGATCTCCTACGCTCGGGGGCTGGGCAGTGGGTCCGCGGACACTATGTGGCAGCCTCAGCCTTAGCTTATCCAGAACCACTGCGCTACATGCTTGTGAGGAAAAGAAATGGCAAATCATTCAACATTGAGACAGCCTCCAACGTGATAATGTATTTCGAACAGGGATCAGGTTTACAGGTCTAAAATTCAGAATGGATCACACAGATCGGCCAACAAGTCACTCCAGCAGATGGCTTCCAGCCTCCGTTGATTTCAATCGTTATCTGTAAAGAGAATATATATATGAATCGCCGTTGTGGGCTATGTGGCAAGGAAAAAGAACTTCAAGAAAGCCACATTATCCCAAGTTTCGTTTTTATATGGCTGAGAGATTATCCAGTAACAGGTCATTTCAGACATGGCGAAGCTATTAATAAACGTGTTCAAGATGGACCTAAACTTTCTTTGCTCTACTGGGATTGCGAACAACTTTTTGGAAAGTGGGAAGATATTTTTGCTAAGGAAGTCTATATGCCACTTCACCAAAATAAGCCAATAAAACAATATGGCTCCTGGCTGCTTAAATTTTCTACGTCCGTCTCATGGCGGGTTTTGACTTTATTCAAAAATCATCTTGATTTAAACCATTTCTCAGATAATTTACTGAAATCAGTTGATAACGCTCTAAAAATATGGCAAGAGTTTTTGCTTGATAAACTTCCGCACCCAAAGGATTGTGAGCAACACTTGTTACCTTTTCGAGGCTTCATCGGTGAGCATAATGATCCTAAAATGTCCAGCAACTTCAACCGTTATATATCTCGCTCTGTTGATATAGATGCGGCCTGTTCCAAGACAGAAGCATATGTGTATACAAAAATGTGCCGTATCCTATTAATTGGTTTTATCAAAATGGATCATAGAGAACGATGGCGTGATACAAAGGTTCACCTAAATCATGGAATTTTGGAGAAGAGACATTATAAGGTGCCTGCAACTGTCAGCCATTTCATGTATTACAAAGCGCAGAGACTACAACAGGTTCGAAAGAAAATGTCTGCTCGGCAGTGGAATCAAGTAGGTAAAGATTATGAGAAACATCCTGAGAAGTTTCGCGATTCCGAAATGTTTAAAGCAATAACAAAAGATCGTATTTTGTTTGGTGACGCGGCATTTGATGATTTATAGGATATTAAAGAAGCAGATAACAAATCACTCAAGCCGACCTGGGATAGCCCTGGCTTGAGGTGGCAATGCTGTGTGGCCGGTCGGCTTAATTCAATCGTTAGGCATGGAGGGAGGTGATGAACCGTATGATATGGATTCTTGTCGTAGTTCTGGCCATCGTTGCAATATGGCAGTTCTCGGCAAGCCGTGCCGCTTATCGGAAGTTAAACACCTTGAACGAATACGTGCAATTTCTGTTTTTTCATTCGCAGGTTTATGAGGATCATCGAGCGAAGTTTCTCTCCTTTGTATCAGAAAATTCCAACATGAGCGTTTCCGATCAAGCCATGGCTTCATATCGAGCAATCGAAGATATTGCAGTTAAATTGGGGGGGGAGGTCCTCATTTCCAACGTAAAGAGTCGTGGGAGCGGTGGTGATTCTAAATAGTCATCATGCCTAACCCAATCCAGCGGATGCGTAATACGCCCCGCTGATCAAGGCCGTTAGGCTGATTATGATATTTTAAATTGAAACACAATCGGAGACTCGCTTAAATCAAAATATGCAATTGAAATTCTCCAAGGAGAATCATTTTGATTAGCAGATGGTTTGCTAGAAGGAAACTGCGGAAACAGCTTCAAAACTGTAATTATGAAATGGCCAAAACCGTAGTCATTCGTAAATTCTCTGGCGGAGTTATCCCGAAAGAATTGGCAGCTCTCCTTGACACGTTTATCTCTAATCCTTGCTTTGATACCGCGGTGGAACTCATAGAGTGTGCCCCTAAGTTTCTGGCATTTTTTGAATTATCGAGACGTGGTGGTTTTACGGAGGACCTATTTCAGCAGGGTGACATAAAGTAAGATTAGGGGGACTTCATTCAACAATAGCATCTTATTCGTTAAAATGGTTGAATGCCTAACACGGCAATCCACTGGACCGTCAAAGGCTGCGCTTTTGCCGCCGGTGATTTTAGACTTTAGCCAGCTGAAAGGAATACTACCAATGACCACAATATCTGTGTCAGAGGAAGTATATACGCACGAGTATTTGTGGCGTGCAGCAGAGGTCATGGCACAAGAATCCGAGCAGTCGGAACATAATTCATTATATTTCCGCATCGCAGCACTTCTTCTGTCTTACTTGGCGTTCGAAGCATTTATCAACTTTCTCGGGCAGCTTCTGTTCCCGGAAGTGTGGGCGAATGAGAAGGATACTTTCAAAGGAAAAGGTGACATTGTAGAGGCTAAGATATCGAAGCTTATGGAGAAGCTAACCGACTTTGAATGGCGGAAAGGCGAGGCTCCATATCAAAAGATCAAACTACTCAAGGACTTTCGCGACATAGTGACACACGGGAAGTTCGTGAGGTCCAACTACGAGACAATTCTCAAGGAAGGCGGCAGCCACATAAAATGGCAGCATAAATGGGATTCTTTTGTTCAGCCCACGCATGTCAAAGAATTCATGGAGGCAATCAGAAGTTTTTGCCAATCGCTAACATTAGAGGCTCGGAAGAGCTCAGATCACTTCCATCTCGTTTTCGATGCATTTGATGGTCCCTTAGGCTCGGCGGAAGGCGGCCCACCGAGTCTCCGCGGCTAACAAAGCGCTGAATATGGGCTTGGTAAAGCGCTGGCACGCTTTACCAAGCCGCTTAGTGCTGCCGTTAGCCACACGAGGAAACAAGGATGGGTATTCTTGATCTTCTCTTTGGTAAACGACCTGAGGTTTCCTCATCTAATTTTCCGGTGTTAATTCCGAAACTATCTTTAGAACTGGAGGTAATTCGTGAGCAATTCCTTTTTGGATGGGTTACTGCTCTGAAAGGCGAAGATGCTCCCATATCAGGCATATCTCCCATTCTACAAAAGGGATCTGAACTCGATGCGGCGCTAAAAGCGTATCAACTCACATGTATTGTCGGTTTTGCTTGGAATTACATGGCATTCGGCGATCGTTTGCCTTTCGACGAAGCCCTAACTCAGCGCCTCGACGATGGAGATGTGAATACAATCAAATCATACAGAGAACATTATTTAGACTGTCAAGGAAATATCGAACTGCTGTCCACAAGCTTGGCAGAAGATATATACCGAATGTGGGGAAATCCCCAGCCATCGTTTAAATTCAAGCGAGCATTAGGCAATGCGGCCATCACGTTGGGAATTATAAGTCAAGCGACAGCTGCTAGGACATTTGGCGACATAAAGGCGGAAAGGAAACTGAAGAGTAAGCTTCGCATTTGAAGCCGTGAGAAAAAACAAGTGGCTAACCACCGGCTCAAGCAGACGGGCAAGGATGCCCGCTGCTTAGCCGACCCGTTAGGCAATAAAATGACTATATCAAGAAAACATCATTACCTTCCTCAATTCTATTTGGAGCGTTTTAAAAACATCCCACAAAAGGGAAAATACCCACATGTATACCGAATAGAAAAATCGGCAACGCCAAAGGTAACATCTATCACGATAAAAGATACTGGATGCAAGAGAGATTACCATACACTAGATTTTGCTAATCACGATAAAGATCGCCAAATTGTGGAGAGCGCCCTTTCAAAGATAGAATCAGATCAAGCTCATTTGTTAAATTCCATATGTGACAATGTGAAAATATCAGAAGATCAAAAACTGCCCCTGGCGGAGCTTATAACCACCATGCGCTTCAGGGTACCTGCCTTCAAACGCTATATCGAGTCGTCTTTAAAAGGGATTGTTAAGAATGAATTCAAAATACTATTGCACCAAGGCAGACTCCCCAGGCCGCCCAAAGAGATAGAGGATCTCATACAAAAACAGGGGTATGATTTTATAGAGGTCAATATAGCTAACTGGAAAATATTGGAGCACATGTTTCAGATGGCGTTTCAAAGCGAAAACTCAACCCTATTGGAAAAAATGAGATATCAGCTTATTTCAGCGCCAAAGGGACAGCATTTCATCACCGGAGATTCGCCCGTCGCATTGTATCACCCCGACTATGATTCTATTAAGCCTTACGGTGTTGGGCCAGCTTTCAAAAAGATCGAAGTTACATTTCCCATTTCAAATAAGCTCATGATAAGACTATCTTGGAATGGAGAGGAAGGTGTATTAAGGGCCAAGAAAGAGGATCTCCAAGAGTTTAATAGGAGAACTATAATTATGGCTGATAGCCAAATATTCTCGTCTGAAATCAGCTCGGAATTGATCAAGAATGTTGCTCTTTTTCATAAAGTCGAGGCAGGATACAAACTTGATAACCTTTGGTATGGAAAGGGGGCTGTGCATATTCACCGCTTTATCCCTGTAAAAAAGTAGGTTGCTAACCTCTGGCTCAACGCTGACTGCCGTTCCGCTAATGCTCTGCCTCAGGGGGCAGCCAGCCCGTTAGGCCATATTGTAGGAACGAAGGGAGCTAAATAGTCTATGGTTCTATTTCGTCTCATATTTGCAATTCTTTTTGCTCCGATTAGATGGTTAACAAATCCAATAACACGGCCTAAGAATAGTCTTCTGGAATGGCATCTTTCCTATGGACCTTTCTTTGTGAAAATTCAAACCAATCATAAGGAGAAGTTTTTGAATGATGATCTGCTGATAGCGAGCTACATTATGTTTTTGGCTCGTTATCTTTATATCTGCGATGATCAACAAGTGCATATTGCTCGAGGTTTTATGCTTGACTCTGTAAGAAGGTCACAAAAACCAAATGAAATAGCAGCTAAACTTTATGAAGCAGTTTTTAAGACATTAAACCCTGTGGAACAAAATGCGACAATTAAATTATTGAAGATTTATTCTCGATTTACGAGCCTCCCCCCCCTCACATATTCCGAGGATAAAGAACCAAGTCATTCATATGCAAAATATTCATTTTATGTCATTAAAAGTGGCAGGGGTCTAACTTCTATTTTTCATATGTCGGCAGGACCGGACAAAATTCTTCTTCCTCTTACGGTCGGGATTCTATATGAGTATGTGGTAGATAAAATTCAGAACAGGGAGAAGAAAGATAAGTTAGATCGATCAATTATTGATTTGATGGAAGGTTACAATTCTGTTGATTGCCGTTCACGGGAAGGATTTAGCATGTTGCCAGCTGAAATTGTTAAGAAACATAATCTTGAAATATGACTTGGAAGATATGGGGCCAAACTTAAATTACACATTTTAAAGGGCTGGTTAAGGGTAATGTGGTTTGTAGACCGCAGTGCGGTCAGACCTGATTATTGAGTTTAAAAGGAAGATGTGCAGCGCCTAACAAACCAAACAACCCGACTGGGAATAGTCCTTGGCGGTTTTATGGCGAGGTGGTTGCCCCAGCGGGTTATTTTTGTCGTTAGGCTGATCAGGAGAGAGAATGTGCAAATGAACGCTTTGTTCGGAACTTTGGTGGGGTGGGTAATAATTCTTGTCGTCTGCTTCATCATTTATAAGCCACTAGGTGCATTCTGCTTATTGCTTGCCATCGGCGGTAATGGGAAGAAGTGGTTTCACCACAACGCGTATTTTTACTCCCGCAACGCGGCCCGTATAAATGGTTTTCTATGGGGCGTCATTATGGGCACAATTTATCTGGCCCTAATCAAATTCATGCAGTTGAAGCTCGGCCTATCAATAGCTTTATTGGTATGGGGCTTCTTGGCCACGGCGTATTCTGGGTTCGGCGCTCGCGTGACACCTAATCATACGCGCGATGGTTCACATGCCAACCTTAGCCTTATCAGCGGCGTATCAAGCCTAATATATTTGGCTATGGCAACGATATCGTTGGCGTTGGTTCAATAAAAAGTGACTAGCCTAACAAGACAATGCAGCCGATCGCTTGCAGCGTCGGCTGATTACCGACGTTCGGCTAAAGAAAGATGACATCGGAACATCAACTTGTTCTTACTATTATAGCAGTCAGTATCGCTGGTCTATCCCTTCTCATAAGCGCGTTTTCATTGGGCTGGAATGTGTACCGAGACGTAGTACTCAAGGCACGCGTCAAGATGCGGTTCAGTCTGAGCCATATTCACCACTCAACATTTCCCAAACCCATTGATTCGCTCGTCTTGTCTACCACCAACATGGGTCCAGGCCAGATCAGTCTGAGTATGATCCAGCTTCGCGCTGCCCCATTGTGGCGACGCTTGCTTCGCAAAACGAAACATGCCGTTATGATCCATGATTATCAGAACCCGCTCAGCGGGCAACTTCCTGCTTATCTTGATGTAGGGGAAAGAATAGACCTCCTAATTCGGTACGAGAGGGACTGCTTCCTAAGCGAAGATTTTACTCACATTGGCCTGTCGGATTCCTTTGGCCGGATTCATTGGGCTTCTGCCAAAGATGTGAAACAAGCGCGTAAGGCGTACCAAAAGAAATTTAAGGATAACCGAGGTGAACAAACATATCCAAACGGCGAAGGTATGGCGCATGGCGCTTGACCCTCGTAGGTGAGCTAGGTCGTTCGCCTGAAAGGAAAGAAGATGACACATAGACAGAAATTCGACTCATCCCCGTATGATCCACTCTTCCGAAAATGGGGGTATCCAGAAAGCCGAAGAAGAAAGGGAAGAGAAAAGAGGGGTGAGAGATGAAAACTTTGATAAAAATCGTTGCCTATATTCTATTGGTATATGGGCTTGTCGGTGCATTTCTGCTTCGAGCGCCCGTTGCCTATTTAGCGATAGCAATAGCCGTAATTCTGCTCATGGTAATTAATTGGAACAGGATTAAAAATTTCGATCCAAAGAAAGATACAAGCAAAATGTTCGGGATGACTATAATTTATTTTAAAAAAAATAAAAAGGATAAATAGAATTGACATCGATTGGTTTTGGGTTTTTATGGGTTATCCCACATAAGGGAAAGGCGAACAAGGCACTTCAGCAGACGGCTGACAGCCGCCGCTGATCCCCGAGGTTATCCAAGATATGAAAGAATCTCCAGCCTATAGTTTTATCAAAGAGCGCATCAGTTTGGAGTTTGAACGACTTGAAAAAGAAAAAGTTACTCCGTGGTCTTTCCTGACAACCGATTTTGGTTTACACCAAACAGATTTCTTCGGAAAAAAAATAAATTATAAAGGTGTGGGGTTTGAGGGTTCCCCAAGAGAAGTGTTTTGGAATTCTTTTATTCAACCATTTTTAAAAGACATCGTATCCCGCAGTTTTTCTGAAACAGCGCAATTTTGCTCCAAAAGGGGAATTGATGGGAAAATACCTTTAGAAGAAACGGCGGTAATATTAAAACAAGGAATAAATAAAATCTATGAGAGAATGGTTGATATTGATCGCCGTTTACGTGGTAAAGGGTACCCAAATTCAGTATCTCCGTATAACCCGCAGCCACATCTTTCCAATTCCGAAGCATTTGTCGAAGAACGATTGTGGGCTGAAACGACTCTTCTGCCAAAAAGGAAGAATAGGCTAAATGCATTTTATGAAGAACAAAAATTTTGGATTTGGGCCATCGGCATCATTATTGCGATTGTTGGAATAATAATAAAGGTTTTTGGATAACACTTCACTCTAGCGGACGGAGTACATCCCCCGAAAAAGTGGACACCATTGCCCAACTTAGGAGGGGGTGTCCAATGAGAACACGCAGGATGGGGTCAGTCCGTGAATTTAGAAATTTCCTTCTTCCTCTTCTGGCCACACACAAATACAAATTCATCCAAAAAACGGGATGTGTGTCTCCATTTTTCTTTCTAATTCAATTGGGGGCGAGGGTGACGACCCGCTCTTTGGCATCGATCGTCACGTTGAAATTAGCCAAGAAGTCTCGACCCAGTAGGCCATCGGCTCCTTTTAGATCTGCCTCATGGACAATGATAAGGAGCGGCCCGACCCTGGCTTCCTCAACCTCCACCGAATTGACCCATATTGCTTCCACATAGCTTGCTCCGGTCACGCCCCTTAGCACACCGCCGCGCACGTTCTCACCAGAAATGCCAAGCCTCTGCAGGGCCGATGGAGAAACCAGGGTGCGGTCAGCACCGGTGTCGAGAATCAAAGTAATAGGACCGGCGCCATTGATCTTGACACTGACCAGAACAGGTGAACCAGGTGTAAATGAAACTTTAGTGAGTCCTTTTTGCAATGGCTTCGGTGTTATTTCCGGAGGCACAGCAGGAGATGTGGGGAGAGGGAGGGATATCGCCTTAGATCGGTAAGACTCGGGGATGCTCTCGAGCCTTGTGGTGTAGTATTGGGTACCCTGGTCATCCATCCAATAGTAAATATCGGCCAAAGCCAGTTCAGGAAGAAAAATCCAGATTAACATTAACGCTATCGTCCAGGGTCGCATGATGCCTTCATTCTAAACCTATTGAGCCCTCGAAATCTACCATGAATCGGAAAAATAAAAAAAGCTCACTCCCAATCTTTTAGGCTAAGAGTGAGCTTTCGAACTGACTTCTCCGTCGCTCTCCACTAAATGTTGAGCGTGGATGAAAAATCTAAGGAAAGTTATTCTAGACTTTGCCCTGAAATGAATTCAGCGTCAATTCCAGAATCTACTCAAAGAGATCCCGAACCAAGTTCGGGATGACAAAAAAACAAGACCAAAACATCATTGTCATGCTGAACCCGTTTCAGCATCTCATAAACATTTCAACACTAAATCTTACTTTCCCTTGTATTTAATGATGAGTTTGGCTAAAGCCTCGCCGTTTCGATCCATGGCGTATTCTACTGAGTCGTTAGAACCCGTTGAACCAGTTCTCAGATCCGTCTCATAGATGACTTTACCACTTGCCTTGTCAATGAACTGGTAGTGAGCATTAAAAGCG
>Ga0315296_10005615_pt1 | contig 10019 bp, 11 predicted proteins | sample YL17G14_18_MG_FD_203921 | JGI IMG/M metagenome (GOLD analysis project Ga0315296, IMG submission 203921) | Sediment microbial communities from Yellowstone Lake, YNP, Wyoming, USA - YL17G14_18 | ecosystem: Environmental > Aquatic > Freshwater > Lake > Sediment | place: USA: Wyoming | collected... | reverse complement strand
CCCTTGTAGTCCTGCGCCTGTTGGTAGAAAACTGCGGCCAGCGCCGCGAAGACAAGGATCGCCGCGACAGCGATGCCGAGGACGATGTACATGGCATTCATACGGCCCTTGCCCGTACTAGGGTTGGGTTGCTGCTGCCCCATATGTCTCACCCAACGGCTGTACATCGATTGCCATCGTATAAGTCAGCTCTGCGCAAGCCTTTTATCAGGCGCGTGAGTTCACTGGATTGTCCCGTTGGGAGGGTGCTGCTGATGATGCCGGGCGGACGGATGAATCCCAAGCAAATGCAGGCGATGATGAGACGCATGGGCATAGCCCAGGAGGAAGTCCCAGATGTCGTCGAGGTCGTCATCAGAACGAAGACCAAGGAGCTGGTCTTCAAAGAGGCTGTGGTGACGAGCATCACGGCGCAGGGACAGAAGACCTACCAGATCGTCGGGAAGCCGCAGGAAAGGGCGCCGAGAGCGGAAACAGGAGCGGAGCCCGAGCAGAGAGAGGGAGGCATTCCTGACGAGGACGTCAAGCTGGTGATGGCACAGACTGGATGCACGGCCTCCGAGGCGAGGAAGGCGCTCCAGGAGTCCGAGGGCGCTCCCGCAGAAGCGATCCTCAAGATTATGTCCTCAAGATGACCTTCGCGAGCTACTCGCCCGGGATTCCCGGCATGGCTTTTATGAAGGAGCATCACTTGTGGACCCAATGTTGAAGGGCATCTGATGATAGAGGCCATGGGGCTGGGAAGGAAGTACAACGGCAATGTCGCAGTGCTGGACCTGAACCTCAAGGTCGACAAGGGGGAGGTCTTCGGACTGCTCGGCCCGAATGGCGCTGGCAAGACGACCACGATGAGGATGCTCTCATGCTTGATCAAGCAGACAGAAGGCACTGCCTTTGTGAACGGGTTCGAGATCAACAAAGAGCCCGATGCGACGCGGATCAGGGAGATCGTCGGGCTCTTGCCCGAGTCTCCCGGGCTCTACGAGTCCCTGAGCGCGTACAAGAACCTTGACTTCTACGCCCAGCTGTACGGGATCGGCAAAGACCGGAGGGAGAAGAGGATCGAGGAGCTCCTCAGGATGCTCGAGCTCTGGGACCGAAGGGACGAACCCGTGGCGACGTACTCGAAGGGCATGAAACAGAAGATCGCGATCGCCCGAGCGTTCGCCCACAACCCGCAGGTGGTGTTCCTGGACGAGCCGACTGCGGGCTTGGACCCGCAGGCAGCTTTCACCGTCCGGGAGTTCTTGTCGAAGCTCAGCGAGGAGGGCCGGACGATCTTCGTCAACAGCCACCATCTGGACGAGGTTGAGAGGCTCTGCGACAGAATAGCCGTCATGAACAGGTCAGTCCTGGCGGTCGGGGCTCCCAGGGATCTTGCGAAGAACTACTGGGGCCAGACGACGAAGATAGAGCTGAAGGAGCTCAAGGACGGCTTTGTCGGAGCAGTGAAGGCCCTGCCGTTCGCCACCAATGTTAGGATAGAGGGAAGCACCATCCTTGTGGATCTGGACGACCCATTGGCCGAGAACCCGCAAATTGTTGATGCGCTGATCAGAGAAGGAGCGAAGATCGAGTACGTGAGCGAGCTGAGGAGGACCCTCGAGGATGTCTACCTCAAGCTGATAGGGGGCAAGATGACTTGAGGCTGGACCGCGCGCTCATAGTCGCGAAGAAGGATTTCGCGGAGTTCAAGAAGAACAGGTACATCATGGCGACCATACTCTTCATGCCGCTCCTGGTCGCCGTTGTTCTGCCCATGATCTATGTCGTTCCCATAAACGAACTTGGCAGGCAGAGAGGCCATCCGATAAGCCTCGAGCTCGACATCACCTACGAGCTCTCAGATGCCTATCTCTCGAACGAATCGATCTTCGACACGCGCCTATCGAACGTCACGATCAAGAACTGCATAATCCAGGGCTCCATCATCAGCAACTCGATCATTGTGAATTCCAGGGTCAACGGCTCCGAGATGTCCAACTCCACGATCAGAGGGTGCTTCGTGACTGGGTCGAACATCTTCTATCCAAAGGTGAACGAGGGGAACTCGATAACGGGCTCCCAGATAGTCGGGTCTGATACGGAGTTGAAGAAGCTCCAGGATATCATGTTCAATGTCCTGCTGATCTTGCTCGTCATGATACCCGTCACCATCCCGACGGTGACCGCCTCGTACAGCTTCGTCGGCGAGAAGATGAACAGGAGCCTCGAGCCCCTCTTGGCAACTCCGATCTCGGACCTAGAGCTGCTCGTGGGCAAGTCCAGCTCCATCTTCGCGATGAGCATGGGCGCGACCTGGAGCGCGTTCGTCGTGAGCATACTCATGGTCGACTTCCTGACTGAGCCCGTGCTCGGCTATAACCCGCTTCCGACGCTCTACTGGATAATCGGCATAGTCGTCCTGGCACCTGGGATGTGCATGCTGAGCATCCTAGCGAATGTGATCATCTCGTCCAAGGTCAACGATGTGAGGGTCTCACAGCAGATAGGAGGCGTGGTAATCCTGCCCGTGCTGATCTTCTTCTTCATCAGCATCGGAGGCTTGATATCTTCGGGGACCACGCCTCTGCTGCTCTTCTGCGCAGTCATATTCGCGGTCGACCTGGGAGTGCTTTGGCTGAGCACGCGGACTTTCCAGAGAGAGGAGATCCTGGTCAGCTGGAAGTGACCACGCATTCGATGTTGCGCAAAGGTTAAAGACCGAACCGTCATTCCGAGGTCGCTCGCGAAGTGAACCAGATGAAGCTACACGAGATGAAGACGAACTGCAGGGTCTGTGGCAAGGAGCTCAAGGGAGACGACATGGACGAGGATTTCGTGACTTTCTACTGCATGAAGTGCGGCGTCTACACCAATAAGCCCGTGGAGGACTTCAAGGACCAGCCCGCGCCCGCTCTGCCAACACCCGCCGCGCAGCCCGCTCCCCCGCAAGAGAAGAAGGAGTGATCCGAGCAATCCAGGCGGACTTCTGGCCAGCGCGCGCCATCCCACCAACGCTTAAATACGCAGTCAGCTTTTGCCTCAATTCAGCGCTCACTAGGCCGCATTTCGTGAGCGGCTGTCAGCACGCCCCGGTAGTGTAGCGGCCTATCATCCGAGCCTGTCGAGCTCGGGACTCGGGTCCGAATCCCGACCGGGGCGCCAGGCTCCCATTTATGCCTTGGGGGTTTGGGTCAGGATGCCGAGGGAGATCGGGGATATTGGGAGGAAAGCGCTCAGAAGAAGGAACGCGGCCCGAGGCTCGCGTGGCCATATTCTGCAACTACTGCGGCAAGCGACTTGACCTCAACTACGCAATCAACCATGTTAGGAACGAACACGAGCAGGAGATCTACACCGGAGTCGAGCCGAGGAGGCCCGGCCTCAGGAAGAGGCTGTGGATCTACGCGATGGGCGTCATGTTCGCAGGCACTTTGGCCCTCATTCCCCTGTTTATGGTCTATGGAGAGGGACTCAATGGGCCGGAGATTATTGTCGTAATACTGGTCTGGTTCGGAGGATCGATGGCAGCAATTGGAGCTGCTGAGTTGATCTCCAGAAGGGGCGAGAAGTCCGAACGCCAGATCTATGACGATCTGTTTTTCCAGTGCTGGGTCTGCGATGCGAGGATCAAGATGGGAGATTCGAAGCAACACATGGACACCTATCACCCAGAGGAGGTGAGGCGGATCTGGAGACAGTTGCTTCCGCTGGGGATCCTGGTGATAGGCTTCCTTGGTGCTGCACCGTTATTCTACATGATTGCAGAATCCCGAAGTGATCTGCTGCTGGTGATACCCGCGTTTGCAGCGGTTGCTTTGGCACTTATCGTAGGTACATGGTTTGAATACCGCGTGGAGCGCCCGCATGTAAGGAGAATAAGAGAGGCGTGGGACAGATCGCACGGCACCGCGAGACATGACGAGAAGAAGAGCTGATGGCCGGGTCGCGAGGACTAGTCAGGATACCTTGGCTAGATTCAGAATGTAGTATATGTCCTCATCTGTCCGAGAAAGGAGCTTGAACTTGCCTGAGACGGCTCTCAGGACCTGCGCTGGGGTTTTGCGCTCGCTTACGGGTGGTCCGATCCCTGTCTCCTTCTTCTGGAAATCCAGGATGGTCAGCCGCCCGTGTGACCTGAGCACACGACAGCACTCATGGATCAACTTGCTGGTGCTTGCGACCTCATGATATACAAAGGCCGCGAACACATGGTCGACGAAGCCATCAGCCAAGGGCAGCGATAGCATGTCGCCTCGGAGCAGGTGGATGTTGGAGACTCCGAGGGACTCTATCCTCCCAGAGAGAACCTCGAACATCTTCGGCTCGAGATCAAGAGCAATGACGGACTTGATCTCCTTAGAAATGGGGATTGAGAAGTATCCGATGCCCGCTCCGATGTCTAGCAGCGTAGTGGACCGCGACAGCTGGAGTATCGGAAGGATTCTCTCAACAGGAATCGCTCTGCGCCTCTCTTCGCCTTCGAGCCTTTCGACGAACCCCTCGGACGCGGAGAACCTGTGCGGCGTCGATGCAACCTCGCCGCGAAATAGCAATGCGTATTATTGAGCGTTCGCCCCGAGGATAGGAGGTGGCATCTGCTGGAGAAACGCAGCTTTTGGGGCCCCGTGGACATATTGATGCCAGAACCACGGTTTCCATTGGAGAAATTATATCTACTCATAAAGCCAATGCATAGTCCCCCTTCCTACACGTGATCTCATGTCCACGAGAGCGGAGATTGAGACCCTAAATTCCTATGTTCTTAGCGACGACAGCCGAAAGGTCCTAGACATCAAAGGGCTTGAGGCGCTCCCGAAGGAAAGAAGGATCGCGGCCTTGAGAGCTCTCCAAGACTTGGGGTGGATAGGCAACAACGGAGTGGAGGATCTCGAGGAGAGCTATCCCCTCACGAGAGAGGGGAGGAGAATAATCTACGACAGGCCGGTCGTCGAGACATTCGACCCTGTTGTGCGGGCGCACATAGCAGCCCTGAAGAACGCGGACAGCAACTCCCCCGACGCCAGGATGTGGGGGTTGCGGAAGCTCGTCGAGATCGAGTGCGAACTGAGCAACTGGGACAGCGCCCTCCTGTACTGCTTCGAGCTCAGGAAGGCCGCGGAGAAGAACCGCGACATCGAGATGACGGCATTCTCATATGTCTCGCAAGGAAGGGCTGAGAGGGCTCAGAACCACTGGCACGAGGCTCTGGAATCATATCTGAAGGCGCTCGAACTCTACATGGAATCCGGAGACAGAAAGGGAGTCTGCGCAGCCAACAGAGCTATGGGGACGATCTACGGCAGCATGGGAGAACATTCCTCTGCGATCAGGTGCTTCGAGACCAGCCTATCATTGGCGAAGGAGCTCGGAGACCTGGAGGCCGAGACGAAGGCAGAGGCCAACCTAGCGGTCATATACGACCTCGAGGGAAGGTTCGAGGAATCCGAGCTGGCTGGGAAGACCTGCGTGACCAGATTCCTGGAAATGGGAGACCTTTCGAGCGCGGTCAAGGCGTCGATCAACCTCGGGGTGCTCAACATGTCCAGGGAGAAGTTCGATGTCGCAGCGGAGTTCTTTGAGAAGGCCATATTATCCGGGAGAGAGACCAAGAACAAGCTCGCACTGGGGGCGGCGCTCGTGAATGCAGGATACTGCTACGCGAGGACGGGCAACATAGGCCTTTCGATGCAGTACACGGACGAAGCTGTCTCAATATTCAAAGAGCCGAACGACTCAAACATGCTCGCGCTTGCCTACAGAAACTATGGCCACATCGAGTTCAGGAGCTCGAACTACGAGAACGGCGTCGAGTGGTTCGAGAAGAGCCTGAGATCCGCGAAGGCGTCCGAGGTGAAGGACACGATGGCCGCGTGTCTGTACGAGTTCGGGATGAACCTGATCCGGGCTTCGAGAGATGTCAAGTTCGCGAAGAAGATGCTCAAGAGGTCGAGCGTCATCTACGCGGACATAGGGAATACGAAGCGCGCGAGAGAGATCGACCTCAGATCGTCAGCGGCATAGAAACAGGACTTCATCTGTGCTGGACCCTAGCATAGATGATTGAGGTTTGAATGGCAGTGCCTACTTCACACTGCCAATCGGCCGTTCTCAGTCGATCCAGACATGGCCGCCAGTGGGATTGTGCACACTAGAGGCAGCGGACCTTATTGCGGACTGGATCGCGTCGATCCAGACATGGCCGCCATCAGGAGCGATACCTATGATCGCTAGGGATACCGTCGCGGCGAGTGCAAGCAGCCCAGCTACCACTATCCAAATTCGCCTCAGCTCATTCACCCCCGATAGGGGAACGATGCGCGGCTATTAGTAGTCTGCTTCACGGACATCATCACGGGTCAGAATGCTCGAAATCCATCGGTCAGCTATTTCACCTAGTCACCCCATTCACCAATCGGTCAGGGATGTCTCAGAGAGTCTACATCACGATGACTGGCGTGAGCAAATGGCCCGTTCTCAACGGGCTCTGGGCGGCGATGTGCAAAGGGTATGTGCCGGACAAGATCTACCTGTTCGTCACTCAGGGCCGGGAGAAGGACGGGGAGATACTGGCTGCCTGGATTTCCACGTTGGTCCAGAGTTTCGGCAAGACAGTTCGGCCGATGACGGAGCGGATCGAGGAGGGAGAGTTCGCATCGTCGGGGAAGAAGATAACAGCTGCGATGGAGAGAGAGAGGACAGAGGGTAACGAGGTCGCGATAGACATCACGCCAGGCAGGAAGGCGATAGTCTCATCCGCCCTCATATCCGCATGGCAGAAGCATGTAGACCACGTCTTCTATCTGTATCTCGAGGACATGCGCAACTCGACAAACCCGTATCCCATGATCCCGTACCATCTCCAGCATTTCGTTGACCTCAAAGAGGAGGTCTGGAAGTGAGCGATTTGATCCTCTCCAGGCGTGAACTCCAGGTCCTCACGAACTGCATCTACTCGAGCGACAGGAGATATGTCCAGGTCTCCTACCCCTTCTACGATCTCGAGCTGTTCACGCTGGACATGCAGAAGCCAGAGCTGACGCACATAGTCCGGCCAGACGAGTTCGACAGGGTGAGGCTCCAGCGCAAGCCGACCGAGAGGGGCGTCAGCGCCGACGAGCTGCCCAGCTACTCTGACTTAAAGGACTGTCTTCTGAGCTCCAATTTCCTGGACTACAGAAACGAGGGGGAGATCGCGAGCAAGCTCGTCGAGCTCAAGGAGGAGTCCATGAACCCGAACAGGCGTCCGAGGCCGGTCTTCGTGGCTGTCGACACGAACATCCTTTACTTCAAGTTCCTCTCCCGCCACCTCCCGATGAAGGACGAGACATCTGGCAAGATCGTCGACGGAAATGATTTCAGGTACGTCCTCAGCGAGATCGTCCAGCTGGAAATAGATTCTAGGATCGTGCACAAGTACTCCAGGGAGGAGATCTCAGCTCTCTCAGGCCTCTTCGCGCACAATGAGTTGATCGGCGAGCTGAAGAACGGAAGCTCCAGGCGTGGGAGGATAGCCAAGCTCGCATTCAACGAGATGAACTACCTGATGACTGAGCTCAGGGGGCTGAGGATCAAGGGCACACCTACCAAAGGGAAGGAGAGGAACGATATCGAGATCGCCCAGTCGTACAAGTACTGGGCCCGGAACGCGGACTATGATGTGTTCCTTCTGACCGCGGACGAGGACATGGTCAGCCACGCGCTCGCATCGGAGCTCATGACCATGCAGCTCGAGCTGCCATATGATGTCCCCTCGCACGGGAGGATCGACCCCTGGGCGATCACGGACCTGTTGTACGACCTAGCAGTCACATTCGGCGTGATCTCCCTGGACAACGAGGGCACACTCCTGTTCGGCGAGTGGGCGGGCAAGACCAGCGGGGACTACAGCAGAGAGAACCTGAAGGCCGTGTTGACCAACTCCGAGAAGCACGCATCGATCTCGAGGCAGCTCGACGTCTGCAGGAAGATCCTGTCGCAACACCTTGAGTAGGCTGGCATCGACAGGCAGGAGCGAATTGGGCTCTGAACGAGCACCATATTCTGGACAAACCTATTATTCTAGTGACAGCATCCCACCGCCAATCAGCTCGAGTAGAGAACTGATATGCGCATATAGATAGAAGGTGACTGGCTTGGCGGAGAAGATAATGGTCTATGCCCTCAGCACATGCCCATACTGCAAGCGAACGAAGCGATTTCTGGACGAGCACAAGATACACTACGATCACGTCGATGTCGACATGCTCGATGATGACAAGGCGGACGAGGCCCTGGAGAAGGTGGAGAAGCTGACTGGAAGGCAGTCGTTCCCCGTGGTCGTCATAGGCCCCGAGGTCATCGTCGGCCATGACGAGGAGAGACTCAGGAAGGCACTGAAGATATGAGCGAGACGAAGCAGGATAGAGTCTATTGCCCTGTCTGCCTCGCCAGGTTCAAGTTCGCCCCAGGCTGGAAGGCTGGCAGCGTCGTCATCTGTCCCATCTGCGGTCAGAGGCTGGTTCTGAGACAGACCCCGGAAGGATGGGTTGGAGACCGGCCCGAGAAGGGGACGGAGCGGGAGATCAGAGAGCGTGTCGAGGAGTACGCCAAGCTCAAAGGCTATGTGTTCAACGACATGAAGGAAGAGGTTATTCAGGGGCTGCTCGGAAAACGGAAGAGGTTCGGCGACTTCTACTGTCCGTGCAGGATGCAGCACGTGCCAGAGTACCAGTGCCCATGCAAGCCCACCAGGGGCGGGGATGTCGACAGAGATGGCAAGTGCTACTGTGGGTTCTTCTGGAAAAAGGGCTGAGAGCCGTTACTTCTCAGACATCGCGCCGTGAGGGCACTTGGATACGCATTCGGAGCAGCCAGTGCATTTCTCAGCGTCGAAACTGGGCCTGTACGTCTTCTTGTCGACATACATTGCGCCCGAAGGGCAGACCCTTGTCACTGGGCAAAACGGGCTCTGATCGCACTTGCCTTTGTCGAACTCAACTGCCATCGTGTCAGCGTTGTCGATTGCCCAACGTGTAGATAATGGTTGTGCAAAGAATCATCACAACCGTGCACTCTTTTCGCCCTCGAGAAATCGTAGATAAAGCGCAGCCTGGTTCTCAGTTCGGACTCCTATGTCAAAAGGGAGATATATATCGGACTCTATTGATGCCGGCGTGCAAGATGAACGGCTGGACAAGGCCCTCGAGCTGACCACCTCAGTGATGAGCACGAAGGACCTGGACCAACTTCTCAGAAAGATCGTCGATAGCGTCACCGATGAGTTTGGGTTCGAGGGCTGTGACGCCTTCATCCTGGACAAGCAGAAGGACGCCTTCGTTCTGAAGACAACAAAGGGCTACTCGAGCGAGGCTTCTGCGGAAGTCATCGGCCTAACCAAGAGCAAAGAGGCATTGGCGAATGACCTTTCGCTCTGCAAGCGCCTGGGAAGATTCACTTACTTCCTCAAGGCCGAGCCCGGGACGGACGCGGACTTGTACTACAAACTCCTACACCCGGACAGGGCAGCTAAACCGAGGCAACACGATGACGACTGGCATGAGCTCGACGTCATGTACGTCGCATTCGAGGACGCCAAGGGGAATCTCGCTGGATTCCTCGAGCCCGATGGCCCCCGGAGCGGCAAGATCCCCTCAGGAATGACCATCACGAACCTGGAGATTTTCGCTGCCTTGGCCAGCATCGCGATAGGCAACTCCGAACTAGTGATGGAGATGGAGCGGAACGTCAGGGCGTACAAGACCCTGATCGAAGCGACCTCCGCGTTGCAGGAACCGGTCGATCTCGCGGATACCCTGCAAAAGATCGCTGAGAAGTTGAACAAGCTGGTGCCCTTCGAGGAGATCAGCGTGTACCTCGTCGACTGGGAAAAGAGCCTACTGACACCGATCTATGCGACAGGGCCCTACACGGACGAGGTCATGTCAGATATAGGCCCCATTACTGGCCTGGCAGGTGAGGTCGCGAGGTCGGGCAAGGTGGACATCGTCGAGGACTCGCAGGACGACCCGAGGGTCGAGGACATCCCGGGCATAGAG
>Ga0315296_10005614_pt1 | contig 10020 bp, 17 predicted proteins | sample YL17G14_18_MG_FD_203921 | JGI IMG/M metagenome (GOLD analysis project Ga0315296, IMG submission 203921) | Sediment microbial communities from Yellowstone Lake, YNP, Wyoming, USA - YL17G14_18 | ecosystem: Environmental > Aquatic > Freshwater > Lake > Sediment | place: USA: Wyoming | collected... | reverse complement strand
AATGTTTGTCCTGGCCCTTAGCCGCCGTGAATACACAGAGGATTGTTTCCGCGATTTTTACCACGGTGGGGATCATGCCGATAATTCCGAAAATCCCCTTTGCCGCCCCGCCTATGGCCCCGAAAACGCTTGCGAATCCGCCCATGATTTCACCCCTTCCAAGAAAAAACAATCGCTGCCAGTATGGCAATATAAACTAAGGCCCCCACATCGGCCGCGCCGGCTCCGCCGGGAGCCGGCCTCGGTTCCACGGGATAAACATAGGTGATACCAGCTTCGACGGCCTCGAGATAGGAGACCGCTCTTTCGACGTGCGCCCGGACAACCGGATTCGTAAGATAGTTGTCAGGGCCGCCGGAATTATAAGCCGAATAGACGCGCCGAAAATCCGTTCCCCAAGAGTGCCGGAGCTGAGCCAAAAGTTTACTAGCCAAATCGATATTGGTTGCCGGATCCAAAAGGCCGGCCGCCGTTCCTATGTATCCAAGGCCCCGTGCCGTCTGCAAGAGAATTTGCATCAATCCATAGGAACCATCATTGATTTGAGGTTCGGCCCGAAAAGCCAACGGATTGTATTCCGATTCCGCGCCGCAAATTGCCTTGATCCAAGCAAAAGGCACGCGCCATTTTTCGGCCGCGCCGGCGATCAGCAAATCGAAATCGTCTTTGATTACGGCTGTGATTGCCATGTTTTAACCTGAAACTTTTTGCTTGTCATTCTTTCGCCGGTTGCGGCTTTTCCGCCATTTGTCGCTTCGAGCGACGCGCCCCAAAGATCGGCCAAGACCGCTTTTCCCATATTGGCCGGTTCCCCAAAGTTTCCCCCTTTTGCTTTTGGTTCGCGGCATTCTTTCAATATCCGTGAAGGCTGCCTTGGTGAACGATACATTGAGTTAGCCGACCGAAAGTTTGCGCCCCCACAAAGTCCTGATAGCCGTTCTTAAATCCGAATCCCCAATTAAATCCGGGGTTGGAGTTCAAAATTCCGTTGGCGAAATTGCGAGTTCCGGGCACCCCCCCCATGACATTATAAGCTCCACCATTGTAACTGTATAGAATATTCTTTTGATCGTTGTGAAGCGTCCAAAGCGCTCCATTGAATCGCCATTTAATAACGAAGCGCATCTTAAAGGAAGTGACCGGATTCGCCATGGTCGATGTAAGAGCATCTTCTATATCGACATTATCTTCCGCTGGATTCCAATTAGTTGAAACAAAAAAGCCATTGGCTTTGGTGTCTCGTTTCCGCATGCCAACCAAATTAAAACAATGAGACGTAGTTGATGTATTTTCGCCGATGAAAAACCCGAGGCTCCAATAATGATAAGCATCAAGGGCCGGCGCTCCCACATTGTCAAAAAACATTTCTACTTCAATGATTCCGGCAAGATTGGGCTGGATTCGCTTCCCGCATACAATCCCGGTGAAAATCCTATGGATTTGGGGCACCCCCCCGCCAGGCGTCGCGACGGTCATATAGCCGGCGGCGAAATTCAGGGTCCATTGCGCCGTCTGCCCGACTGGCAACCACATGTTACGGTCGCTAAAATCGATGAACGTGATGGCCCCCACATCGTCAGTGGATCGATTGGGCCCGGAAGGGTAATTAACATAGTTGTTGACCGTGATCAAAACCCAAGAGTTTGAAACTGAGTTCCAAACATAGGAATAGTGGTTCCCGCCCGAAACAAGGATTATGGTTGTGTTCCCGTTCGGCGGTGAAGGCGGCAAAACCGTAACGGTGGGGGTAGTGCTACCCTCAAAAACCAGGGCGACCCATTGGTTTGCTCGGCAATCCCAGACATAAAAAGAGAATCCCGCCGGAACACTTATGGCGACCATTTCGCCGCATTGTCGGCCGGCCGCCGGGAGCGTCAAGAGCACAGGAATCTTGAATGGAGGATTGAAAAGTTGCGCTGTGATTGCTTGTGGAGGGGTGCCCATCGTTTGCATGCTTGACCCCAATGATACCGTTCATTTTGGGAGGTGCTAGGCCATAGGCCCCTCGAGGATCGTCGATCCTGGGGCAACGTCGCGAGCTTTTTCAGCGACGGCCACGGGGGGGTGACATAAACATCACTCTCAGCATTTGACCCGGCACGGTGGCCACCACAACGATATCGTACATATCGAAGAGCATGTAAGTGAGTCCGCCGGCGCTCGCGTCCATCATCTGCGGCATGATTCCCGGTCCCATTGCTCCCATCATTTGTTGTTGGGGAGTAGGCATGGTCGAGAGCAAAAATCCCTGGCCGGCCGCCAGCTCGATGCCATTGGCAATCGTTACATTGTGCGATCCAATGCAGATAATCCCGGCATTGGCGTTGCTGGCCTGAGGCAGAACCAGAAAGGCTGGGGTACGCTGTTGCGTCAGTCGCACCGGAAATAAGCCCACAACGATCTCCGGCAAGGTCTGCACAAGAATATAGGTGTCAAGCCCAAGGCTGGCCGGCCGCCGGAATTGTGTAGCAACGTCCATCGGCACTCTATTGATTGCTTCTCTCATGATCCCTATCCCCACATTGCTATTCGAACCGTTACCAAGCCAACAAGCGCCGTCCGGCCCCTAGCCGATAGTTGCTGGCCGCTTTCAAGAGAGATCGGAAAAGCCAATACTGGTGAGCCGGCGAGGTTGCTTTCCATGTGAAAATTGAAACCATCGACCGCGCCTAATAATCCCGTGGCAAGTGAAGGCTGCCATAAAATCTCGCCGCCAGGCGGCCCTAATCCCAGTTGAATTGACCAATCCACTCCGGCAAGGCCATTATACAGCCATACTGTGAGCCATCGGGCTCTGAACGTGACAAGGGTTATGTAACTGGACCAAGGCCCATAGGCCGGCGGCGCGACACAAGCGATCTGAATTGAATATTGCGCGGATTGAGTGAAGGGAGCGAAAAAGAATCCGCCCCCGAAAATCAAAGCGCTTGCCATGTTTATACCGGGCTCGGAAAGGCCAGCGAATAGATGCGAATCAGAATCCGGCCGCCGGTGAAGGGATTCGCTCCGTCGTTCGTGATCACAATATCCGTAAGCGGCCCGGCCGCCGCGGAATTGAACATCGGAGCGACCAAGGCCGCGAGATAGGTTGTCACATTCGCTTGAGTGCCAAGAGCCACGGCAAGCGCCGCGCCGTATCTTGTCACAACGGCCGTATCCCCAAGCTGCCAATTCGCGGAGCCGGTAATTGCGACGGTCACTTGCGCCGTCACGGCCAGAATGAGACAGTTCGCTGGTATCACGCCAGCAAGAGTCACGGCTGCGCCCGCCAACACGCCGGAATCGAGGTTCGTCACGGTCATGCCCGCAATGCGTTGCCAAGCATTACCGGCTCCATTGAACCAAAAGCCGGCTTGACTGCCCGCGACAATAGCCCGTACTTCGGCGTTTCCGACCAAAGCGGCCGGCAGGTTCGGAGTGACGGCAAGACGGAAAGCGGTATTCGCGGCTCTTTGCAAGATCCACCCCCTTTATCTGCGGAAATCGGACATATAGAAAACCTTGTATCCGATGAGGCTCACATTCACCAATGCCGCAAGCGCGGTCGGATTGATCAAGGTGACGGCGAGTGTTCCGCCGCCCTTAAGCAAATATGGCTCCGGCCAGAAATAGGGGAGCTGCCCCGTTCCGGTGATATTGCCCACATGAGTCGGTTGATCATGCAGGATCCGACCGCTCGAGGTATCGAGCAATTGTATATAGTAATCGGGCAAAACCACGATCACCCCGGCAGCCGAATAGCTGATAAGGTTAGTTGCGAGGATCGCGAAATCGGAATCGTTTGTGATGTTGACGTTCACAACGAGCTGGCCCGGGCCCGGGAGCACGGGAAACAATGCGTTATAAACGAAGGATTCGGTCCTGACCTTTCCAGAGCGACTCATTGCCGCGATATCGTCCCTAAGCATGGCATCTCCTTTTGAAATTCAAGCCAGTCGCGGCGCGATCGTCCGCCCAAAGACCGAAAGCGCCGCGCCAGGCCCCCGCACAAAGATCATTGGATGGGCCGCAGCAAATCGCCGTCTAGGATGACCTGAATGTTGACGTTCAGGCCCCCGGCCAGAGCGACGCCTACGGGCCAGGTCAGAACCGAAATGAAATTGATTTGTGGCCCCAGAAAAATCGGTTTTGTCAAAACGCGAACATTGAAAATGTCCGGTTCGCCATTCGTGGCCATGTCCTGAATTTCCCCGGGATCGGCAACGTCGCCGTCGCTTGCCTGAATCCCGCAAGCGCCCGAACCGGCCGGCAACATCCAGAGGGGGAATTGGCAATATTGTTTGGCTCCGATGGTCAGAGTCAAAACACCGGTATTGATAAGAGTCGCAACATTGTTAACGGCGCCTGGTTGGATCGCGCCGGCGGCCGCTCTCGCCATTGACATAGGCGGTTGCAGAATAACAACGCGAATCGCCCGGATCATGAACGCCTTCGGGCTTGCCAACGTGCCGGCAAGTTCCATATTGCTTAAGGCGAGGTTGTTTCGAACCACGTTGAAAAAGTTCAAAAGCACGGAAACGCCAGTCGCATAGGCGACAGTATCGTAAAGCGCTCCGCCAATCTTTTCAATCGCGCCGCCGAATTGGGAGCGGTAATCTTGGTAGTTCATTGTGTCCCCTTTCTCCCCGACTGCGCTACTGAATAGCGCGGATCAGATCGCCGTCCAAGGCAACGCACATGTTGAAGGTGCGAATCGGCCCCACAAAGGCCGGCCAGGTCACGGTTACATTGAAGTTGATTTGGCTTTTGATCAAGACCGGTATGGCCAAGACAAAGCGGTTTCGGATATGCGGCCGGCCGTTCTGTCCATAGCTGGCCGCCGCCCCGGCGATCAAGACGTTATTGACGCACATCGAACCGGAAACGCCGCCGCCGGCTGGCAACATGTGAAGCGGATAGATGCCATAATCCTTCTGGCCGATGTTGAGCACCAGAGTACCGGTTGTGATGATCAGAAAAATATCGTTGATTGAATCCGGTTGAACGGCCCCGGCCGCCGCCGTGGCCGTCGATTCCGGCTGATTCTTGAAAAAAACGCGAATCGCCCGAACCAAAAAACTCTCGGGGGCGGGAAGCTGGCCGGCGGCTCTCATGTTGGATAAGTCAATAGTCGGCCGGAGCGCCGTGAAAAACTGAAGCGCCACCGTTACACCCGTCGCATAGGGTAATGTATCCCAAAGCGAAGCGTCAATGACTTCCTTGCCGGCCGGGAATTGTGAGTTGTAATTCTGATATTGCCGTAAGCTCTCCATGATGCTCTTCTCCCGGTGTTGCTAGGTCAAATGAGATTGCAACCGGCCGCGAGCCATTACAGCTCCGGCCAGTTGCGCTCCGGTTTCAATAGCTTGATTGCGGCTGGAGCCGGCTAGGCACATTGGCCGTCGCGGCCGATCCCATATACCCGCGTTGATATGCCCCAAGCAAAGGCTGGGCGCGGAGATAGCGCCCCGCTCCTGTTGTCACGATCGGCAGGATGTTGGGGAATACATCGCGGAAGATTGAAACCGCGACATAAGCGCCGGCGCCGATGGCGACCTTGTTTCCCGCGTCGGCCCCGAGGAATCGGGTAGCAAGCCAGCTTAATCCGATTACGCTTCCGATTTTCACGACATATCCAGTGATCTTACGCGTCGTGGTATCAGTCGAAACGGGAATCAATTTCGCGAGAAAACCCTCAATGAAGGGGATCGCGACGAATCCGCCGGCCGTCATACCGATGGCCTTCAGACTGTTGCCCGTGAAGAGCGAACCAAGGTTGATCGGATTGCGCCGGTAATGCCGTTTTCCCGCGAACCCCGGATCGTTCCTCCGGTATTTGCGGCGCTGCCGCCTTGGGTCGATTGCCATCCCGAAACGCGCGGATCTGGAAGCCGCTTTCGAGGTGCGCCGCTTTGTGAATGGGGCGCGGTTTTTGATTGCGCGCCTTTTTCTTGTCTTGCTCATGGTTTTAGCTCCCCTTCGAGGATTGCCAATTACAACCAGGCTTGGATTGTTTAAAAACGGTTCGCCGTCAAAAACATTCCAGAGTCTGGTCAACGTGTCTTTCCTTTACGGAACAAGAGAAAAATCCCGATTGCGATTGCAATCAACCAAGGCGTAAGATCGCCCCTGATCGTATCCTCCGGATGTTGCTGCTCATTCTCATATAAGAGTTGCGCCGCAAGTTTCGCCGGCGGCATGACTCCCGCCCGGTAATAAGCCGCGAAGACCGCTTCCACATTGGCGGCCGTCGCGTCTTTTTCGGCCGCAATAAGCGTTTCCAGAATTTCCGGCGTCAACGTCGGCGCAACGTCTAAAGCAAAATCCGCAATCCCGATTGCCTGGCGTATTCTGGATAAGACTTCTTCGGCACTCATGATTTTCCCGTTTTCCTGCTCTGGCTCAAAAGCAGAGCCCCGGCCGCAAGCGCCAGAATCCACCAAGGGAAAGATTCGGTCGCTTGCGGCACGGTTACCTCAATCGCCGGAATTCCTGGCACGGATGGTCCGCGCGGATATTGGCCCCAATAATCAATCGGCACAGGCTCGGGCAGGCTCGGTTCCAAGAGTGAAGGCTCTTCCACAGTCACACCAATCCGGTAGCCGATATCGTAAGGCTCGACTTGAGTAACGACGGAAAAATCAGCAATCGAATCGGGCGGAATGCCCGGTTGTGTGATCCCGCCTTGATCAAAAAATATTTCCTCTGGATAAAGCGCTTCCATGGCTTCACTTTCTAACAGCCGCGATTGCGAGGATCCCAAGGCCGATCCATCCCCATAAGGGAAAGCCGGCGGCCGCCGCGCCGCCCGGCGGAGCCGGCGCGACAGCCGGCGGCAATGGCGAAATCACATCGCCCGCATAAGGTAAAATGCTTGGCTCCCCTTGTGAGGGAATCACGGTCAAATCAGGCACGCCAACATAATCGGTCGGCGTTGTCGGCGCAACATAGGTCACGGCCGGCGGTTGAGACACCGGAATTCCGCCATAGTCGATCAGCCCCGGGGGCATCGTGGGAATCGGTTCCGCCGTCGGTTCCATGAATCCCACGTCATCTATCGATGGTGTGGCACGGCCGCCGGTCGCGCCTGACATTATAATCGCATACTGCGCTCCCTGCGCCCGCACCCAGTTCGGATCGGCGTTCAAAACGGAATCATCGGCATAATCCCGGCCCCAGGGCGAAGGATCAAAGGTGCGTTGCTGTGCCCGCCAGGGTCCGCCCCCGGCCGCATAAATATCATATTGGCGATTGGGGTCATAAAAGATTTGTTCGAGCTGTTGAGCGCTGAAATCGGTTTGCAGCGCCCGTTGCTCCGGCGAGAGCCAGAAGCGGAGTTCGCTTATATTATAGAAAAGCTTCCCGCCTTGAATATTCCACAGAAACGGTTTGTAAGGCGGATCGGAGACGGAGCGTAGGCGCGGAGAACCTTGTCCCACATGACCGGCCCGGTCGACGTACCAAGCCGCATCGCCTTCGCCATATTTCAAGGGATAGTCGGGATTTCCGGTGTAATGCGGATCGCTCGAGAAGTCGATCTGCCCAAGTCCACGATACATTGAGCATGCCTGACTTTGGGCGGATCAGGTTCGCGCGGATAAAGCTTATTCGATCAAGAGCCTACCATCGAGCAGACCCCAGATGCAACATTTTTTTGTGAATTCATGCACATAGCAATGCTCATGCCTTTTGCAATCGGGATCGCACCTGTGAGGCATGCCGGCTTTGCTTGCGAAAATCTTGATCACACGGGAGTAAATCTTTGTCCGTTTCGGGTCGCTGGCTTCCGGGCATGGATTGCGCCCCGCCCGGCTTGGATTCGGACGCTCTGGGTTTTGCTTGGCCTTGGCCGTTGATTTCCCGCGCTTGCTTGTTTTCTTTTTCATCGGAATTTTCCCGCCAGATTTGCCCCAAGATCAAAGGCCCAATCTATCAGAGGCAGCGCGAATGATTTGCTTGTGAGCACGTCGAGAGGATGCTTATCCGCCAAGTGAAACAGCATTGCCTCTTGTTCGGCCGGCATTCGTTCGCCGCAAATATTGCATTCCGCCAGGCCGGCGGGAATATCCGAAACATTCAATTTTCTCTTGTTGCTTCTGCCCCGAATCATGCCGCCCGCTTGTGTTGCTGCGCTTCGTTGTAAATATAAAAAGCCAAAAGAGCCAGGCCGCCCAAAAGCACGTATGGAGTCCAATTGAAAACCGTTTCGATCCCTTCGACGGTCCCCTCAAGGATAGCATCAATCCAGAGACTTATATTGCTTTGATCCGCGATTGCCGGATCAATTCTTTCGCCGCTCGCCGGGTCATAGGTTGTTACATCCATAACCTTCACTTGGCCCGTTTTGTGAACCAGTGCGACAACATAATCCCGGCCGCCATCCTGGATTCGCAGGCCCCATGTTGGAATGTCGGCCGCATCAATCGGATTCCGGTCAAGAAAATCCCGTGTTTCCTGTTCACTCAAAATCCTGATCATGTGTCACCTTAGAAACGCACGAATTGAGGCAAAACCACCGCGCTGGCGATGGCAACCAAGGCCAAAAACCAAGCCAGTTTTCTAAGTGCGATCTTTTCGAATTCAGTCATATCAAATATCCATGATGACAAAATCTGCCGGGTAAACGGGAATCCCTTTGATTGTGAGATCCAGAGGCCGCCAGATGTCGCCGTCTAATTTGTATTCGATAAAAACATGTTGATGGTGTCCTTCAGGAGCCGGGAAAACCGCTTTGATCCTTGCCAGGATTCCCAGCCCCGTCAAAAGCGAAGCGCCCAATAGTACCACATCGTCGCAATCGCCGGCGGCCCGCCCGGCCTCGATATCGTCTAGCATGCGCGACGGGCAAATCAGAATTTCGTCCGGTTCGTGAATCAGCGTCACATTGCTTACCACGAATTCACGTATTGCCCGAACATAGCTGGCCGGCGTGCTGGCCCAATAGGAGCGCACAAGGTCTATCGCCTGATAGCGCATGCGTTCTGTCGTGGCGGCATTGCGAATCATTTCCGCCATCACAGCCAGGGTCAAATCAGTCGCCGGCCGGCCCACCTGCATTTGTGTTCTCAATAGTTCCATTCGCCTGCTCCCCTGGCGTTTGATTGATAGCGGCCTTTAGCTCATTCCAGAGCTGTTCAAACCATGGCCGGAAGGGCGCATTTAATAGCTCGGGATCGATCTTTGCGATTTCCTCGAAAGGCCCCTGGCACATCCTGAGAAACGGCTGCCATTGCGGATCGTCGAGATTTTCAAGAATGAAGTCGATGTAAACGTCCGGCCGCTTGCCCTGCAACGCCTTTTGTTTGAGATATGAAACTCCGTGGCGAAGCATTGCCAAAGAGCGATCCTCGCCGGCCGCCGGGAGCTGCGCCGCCGTGCCCCCCTGCGGATTTTCGGCATTCGATTTTGCGAAAACGGTCTTAACCACCTCGCCCAAAATCGGCAGAGCTTCTTTGATCGTCGAAAGAATGCCGTCCTTTTTCATTTCCACATTGCCTGTCGCGCCGATTTCAATCCCGGTTTTTAAGATCGACATTATGGCTTCCATGCCTGTTGCGGCCGCCGGCGAGGCTGGTGTCATGGCTTTTAGCGCGGTCATGGCCTCAACAAGCTCTGCCATGCTCGTTCGTTCCACTGGCCGTTCGATCATTTTTAGGATCATTTGGCGCTGCGCGCTGAGTTCGTCTATTAAAAGCTGTGTCCTGAAATCGAACTGCGCATTGGCTTGAATCGGCGGGATAACTGTCGGCGCGACAATTTGCGTCGGCTTCTCTCCCGCCGGCAATGGTCCAATGCGTATGGTTCGCCCCGCCCTGATCCCCTTGTGATTTCGGAGTTGAATGTAATAGGTGCCTTCGCCATAGGATTGTTGCAACCATTGTTCCGACCAAAAACTAGGTTCGCAATTCGTGAGAAAACTTTTGCCGGCATGATCGGCCTTGTAAATATAGACTCTGGTCTCCGGCCCAAGACTGCCAATTAAACGCCGGATTTCCTCTTCTTGCCCTTCCTCGATTTCGCCATCGGCGGCCGGCTTGCAAT
>Ga0315296_10005613_pt1 | contig 10021 bp, 7 predicted proteins | sample YL17G14_18_MG_FD_203921 | JGI IMG/M metagenome (GOLD analysis project Ga0315296, IMG submission 203921) | Sediment microbial communities from Yellowstone Lake, YNP, Wyoming, USA - YL17G14_18 | ecosystem: Environmental > Aquatic > Freshwater > Lake > Sediment | place: USA: Wyoming | collected... | reverse complement strand
TGGGTCAATGATGGTGGTTAAAACACTGTTTAGTGGGTCAATGTTCGCGGTTTTTTACACCGTGCCCACTCCTGCTCATCAGGAAGTAGTCATTGAGGAAGGGTGGATAAGGTATCAGTAGTATAGTACTATAACACTACACTTTTATATTGTGCTACAATTAGGTTAGGAGATAGAAAGGTGAATGCGTCACAGACGAGTGGATTAGCATCATACCAACAGACAGTATACCAAACACCTGGTCTCGCCTCTTCGACTTGGCCCCAGGGTACCAGTGTGCAATTACCTTTAGTTGTTCAAATCACACCTATGCAGATTGAGAGAAAAGACGAAAAACCTTTAGAGGAGAAAACTGCGTAGGACAAGCCTAGCTTGAGAGTGAGCAACCACAGGGTCAAGAACGACCAGAGGTCGGGCAGAGCCTTTATTCTTGACGGCTGGCGGAGAAGTGAGATAATGAGAACCAGGGGAGCTGAATAGCTCCCCTTATTAGTTATCAGGAGCGTTAGCAATTGCGGTAGCGGCGGTCGGTGGTGTAATGCGCTCGCGCCACCATTGGCGCTGATAGTATTCTATTCGTCTAGCTGTCAATCATTTTTATATTTCCGAGCCACTGCTTGCACATTGTAACGAAATGTGTAGGACAGGAAGAGGGCTGTTTGGTGAATGGGGAGAGCGAGCAGGCACGTGAAACAATATATCACTTCTTGATGCGCTGCATACGTCGGTCTGATGGTCATTTTCTGACGGAAGTAATCGGCTTTTTCTTCTTGCTTCTCTTGGGAGGCTCCCCGCTAAGAACAACAATAGTCGTATTTTCAGGCACTCCCGATTGCCTTAGCAGTTGAACCCATTCCTTTTCCGGCCGAAACCGATTAGTCTCATATATCACGTAGATAAAATTGCTCCAATCTTTGGAGACATAACCACGTGTGTCAGCTAAGACCTCATCCGCAATTCTGTTGACATCTTCAGGATGAGAAAAAAACTTATACTCGATAAGAGTCTCTATGGAAGGAATTCCAGTATCCGGCTCGAAGTTTTTAATAGGTTTTGTTAACGAAGGTTTGTGTTTTAGGTCAGGAAAAATGCACTTAAGTATCCCCTCGATGCGAATGTGCACATCTTGTTCATTCTGTGGTACTTTCGCGAATAATGCTTTATCCGTTATTGTATAATGGATATCTCGTATTATTTGAAGAAAGTCTTTGGATACTGCTGTAGGTTGTTTGTTGGGGAAAAATTGTTCAATAGCACGCAAGAATTGACGTAGCCTCGAAATGTTCAATGAATATGGCTCGCCGTCGGGCGTTTTCCCTTGCTTCAGGAAACCCTCTTTTGAGTCCTTTACAGCTAAATATTCAGAGAGAATCATTTTATGGAGTTCCGGCAATCCCATGGCTTCAATAATAGCGAGCAATTGCAGGAAACAAATTTCGATACGCCAACCTGCATCGTTCCACTCATCGCCTGTTCGCCACCACTCGTCGAAGGAATCATTCGCCTTTCCTACCCATAACTTTAGATTGGCGATTGCTTCCTGAATATTTAGCGCCTCATTCATATAGACCCCCAGTTAGGTCTCCAACCATTTTCCTCTCCGCTTTGCCAAGCCCATATAGGTCGTAGACCTGGTTATCGATTTTCTCGTCTGTCCACCGGATTTGCCGCTCCAGTTCGTGTCTCTCCTCCGTGCTCTCGGGTCGGGTTTCTTGCAGCTTTTTCTGGAGAGTTAGCATCTGCTCAACGAGAGCCGCTAAATCATCGCGCATCTTCAAGTCCGCAGCACTGGACGGGTCTATACGGCGAATCGGTAGAGGTTCGATGAATTGTCGGTTGGCTGAACGGAATCCGCCTCTGAAAGGGGCGCTTAAACGCCGGAAACAAAAATCCAGCACCTGCGAATGTAACAGGCCCAGCAAGTATAAGTAGTTCTCATGTGAGCCGTCTTTCAGGATGACACCGCCCACATCAACATTATCAAGGTAAAAAGAACCTGTCTCGTCATAAACTGCCTCCAGATGCTTGACCAACCTCGGTATAGCCAGTTTCGGTAGCACGTGTAGCGCCAAGTTCTGAGTTCTTCCGAATCGATGCCAGTCTTGCGCCTTAAATTTACCGCCCTCTCTATTCTCGAGTGTGCTGCGGTTCTGCAATAGGTACTCCCAACATTTGGGGAAGGAGTTAGCAAAGTCTTCGGCCGGTATCAGGTCTGCTTTGCCTTCTTTTACAATATACGGAAAGAGCAACAATCGGTTAGGTAGCGGCGTGCCATACCGCTTAATGTCGTGACCACTGAGCAGCGGCTTAAGCAGTTCACTTTCGAGTTCGTGCACCTTTCCGGTCGCCTGCGAACGTACGCGTACCAGGCCCGGCCCGGCGGCGCCCAGCTTCTTAAAAATGTATACCTTGTCGGCACTGGTTATCAAACCCTGGAATATCCTATCGGCCATCTTGCCCAGAGGCTCCGTGTTCGCCGTCAGCTTCTCCCACAGGGTATTGCCCTTCGCTAGTGGTGGCCACATCCGTTTGGTTGTAGATTCCTGGTCTGTGACTACCGCCGGCAACCCTTCGAGGTCAAGGGCGGAGGTAACCGGGGAATCGGTGACACCCTGTGGGACTGACACATAGTACAGAGATGCACTACTCGATTCCTTTTTGAGCACCACTATAGCGGGGTAGGTCGTCGCTTCGGCAAAGACTGTCTGTGACGAAAGGTCAACGATGTTCTCCACGGTACAACTCTGTTTGATAAGTTGCAGAATTCCCGCTCCGTATTGCGACTTCAGGAACTTGCTGGAGCAGATGAAACCTAACCGGCCACCCCGCTTCAACAACTCAATCCCCTTCTCCAGGAAAAGGACGTAGATATCGAAGGAGCCTGAGGCGGAAGCAAAATGGTCTCTGTAGTAGTCAGCCTCATCCCTGGGTAGCGTTTGAATCCGGACGTAGGGAGGGTTGCCAATGACCACATCAAAGTCACCGGCTTGCACTGCCGGAGCAAATTCATATTGCCAGTCAAACGGTCTTTTCTCTTTCCATGACTTCCCAAAGCATTTTTCTAGCTCGGTTTTGGCGCCTGATACCAACGAATTACCCCGCCTAATATTGTCGGCGAGGCTGGGTAAAATCTCACGGCGTGCCAGGCTTCTTAATAGAAGGTTAAGCCGCGCTATCTCCACGGCCTGACCATCAAGATCGACACCGAATATATTCCTGTTGAGAACTGGTAACCGGTCCCACTGGTCCAGTTCCGAAACCGGCTTGCCGATTGCCGCCGCATGATAACTTAAAAGCTCGTCATAGGCTCTTATAAGGAAAGAACCCGAACCACAAGCAGGGTCAACCACCTTGATCTTCATGTTCTCGTCGTGGTTATGCTCCACCAGAAACCGGCCAACGGTGTGCTTCACAATATAATCAGTCACCCATTTCGGGGTGTAGTAGATACCCTGTTCCTTCCGTTTCTCTTTTTTTGCCTCTAAAGAAACGTCTAGGCCCAGGTCAAATTGACCCTGGCCTTCCTTCACTCTCCGTTTGGCAATAGTTGCGACGTGACCCAGGTACTGCTCATAGACGGCTCCCAATACGTCTGCATCCATCACTGAGAAATCGTAGCTGGCAACGCCGCCGGGAACTTCGTAAAGGCCGCCGATTATGTTTTCTAGAGTTGATGCTTCTATAAAAACCTTATCCGCGTTATGTTGGGCAAAGAGGTCACTATCGTAATAACCATCGAATCGAAGAAAAACCTCTCTAAGCCTTTCAATCAACTCCGGTTTATGCCCATCGCTTTTCCACTGGTGCACCGCTGCCAGTAATGTTTTTTCTTCTATACCCCTGTCTTCGCAGGTTCGGATGAATATGATACGATTGAATAGGCGTTGGATTACTTCATCTATTTGCGAGAAGTTGAGGTCCTTATTATAGTGATATAGCTGGGTAAATAGCTCTTCGCGCCAGTTCCTTAGCTGGCTGAAAAGGCGCCGTTCCACGGGCTGTGGGGGTGGCAATACACCGACCTTCCTGGCCTCCTTGTCCAGATTTCCAGCTTCGATAGACTCTCTGGAAAGCAACCACAGGCGGTCGAAGTCATCTTTATAGTCCTGGCATGTCAAGTTCAGGAAGGGTTGCCCTGACTGTGCATTGAATAGCCTCAGATGATGGAAGCTGGTCAATCCGGCCCACGTGACACCCTTGTTATAAGCGTAGGTGACTGCTTGCTTAATGTATTCAGCGTTGTTCAGGTCAGCCTTGAGGTGCTTGGTCTCCAGATAGAACCTGGAGACCCCTTTAATCTTGAAGGCATAGTCAACACGCCCCTTGGACGCACTCTCCTCGGGAGCAACCTCATTCACGTCATCGAAATCCCAACCTAGAGAGCGGAATAACGGCTGAATAAAACCCTGCTTGGTTTTGGCTTCGTGGTACTTTTTAACCTGAGCGGGTGTTAGGGCTAAGTAGTCAGCGACCAGTTTAGCCACCTTTTGTTTCGCTTCATCTTTGGTGATAGCCCTTCTCACAAAGCTGATTCTAGCACCATCCACGCTACTGTGCAACGAATACCCTTCTTTGAGACTTAGTAATACGGCTCAAATGCGACGGTAGATTACAGAATAGCGCTCGATGTGACGCACCGAATCACCGTTGCACGATTCTGACTTTTGTTCAATTCTGCTGTATCCCAGCACAAGTCGGAAGACCAAATTTCACGAACTGGCTGAATTATCTGTATCCCGGTCCAGATGAGGCTTCTCAGAAGTGCAATAACCTTGTAATACTGACCTGTCCATGGTTTGTCGAAACTTCAAATCTTGTCCAGCTTAGAGTTATAATGTCAGCGAGAGGTAGCGTAATGGAGGACTACAACAACCTCTGTTTTGCTGTTACCTTAGTGTGGCCGATTCGCATCATCGAATGGCATGAAGATGAGGTCACCATAATTGACAGTTCTGTAGGGGAAATTAGTATGGCCGCACCGCCTACATTGATATCGTAGCGAACTACACAGAGGAAAGGAGAATCATGCCATATTTCGAGAGCGAAAATCTCAAGATGTACTATGAGGATGTTGGGCAGGGTGAGCCGATCATGGCCAACCACGGCCTGGCCGAGGATTGCGGCTACTGGCGGGATACAGGTGTCACCGCCAGGCTAGCCGAGCACTACCGCGTCATTTGCTTTGACATGCGGGGACACGGACAGACCTCCATCACCGGTGAGCCCTACGGATACAATGCCGATACCATGGGTGCTGACTTTGGGCGTCTTGCCGATCACCTTGGTATTGACAAATTCCATGTGCTCACGCACGCCACCGGTGGCATGGCTGGCGTCCGCTATGCCATGACGCGATGTGACCGCCTCCTAAGCTGTATGCTCACCGATACTGGCTCCGCGACCCGCCCCCGGATGGCAGCCACTTACAGGTTGAACGAAGAAGAGATACGGCAGATGCTGGAGGCCGCTCGTCGAGAGCCCATCCCCAGGCTCAGTTACGAAGAGAGAAAGGCCTACTGGCGGCAGAACCCGGGACCATTCACCTTCAAGATGGAGCAGCACCCTGATAGCGACAGGTTGTTTGATATCATGGACGGCTTCTACCAGCGTCGACTCAGCCCGGAAGCGCTGCGCGATTTCCGTACCAGCTTCTATACAGACCCCGATCCCAGAGTCGATGGTCTGAAACAGGTCAAGTGCCCCACCCTCATTCTGCTCGGCGAGTTCGACATAGTCTTCCTGGGTCCGAGCGAATTGATGGCATGGTTCATCCCCGATAACCGTTTCGTCCTTATACCCGGGGTCGGTCATATGACGGCAATCGAGGACCCGAAAACCACTGCCAACGAACTCCTTGACTTCCTTGACTGTGTCACCAAGACCGGAAGAGCAAACTGGTAGGAAGCACCGAATCGTAATCTATCACGTGGCCAGTTTCAAGAGTTGATACCTATGCTCTGAGTCACGAAGCGCAACAGAATGGCTAAATGTTGAATCACCACAGGAAGATGTTAAGGGAGAATGCCGACCGCTGATACGTATTACAGTGTGGCGCGGAGGTCCAATCCCTGAGAATCTACTTACCCTTCCAGATCGGTTGTCGCTTCTCAAGGAAAGACTGGACACCTTCTTTGGCGTCTTCAGACGCACTGGTGTCTCGGAAGCGTCTGGCGTTCTCCACCCCGTGAACGGTGGGTGGCCATTCCAGAGAGCCGTAGGTGATCTCTTTGACGCCTTTGACTGCCAGCGGTGCCCCACGTGTAATCTTGGCTGCCATCTCTTTGGCTGCCGGCAATAGCTGGTCTGATGGTACCACCTTGCTCACCAGGCCTATCCTCTCTGCCTCACGGGCGTCGATTATCTCGCCGGAGTACATCAGCTCAAGCGCCTTGCTCAACCCGACGATGTAGGGCAGCAGGTAAGGCCCGGCTCCGGTATCAGGGGTTATGCCCCTTAGCGGGAAGACCCAGCCGAACCGGGCGTTTTCCGAGGCGATACGGATATCGCACTGGGCTGTCCACTCGGCCCCCATGCCAACCGCAGCACCGTTCACGGCGGCAATGGTGGGTTTGGGAACATGGGTGAACGTCCACCACGGCAGTGATGTCTTTGGCAAATCCACCTTCTTAATTCTCTCGGCCCTCTCGGCGGCAGCTTGAGCATGATCCCGTGTTATGCCGGCAGTCACGTCAGTGCCGCCGCAGAAAGCCCGGCCGTTTCCCGTGACTATCAATGCCCTGACCTCATCGTCCAGCGTCACCTCGTTGAGGATGTTGCTAAGGTCCACCAGCATGTCGTCGGTGATGGCGTTCATCCTGTCAGGTCTATTGAAGGTGACGATACCGATTCTGTTTTCTTTGGTGTAAAGGATCTTCGGCTCTTCCATGTCTAGCGTCCTCCTCTTACTTTTTGTTTGTGGTTTCTTTGGGATTTCCCATATCAACTCGTAGTGAACTGACCTCGTCCCTCTTCAATCTTGATGGAGATAATGACCTTCTCCGATAATGACCGATACAGTTTTAGTAGGCGAGTAAAAATGGCTATCTCCCTTTGAATTCCGGCTCTCTTTTCTCTATAAAAGCTTTTGCACCCTCTGTAAAGTCCTGACTTTTCCAAAGAATCTGCTCGACAGATTGAATGTAATCCTTAAGCGCGTAAGGATCGAGTAGCGATTTATAGATAGCTCGTTTTATCGCTTGTTGTGCCAATGGAGCACCTTTTAATATTCTATGCGCCAAGTTTTTAGCCTCGACCAAGAGTTGATCCTGAGGTACAACCTTGTTTACCAGCCCTATCTTCTGAGCGTGGGTTGCGTCTACCATCTCTCCGGTAAGCAATATCTCCAACGCGTTGGATAGTCCTACGATTTCTCTTAACAGCACAAATCCGGGAATTGTTCCAGTTATGCCCCTTCGCACATAAAGGTAGGAAAATTTAGCATTTTCAGAAGCGATACGGAAGTCACAGGCAAGAGCGATTTCAAACCCCATCCCCACCGCTGGGCCATTAACTGCGGCGATCGTCGGTTTTCTCAACATAAGACCTGAACCAGAATGGTCTTCGGTTCCCAGCATATAACCTCTCCAACGGTTGGAATTCATCTCGCCACTATCTTTACCAATAAAGATTTGTTTAACATCGTCACCCGCATGGAAAGCGCGACCTGCGCCCGTAATGATAAGAACCTTTACACTATCATCGTCCATAGCGCTTTGTATTGCAGTGCCCATTTCGCCATATAATTGCATATTTCCAGCATTCATAGCTTGCGGACGATTAAAGGTTAGAGTTGCAACCCCTTCGGCTTTTTCATAGATAATTGTTTCGTAGGACATATTCCCAACCCCCTTGTTTTTAGTGCATCCTTTTTAGACCAATATCAGCTACTCGCAGGGACCCGGTTGACTTTACTGGGTCGTACTATTGTTCACCATTTAATTGGGATTTCCCATATCAACTCGTGGTGAGCTGATCTCGTCCCTCTTTTATCTTGCTGCCGATGATATCCCCCTCTTACCCGATTGTCAAAGCTGACCAGTATTGCTGAACACATGCACCTCATTATGAAAGGCCTGTTCTTTTCCGCTGAATCTGAATTTAATTTTTATCCTCATCCGGTTTGGCTTACAGATCGTCGACTACGGACAGAGCCAATACTTCATTGGTGCCGTCTTCGATCATAGCCGCTCGCGCGTCCCGGAATATCTTTTCAATGGCATATTCCTTGCTCAGACCGTTGCCGCCGAAGATTTGAATTGCTTCACTGGCTACCTTGAAAGCCGTTTCCGTAGACATCCACTTACCGGCCATCGTATGGAGCATAGAGGACGATCCGCTCATGGAATTATACAACTGAAGTCTACGAGCGAGACTGCGGGCAGATTCCGTCATCATGAACATTTCAAAGAGCTTCAACTTGATGTTCTTATGCTCGATAATCGGTATGCCGCCCTGAATCCGCTGTCTCGCATACTTTATCGCTTCATCGAGTGCCGCACGGGCCAGACCGCCGAACATGACAGCCATACTGCCCATAGGGGTCCCACCACCGCCGAACAAACCACTGCCTCTTCCGGCACTTTCCGAGGCAGGCCTGGGCGTCATGATCATATATTCTTTGGGTAGATGAACGTCATCAAAAAAGATTTCTCCCTGGTTCAAGGGTCGCTGTCCGATTTTGTTCAGGGGTTTGCCTCTGGTGATACCCGGCAGATCCAGTGGACATATGGCTATGCCCTGGCCCTGCATGCCCCTGGATGGATCAAGGCCCACATGGAGTACCGAATGGGTAGCGATCGTGCCGTTACTGACCCAAGCGGATTTTTGACCATTGATAACATACTCGTCGCCCTTCAATACACCTCTTAGCGAAGGCCCGCATTCCGGTTTGTCACCACCAAGGGCCCAATCACCGCCATGATCGGGCTCGGTGATACCCCAGCACCCGATCAGCTTGCAGTCCTTGTCTTCTACATATTGGCGCGCCAGGGCCTGCAATTCAGGCACCGGGAAGAACTGGCAGAAGGTAAACGGCATACTCGAAACACCAAGGCTGATAGCCAGACCCGCATCGGCATAACCCATTTCCTCGAGGAGCAGTATTCCCATCATGGGATCCATGTCTTCCGCTGTGCCGCCGATTCTTTTTGAAAAACTCATCGTATGCAGCCCGAGTTCCCGGTACTGCTTGAACACATCCCAGAGGACCGAGCCTTTGGCGATGACATCCGCCGGATCAGCAAGTTTGTCCAGTTCGATACCGGCAGGTCGCATGACCTCCGCACCGAATTTCTTCACCATATCCCGCAAGGCTTTCTGTGCATCGGTTAAATTCAAGTCTATTTCCGGATATGCCATGTTTGCCTCCTCAAAAATATTTCCTCTAAACTGGGATTTCCCATATCAACTCGTAGTGAGCTGACCTCGTCCCTCTTTTATCTTGATGCAGATAATATACACCGCACATCTGATTGTCAAGCCTGATCAGAACCCCCCAGACAACATGGTATTTCTCTTTAATCTTGGAGCCCCAGGGGCCTGGATAGGTGCTGTACTAGACCACAATGTGCGGGCAATACTCATATGGTGGCGCTTCGCTACAGGGAACTGGAAGGACATAGAGGTGCGAATTTAGACGGATATTCTAGTTACCCTATCGGCTCTCTTGCTGTGAGACCAAAGAACACATTCCTATCAGTTTATGCCCAGCGGAACCTGTGCCCAACGGTCTGGTTTAACAAAAGGGCGAATCGTGTGATGGACAGGACTTCCTCAGTGATAGCCGAAGAGACCTACACCCTCAGAATTTCCTCATGCCTTAGTGTCTGCTGGAGAGACGATACACTCTCATGGCAGTATCATGGAACAGGGCGGCCTTTTCCTCAGGAGAGAAGTCTTCGCAGATACGTTTGAAGGCGTTCCACATTACAGTGTACGAATACGACACCTTATCGACTGGAAAGTTGCTCTCGAACATGCATCGGTGCACCCCAAACTGCTCAATGCACCAGTGATAATATGG
>Ga0315296_10005612_pt1 | contig 10021 bp, 16 predicted proteins | sample YL17G14_18_MG_FD_203921 | JGI IMG/M metagenome (GOLD analysis project Ga0315296, IMG submission 203921) | Sediment microbial communities from Yellowstone Lake, YNP, Wyoming, USA - YL17G14_18 | ecosystem: Environmental > Aquatic > Freshwater > Lake > Sediment | place: USA: Wyoming | collected... | reverse complement strand
TTATTTTTCATTATTAACGCCCTTCTTAATTAATAATTTTTCTCCACTTTTTAGAAAAAGTTAGATTATAGTCCTTAAATTGCCTGATATGCTTATGGGAAGCACGTAGACCCCCAAAATCGAGGCATGAAGGCTTTCTAAGGTAGAATCATAAGCCACTTTTAGCCTTTTCATTAAAAACTTGTATCTAGATATTTATATCCTCTTCCATTTTATTAACTTCTTCCCGATTGATTCCAATATATCTTTTTGTTACCGTTGTTGATCTATGGCCAAGTTTTTCGCTGATCATCTCAATACTTGCCCCGTGATATTTCCGAGCCTGATAGCCCCAGGTCTTTCTAAAACTATGGCTAGAATAGCGTTCACCTTCCAGGCCTACCGCTTTAGTCCATTTTTTAATCAAATACCATAAACCTACATTATCTAATGGTTTATTGCTTCTTTTAGATTTAAAAAGATATTGATCGGGATTAAATACTTTAGCCTTACTTAAATAATAATTTAGAGCTTCCCGGATAGCCTCGTTCATTTTGATTTTTCTTTGCTTTTTTGTCTTGCTTTCAGTTATATAAAGATATTCTTTTATCTCACCTTTCCCGTCCAGGATATCCGATACTTTGATTTTAAGAAGGTCCCCAGCACGTAAAGCTAAATTTATACCCATACAAAATAAAAGATAATTTCTTTTATCGGGTTCCTCTCTTAAATTTTTCTTAATAGCCAAAATCTTTTTAGGATCACGAATCGGTTCTACTGTATTCATTTAATTTATACCCCTTTATAATTTAATATTATAACCATATATTACACTAACATTATATAATATTAAAATAAAGATGTCAAGCAATTTTTAAAATCCTTTATTTATATAGGTTTTAGCTTGTATATTCTATTTTAAAATATCTTAATAGAATTACACTTGTATTAAATATAAATATTCCCCCCGAGTGAGCCTGACCATCGAGTCCATTCGGTAATTTTAGAGATTTTTTTCATATCCCCTTTTTGCCCCTATTTTGCCTTCTTATTTAACAAAATTATCTTTTCTTTTAAAAATTCTATATCGACTGAATCATCGATAACTTCTAAAGGTTTACGATAGCCTGTTTTTATTCGGAAACGAGAGTTATAATTTTTGATATCCTCTCCGTGGAGTGGGACAGGTTTATTCTCGAAAAGGTCTAATTGATCTGACATATTTTTCCCTTCTTATCCGGTCCATTGCTTTACATTTAGAAGTTAAGATCAGGTAAAACTCAGCTTCGTTATATTTGTTTTCTTTTAGATCCAAGACTAAGTTATTATAAAAATTATCAAATTCGCTTAAAAAATTTAATCTCTCCGGGAGCATTAAATTACCTCTTTTTTTATTTCCTCTGGTAATATTCCCCCCGGCGCCCAATATCTTTTCTCTAGTTCGTCTATGATCTCAGGGAATATTAATTTTAATTTAGCAAAGTTTTTAGTATCGGCTTTCCTTCCAGCAGACATAATTAACGAAGCGAAAGGCGGATCTTTTGCCGATATCTCTTTAGACTTTTCATAATCATAATGGCTCATTTTCAACTACCTCTTTTTTAATTTTTTAATTAAATTAAACAGCAAACAAAAAACAAGCAAATGTTCGCCCTAAATTTTTTTACTTTTCTGTTTCAAATAGTTCATTAGATAAATGTTTAAAATCTTTTTCTATATTCTTAGAATTAGCAAATATATATAACAATTTCACAAGCGATAATGTATCTAAAGAACAACCAGGACCCGCTATTATTGCTATTTCATAATTTGTTTTGTTATACCATTTAATTATTTTTTTAATTCTGGCCTCATCGATGGCCTTTATTTCGTTAAAATTAGTAAATTCCATTTTTCAAAATCCTCTTTTTATTTTTTTATCTTTCTGATCCTAAAAAATACCCGCTTCTAAATACTCTTAATTACTCTTAATTAAACACTGGGGAAGGAGATACACTCTACTAACCATTCTCTAAAGGCCTACTATAGGTATCACCAGTGATACTACCCTATGGTATCATTTCAGGTCTCTTTTTCTTTAGAATCTTAAAACTTGCGCGCCTACTAATGGTATCATTTCAGGTCTCTTTTTTTGAATTTATCGGGTAAATATGGAGTAATAAAAACTATTTCTTTATCTGATATAGCCTTCATTTTACCTTCTATAACTAATAGTTTATAAGCACTATCCCACCTTGAAAGCGTTATAATTCGCCTCTTTGACTTTGGTCCCATTGAATATACTCTCCGATGAATAAAATGGTAAAATTCTAATCTTCTTAAAGATCTCTTAATCGTTATATTCGATATCCCGGTTTCCCTGGTAATATCCGGATTCGTTTTCCTGGTATTTCTACACCAACTACACTTACTTGCTAAAAATTCATAGATATCTTTATCCTTTTTAGTAAGCATACGAGAAAGCCCTGAATTAATAAAACCATTAGGCATATAACTAAACGATTCTCTTTTTTCCTTAGGCAATAGATTGCCTTCATTATCATAGCAACTGCTTTGATTCAATTCCGGATGGAAATTTACCAGTGTTTTATCTTCAAGATCCATTTTTTCTTTAAATTCTTTTTTATCCATATACAACCCCTTTCATACCAGCAGGGAGCAAGGGGTTGACCTGTAACTCCCCACTGGCCAAAAGCAGAAGGGATCGATTGCCCAACTGCCGGTAAAGCTATACATCTTTTAATTTATTAACCGTAACTATAATTATTCCCTTAATTTCTCTACATACCCCAGAATACCCCTTAAATACCCCTAAAAAAACGCTTTCCTTATCTAGGCTGGTATGAAGTGCCTTTACTTTTCCTTAACCTGGTTAAAATATCACTCCTGAGATAGAGCTTTTTTTAACCAGTATCTTTTTTGATACTCTCTAAACTTCTCTTTGTGCTTTTTATAATAAGCACTTAACCAATTCTTGTTATAGTCTGGATTGTCAGCCCGCCATTTTTTAAGATATCTGTTTCTTGCTTTCTTTATTTTCTCATAGGCCTCAGGATCGCTTATCTTTAGCCTTTTAAAATATGCTTTTTGATATTTATAAATTTCTTTATAAATTAACTTTTTTGTCTCGGGAGCCTCTACATTCACAGTTTCATTCACAGTTTCATTCACAGTTTCATTCACAGTTTCATTCACACTTAGCACCGCATACTTACCATAGCCAACCCTGGTGATTTTTCCCTCTTTGTATAGGTTAGAAAGGATCTTTCGGATATTAACATTACTTTTTTTAAGCTCAGAGGCTATAATTTTAGGTCCCGAAGGTTTTTCACTCCGGGATAAAATAGCTAAAATATTCTCTCTTGTATTCATGATTTAGGTTTCTCCTGACCCAAAACTTGATATATTTTTTAAATTATGGTATTATATGAAAAGCCTAGTCTTGGCGATATATACTTTTTCAAAAATGGGAGTGTTAGACCTGGTCGGTTTTGCGCTCTCATTTTTTTATCACATAACGAAAAATCCTATAAAAAAACATTCTGGATTTCTTTTCAATTAGTCCTCTTAAATAACCGTTTGAGGAAGCCATTTATCCCTTGCCATTTTATTTGACTTGTCATGTCATCTGTCTGGTCTTTTTTGTTCGGTCGTTTGCCCTTTGATTTATCTTCTAACAACAAAACCTTATTTTGTAACTGCCCCATCAAAATATTCGTTTCCCTTTGTCTTTCAAGCAAATTTATAATTTGAGTGTCCTTTGCTTTCAACTGTTTTTGTAAAAGCTTCATTGTGTTTTTAAGAAATGACAAAGTGTCATCTTTATTTTTATCAACTTTTATATTTTGTCGTGTCATCTGTCCGATAGTATCCAAGTTCTTGAAGCTCTCCAGTTCAGCCAGGTTAAAATAATATTTAATTCCCTTCTGAGATTTTATTTTCTCCGGTATTATCAACTTTTTCTTGATATATCTCGATAAGGTTCTTTCACTCTTCCCCAGTATCTTTGACGCTTCTGTAAAGGATACGGTTTCCTCTTTATTGATCATTCCAACCCCTTAATTTTTTTGTAATAAATAAATAATTATAATTGCAGGGGAAGAGTCTTTGATCTCTTCCCCTGAGACGGAGAAAAGAAGAAATTGATTCTGAGTTTACAAATTAAAAAGAAATAAATTGACAGGGGAGTTCAAATTGCCCTCCCCCGTTTACTAAAAGAAATAATAAAAAGTGAAAGTTATCAGGTCTTTCACCCCTTATAGAATGACCCAGAGGATACTGATCTCCGGGATTTTCTCCCTGTGTTGATCGACGTCGCACAGGGATATTTTTATTTTACCAAGTTGTGTGGCTTTCAGTGTTCAAACTCCACACTTCATTAATTCGGTTGAAACATACAAAAACGTTAGACAACCCGATAGTCGAAACCATTACAGGGTCTTGCGAACAAACGCTCTGGCAAAGGACGTGTCCCACCTTTTTTTGGATGATTCCCGGATCTTTTATCGATTCGGCAGCAATCGGTCCGAAAAGCATTTTTCCTAAAGGTGGCTCGGGGATAAATGTTACAAACTGATCCTTACCATCAGCGTCAAGCCAGGGGTCAACCGATAGTATGTTATGGTCCCTATCCTCAAGATCGATAAAAGTTGAGATCAGTCTGATATCCGGTAATCCTGATTCAACCAAAATCTTATTGATTGTCGCAAGTGTGGGACTCACGCCCGGCATTATTCCGCTTTCGCTTACCAGAATACCATAAATGAAATCCTTAACTTCGGCACTTGATCTAAAATCTACGAATTTTGTGCTATTCATAAGGATGTGGGCTATTTTTACGCCTTTTTTCAAGGCTTCGGTTACTATGGTTTGGATATCTGTTATAGGTAGACAGGTCAAAGCGTTTGCCACGGTCCAATATCTAGTCGCATCCACGCAAACCTCTTGGTTGTCAGTAGGGAGTCCAAAATTTATCGCCTCTTCTGTAACTGTCCCGGCACTATTCGATGAATTTAAAGAAATTTTGGTTTGACTTAGAGCCTGCAAGGCAATCCATTCACAGCGCTGTTGGCAACTTTCCACCACAAAATCAATGTCTCCATAAACCATTTCGAGCAGATTATTCATATCGGCATCGTTCTTGATAGTAGCTTTTGCCACCAGGTATTGATTAATTGCGTTCTCATCCATAGTCCTTTTTACTCTGATAGCCGGTAATGACCCCTGTAATCTATCAAGCACCTTTCGGGTCTTTTCGGGGGCACTGCTGTTAAATGAAACCAGATCGGCAGCACTGATTCCCATAACTCCAATTAAAACTTCATACGAAAGAAATGGGGTCGAGACTAAAGGAAAATAATCTAAATAATATCGTTTTAACCATTTCCGTTTGTCAAGATATGTCCCCATTGATTTCTCTGTTATTTCTGATAAAAAATTAACCATAATTTTCAATCTCCTTTAATTTTGTTTTCAGATGCTTTCCCTTCAAAAGGTCCCCCAGTCTTGCCGAGATTTTTGCCTTCTACAAATTTCTCGATAACGGAATCAATCTTGATTGCTTCACCTTTTGGAGGGATTCCACCCTCTTTTAATTTTATATCAATTTCCTTTTGTTGGAGATTGAGAATGTCGTCTTTTAAGGCCTTCACAGCCTCCCCCACCTTCTCAGAATTATCAATTCTGATGTATTTGATTAAATCCTCATCGAGTCCTGACTTTCTCAGTTCGGCCTTGATTTGAGTATTTAAATCGCCTTTAGCTATTCCACTCTTTAAATCTGAGATCTCTTTTTCTAGTCCGGATATCCTTTCCTGATCGGTTAGTGTTTTATCTCCCCTGTTCTTCTCGAAAGTTTTGATTCCTTCGGACACACGTTGATCACTGATTTTTGAGGTATATTTATTTAAGCTTTTTTCTAATCCTGCTTCTACGCAAGCAGCTAAAAATTCTTTGTCATCAAGTAAAATTTCATCACCCATTTTAATTATCCTTTCCCTGGTTAAATTCTTTTTTGGAAAGTTCATTAATTATTTGATTAGCTTTTTTTATTATATCGGGCTCTGTTCTCTTGATTATTTGATTAGCCTTTCGTAATATATTAGGCTGGGTCTCTATAAGCCCGAAACATTCTTTATAAAATTCATTACATTCTTCTTGGGGAATCAGGGTTTGCAGTTTTTTCATTTCAGCCCGGACAATAGTTATAAATTCCCTCAGGATTATTTCGGTGTTTCTCATTCCATTGATCAGGAACCGGATTTTATGTTCGCACCTGTCTATGGTAATTTGATTTAATTCCCTAAATGCTTCTCCGTTATCCTGTATCATTTTTTTAAAGCCTCGAACCTTTCTTCAGAATATTTTTCATATAAATTGGCTTGTTTATTTGATTCCTTCAAATATTCCATATTGTTATATTTGCTATATAGAAAACTGTATATATCTTTTTTAAATCCAGCCATTGACCTTCTATCATTCCCCAAATTTTCAAGATAGCTTATAAGATCTTCCGGATCTACTCTTCTGGTCCTTTCAATTACTTTGGAAGATTTTATCCGTCCCTCGTTTATTAAATTGATTATTGTAGGTGGAGTTACGCCCAAAATTCTTGAAATATCCGTAGAATTCAAAAATTCATTTTTCATTATTTTAATCTCCTTCTTTTATTTATTCCATTTTACTATACAAAAACAATTAAGTCAAATTATTATAAATTATTTTATTAGGGATTGTCAATTGGGACCCTTCGCAAATATCCGAATTCTTCCGGTTCGTCAGGATTCTCAACCCAGACATAACCGCCCTCAGAATGAATGATCTGCGGTTTTTCTTCCCTCTCGATTATCCGGGAGCTTTGGAATACTGAGGTTATCACTGCATCCGCTAAATCAGAGTGTCCGGTCGAATCCCGGGGATGTCCAATGGTCAAAGAATTACTTTTACTATAAAAAGCCTGAGTATTCAATAGACCTTTTCTAAGTTCAGGATTTATAGGTAGAGATAAATTTCCGGATATTGCTAAACTTTTAGCGTTGATATAAATATCAGCCAACGAAGGTCTGATCACTACTACTAAACCTAATTTCTGTAAAAATGCTTTAACAAATCCCTTAGCGAATTTATCAATAACGGCAATCCTGAGATTGTAGTTTTTCTTTAGATCCTGGATTTCGTTCATGATGATATCTAAATTTTTGGTATTAAAAGATTTAGCATAGTCAATAATTATTTTCTGACTTTGCCGGTGGCTTATTCCTAATCCGAATAAATCCCTGCCAGCAAGCCCTGAGGCATCGACGCCCAGATTATAGGTAAAGGTAGAAAAATATTTCTGATCCCCAGTTAAAATAAAGCATTCGTTCAACATATCGAAAGAGAAGAAACTCTCCATTCGTTCTGCAAATATAGCCTCATATTCCCTTAGATAATTATCTATATCGCGGGCTTTTTCCTTTTCCAAAAATGCTTTCGGGATCAGTGGATTGACAAAATCGGTTGGAGCCTGACAAGTTAGGCGGTCCTGTATATTGAAGCCTTCATTGAAATATTGCCAGAATAACCCCTGTTTAGATCCTGCGGTCGATATCATAAATAACTTGTTCCCTGTAAATTGAGCCTGACGTGGCCGCAAACTGTTAAATATTGCCTCGTCTGCTTTCGGTCCCTCTATCCGGTAAAAAGCGATTTCGTCCAGTATCAAAACCACAATCGGCAGGCCCCGCATTGCGGTTGAATTACAGGGTCCGGATATAATTTTTATATTATTTTTTAGAGTTATTTCCAGATCAGTGGATTTTTTTATGAAGCGTCTTAACATAGGGGAACGTTCTAACATACGCAGGCAATTAGTTTGAATGATCTGCCTGGCCTGCAGCTCCCTGGTTGCCACAATACAGATATAAATACTTTCTCCCGGTAATATAGTTTTCTTCCAATCGGAATTCAGCCAGCCAACAGTAGCCTCGTAAAGAGCGCATATACTTGCTAAAAAAGATTTTCCGGACCGGGCGCCAAGTGCTAAAACTGCTTCATTTTTAACCTGTCCGGGTTTATATTCCCCCTTGCCCTTAGTTAGGATCGAATATATTTCCAATTCTTTTTTGTTTAACGGAAGCGAATATAAGGCTTTTAAAATTACTTTTTGCGGTTGCCTCTTTGCAAATGATAAGCCCAGAATAATAGGATTTTCACAAAATTGAATTATATTTAGATTCTTCAATTTCTTTTTTTGGCTCTGAAATTTTTCGGCCTCTTTTTTGATTTCTTCCAGGGTCCTGGCTTGATTCTGTTTTAGATTGGCCATACGCCTGGCCTCTGATTCCGTAGTTTTACCGCGATAAGATTCCGCAGTTCTTTTCTTATAGTAAGGCATAATATTATCTCCTTAATTTTTTAATCTTTTTCTTTTCGTATATTAAGAAATCTATGCCTGGGAATTTTTCGACTAGATCAATACCGCCGTCAGGATTCAAATAAGGATTTTTATTTGTTACCACTCGGGCCCCGAGCTTGCCCTTAATTTGTTTTTTCTTGATCATAGAATCACCGCCCTTAATTAATATTTTTTGAAATGGACTTCCTGCTATTTCATATCCCGATAAATTACCTTCTAATTCTCCATCAACAATATCTTTAAAATGTGCAGCAATATTAAAGATTTTATAAGCAGGCCAGTTAAATTTTCTATGTAGTTTGCCATCTTTTGTTATTTTTACTAAAGCATTGCCAGAATCATCATTTAACCACCAAGCCTTTACGCCAAAACCTCTATCATCTTTTATATTAAAAACTAACTTTTTAGTCATTCTTTTTCACCTCTATCTAGATCGTCCCTTCAATTTTAAAATAGTAGTTCTGCTTTGATTTCTGGAAATTCTTTTATTTCTTCCGGATAAATTTCTCTTAAACTGTTCTTTAGATAAATGGGGATAGCATTATCCCGGCAATAGTTAACTATGCTTTCGATCCATTCCTTTTTGGGAGTAACCCTGCCAGGTCTTTGCCCGGATTCAGCTCCGATTATTACCCAGCCAACTTTAAATTCAGGTTCTATTCTTTCTAATAATGGTTCAAAGCTAATAAATTTTAAATTGTCCTTATTAATATTAAAGGATTTCTCTGTATAATATTCCATAGGTCCCTTATTCAATGGTCCTGTAATAGTAGTTCCTAACCAGCAATTTTTTGGAAATTCATATTTCCCAAAATATATATCAGGATATTTTGTTAGAAATTGAAAAATATGTTGAGGATATTGCCTAATCTTATTTAATACTCTTTCCACCCATTCTTTTTTCCAAAAATTTATTTCACTCATGGACCCGATAAATATTTTTTGTGGTTTTTGAGGTAATCTCTTTCTAAAATTATTTTCTTTCCATTCTGGGATATCCCAAAATTTAATGAATCTAAATCTAGTATTCATTTCCCTGGCATAGCAATATTCGCAAGAATTTTTACAGCCAACTACCGGGTTAAAGGTTTTTGAACACCATCCTATCTTATTCATTCTTTTCCCTCCAATTCCAATGTCTTCCATTCTGATTGTGTCCATTTAGAAAAGACCGTGGTCTATCTCTTGAATCATATTTTTCAAACAATTTATTACATCCGCAATTACAAATGATTAAAGGATTATCTGCACCAATGGGTTTTAAATTTTGATTTTTTTGCCTATGGATTCTAATATGTTTATGTCTTGATACTAATTGAAGATTTTCAATTCTATTATCCCTAACATTGCCATTTTTATGGTGAACAATTTCATTAGAGGATAGTTCTCTCCCTAAATATTCTTTCATAATATTTCTCTGTTCTTGCTTATTATTATAGGAATGAATATAAGTATCTTCTTTTCCTATTCTTCTCTCAGGTCTTATTTTTCTTTTATCTCCTCTTCCGCACCAACCTATTTTATTTTTCATTATTAACGCCCTTCTTAATTAATAATTTTTCTCCACTTTTTAGAAAAAGTTAGATTATAGTCCTTAAATTGCCTGATATGCTTATGGGAAGCACGTAGACCCCCAAAATCGAGGCA
>Ga0315296_10005611_pt1 | contig 10024 bp, 23 predicted proteins | sample YL17G14_18_MG_FD_203921 | JGI IMG/M metagenome (GOLD analysis project Ga0315296, IMG submission 203921) | Sediment microbial communities from Yellowstone Lake, YNP, Wyoming, USA - YL17G14_18 | ecosystem: Environmental > Aquatic > Freshwater > Lake > Sediment | place: USA: Wyoming | collected... | reverse complement strand
TTCACCTCACCCTACGCCTGCGGGGTTCTTACTCGGGAAGCTTCTCAGCCTGAGCCGTGGCCTCGTCGAGCGCCTTCTCAGCCTGAGTCCTGGCCTCGTCGTATGCCTTCTGAACCTGAGCCATGACCTTCTTTGAGGCTTCCTTAGCCAGAGCCTTGTCCTCGTCGTATGACTTGAGAAATTCCGTTGCTTTTTCCTCGTCGGTAAATAAGACTTTATGGCATTCTGGACATTCATAGTCGTTAGTCTCGTTGTTAGCAATAAACTCCTCTTCCTCATAACAGGGGTCTCCTTGATCCACAGAAAATTCATATTTAGTTTCTCCGCTTTGGAAGTGATTCAAGTATTCTATTCCTTTTCCACAGTTGGGACATTTTGGCATCTCAATTACCTCCGATAAAAGGGGAATGGGGTTCTTACTCGCCTAGAAGCGCGTCCAATTCTTCCTCTGTTAAATTCATTGGAGCCTCATAAGTTCTACCATCTCTTCCCCTGAAGGTTATTTTTGGTTTGATGCATTTATAGCAAATATTAAAGTATCCTCTGGAAGCCCCTCCAAAACTATCTCCAGCAGAATGTATCCGTCTGACCTTCGTATTTTCTTTATGACAATTCTCACAGGTTCCTATGAATGCTTCATCAAGATCAGTTTTCACGTGTGATTTCTTATCAGCCTCTCTGCGGGTGCTCATCAACTTCACCTCACTAAGAGAGGTGCCTGCCTCTTACTCCTCGTCTATCTTCCGGTTGAACACGTGGGGGTCCATCTTCGTCTGCTTACGCCTCAGCCTGTCCCTGTATCCCTCGGTGATCTCCTCCTCGCTCTTGAGGTGGACCTTGATCGGCTTAAGCGGGTTAACCTCCTCGCTCATGTTGCATCACTAAAAAAGGGGGACGGGGTTCTTACTCTGTTTTCAAGTCCTCTGAAACGTCCTTGTTCTTTCTCTCGTCGTCCTCTATCTCTGGAGCCAGCTCCGCCTGTGCCTCTGCAACGATCCTCTCGACCGCCTTCGCTATCAGGTAGGCGGTGTTCTTGGCGTCGGTCTCCCCGAGCCCTGCCCTGTATCCTCGGATCAGCTTCTCCCAAACATAGCTCCAGTGGGGATTGCTTCTGAAGACGTAGGCGGTCTTCTCGCCTCCGTCCACCACCAAGTAGGCGTCGTTTTGGCTGATGAATCCACAGCCTAAGTAACCACTGAAGGGGATTACCAGAAGGCTATATCTGGTGCCGTCTGCTTCCATCTCACAGTTAAGGGCGTGCATCCCCAGAAGGATCGCCTTCTCGCTGAGGGGCTTAAGCTCAAGCTTCGTCGGCTCAACTTCGTCCATCACTTTCACCTCGATAAAAGGGGCTCCGGCTTCTTACTCGTGTGAGGAATCGCCTTAAGCCGTGGCCTCCTTGGAGCGTTCCGCGCTTTCAGCCTCACAATAGTTGAGTGTCTTGTAAGCACATGTTCCCCTGTAGGTGCACGGCCCACTACGGACACACGCCCCCCCTGTAGGCACACGTTCCCCTGTAAGCACACTCTACTGTTGCGTTGCCGCCCTTCGTCGTCTCCGGTGTGGTTCTCGTTTTACTCAAGGCTACCCCCAATAGTATGGCCACCGGCTCCTTACTCCTAAAACTCCCATTTTGGGAAAAAAGGGGCGACCTCGCCGAGGTCGTATCTTAGTAATCCGAGGCGAAGATGATTGAAAGTTGGTGTCTCTTGTTTCCCAGAGAGGCTTTAAGGTCAGCCACCACCTCGGCCTCGTACATCTCGCCCCACTTCTCAGGGTCGCCGTAGTCCTCCAGTATCGCGTAGACCTTCTCGGGCAGCCCCCACGTGTGGATCACCTGAGTCCGCCCCCCGTCCTCCACGCGATCCTCCTTCGGGTGCCCGTTCTCGTAGACGAACCAGTCCGGCCCTCCCTCCCTGATCTTCCTGAAGGCACGAGCTAGCGCGTCCTTGGTTACTCTCCCCACGGCCTCCGCTACTCCCTCGCTGGCCTCCGTAGCCTGTAACACTCGGCTGTTAAGGGCTAAAAAGAGTCCCTGCGTCTCCATTCAAACCACCTCAAAAATAAGGGGGACGGGGTTCTTACTCGATAACTTTAATTGGTTTATAGTTTACGCAGGCACTACAGTAGCTTACTTGGCAGCAAATTGTTCTGTAGTTGGCGCAGTCCTGAACTCGGTGGCCTTCATGATATACGATCCTCGTCACTTTAGACACTTTAATCATCTCTCAAATAAAAGGGGATGGGGTTCTTACTCTCAGGCTTGAAGCCTTTTATGATACTCATCCTTATCGAAGGCCCAATCCAACAACAGGTTGATCACTTCGTCATGGATTTCATTTCTAAGGGTTATAGCATGCAACCGCCTAAGCGTTTTCTCAGAGATCCAAATCCTCTTACTGAGCTTTCTCTCGGTCATTCTCCTTCACCCTTAAGCCACGGGGTTCTTACTCGGGAAGCTTCTCGATCTTCTCGGATGCCTTCAACTCGATCTTATCCGTGGTGACCTCTATTTCGGGGTTTACCGTTAGCTTTCCCTCAGAATCCAAACTCACATGGGCAACAGCCTTTATGATGACATATACCCCGTCATCAAAACTGAGGTTTAGCCCGTTATAGCCTCCGCTGACGCTTGTTATCTTCTTTCCCATGATGTCATACTTCATTCAACTTCACCTCAAATAAAGGGGGAACCGGGTTCTTACTTCGCGCTCGTAGTAATTCCCGAGAGTAGGATTAGCATAGCTGGTATAAGTGAACCTGGCCCCTTTATGCTCCCTTTAACCTCACTGGCCTCGGTTTTCATTACTGCGGACCCGTCTTCATAGATTATTATCCTGAAGACTTCTCTGGGCTGCTTGCTCATCTTATTTTACCTCAAATGAAAGGGGACCGGGTTCTTACTCCTCCCTGTCCTCTTCCAGTACCCTTCTCATCAGCTCCTTGGAGAGCTTCCACGCCCTCTTCCGCCCCACTCCCTGCTCCTCCAGCGTCTCCCCGTACGTGATGTCGTCGAAGTATTCTGAGACCGACTCCGTTACTATCCTCTTGAACTCCTCAGGGACGAAGGCCATCAGCGCGTCGAGCTCCACCCTGAAGAGCCCGTGCTCCCACTTCTTATAGCGGGGATCCCTCATCATCTTCGCTATCTCCTTCTCGTCCTCGGGCGTGCTGGGCAGCTTGTACCTCTCTATCTGCTCCTCCGTGACGGCGATGTTCTTCACCTCCACGGAGATGCCGAACCACTCAAGGGTCTCGGTGATGAACCTCTCTATGTCCCTGCCCGAGGGGTCGAAGTCGCCGAAGTAGAGGATAATCGCCTCCTTGTCGGTTCCCTCAAGGGCCTCGGCGATCCTCTTCTGAGCCTGCCATAGGAAGGTCCAACTGCTATATCCCCTACTCGGGGTGAGAACCACGTTTAGGTCGCCGATCCAGTTCTGAAAGGTTCTGGCTAACGCGAACTTCTCTATCCAGACCTCGATGTAGTAGCTCTGGTTAAGCCACCTGGGGAGGGTGAAACCCCTGAGCTTTTTGACGTATGCCTTGACGTATGCCTTAGCGTACTCGTCCGGCTCCCATAGGGGTTCGTCTTCTCCCCTCGTTTCCCTGGTCTCGTCAGCTATGTTTCCCCAATCCACGTCGCCTTTCTTCCTCATGCTAACAAGCTTCTTTACGCTGCCCTGATACGCTGACCGCGTGTTGGGTATGAGCTCCTTGCTGACCAGGGCATAGTAGACGGTTCTAACCGTGGGGATTATGCCTCTGCTGACGAAGCTACTAACTATGGGGCCAATCTGGGCGGCTACCTTACTCCAGTTTACCATTCAAAAACACCTCAAAAATAAGGGGGACCGAGTTCTTACTTGTCCAGCATTTTCCACTCATCGTAGTATTCTATTATGAGGGAGCCTACCACAACGTAGATATGGTCCTTTACAAGGGCCTCTCCAAACTCATTTTGGTTAAAGGAAGGTACGGCTCTACCTGGTATAATTTCACTGTATACGCCTATGCACGTTCCGACGTTGTGTTGTGGGGAGGCTTCGACCCTGAGGTCTATTTTCTCTTCTGGGAGAGGTTCAGTTAGAGTGTGACCTCCACCAAGCCAGATGATTCGTCCATCTATCTCTGTTACTTCCACCTTCCGAGAGCCTATTCCCAGAGTCCTGACTGTGCCTTTCATCTTCTTACCTCAATAAAAGAGGGACCGGGTTCTTACTCGTGGGAGTGCAATCTAACCCAGCTATGGGGTGTGTGTGGCGTTAGATCCCTGTTCACACCATCCTTTACAGTGCAGAAGAGCAGGTGGCAGATGTAGTGAATCCATATATGCCCCCTGAGCCAGAGCTTCGCTCTATCATACGCTACCTGGGGAACAGGTTTGAACAATGTTAGATCCTCTGGTTCTATGACTCGTTGGGTGGTAGTTCACTCCTTGACTACCAGCTCGACTCCCCCCAAGCTCCCATCTCCTCTCCTGAGCTCCCTGACCCTGAGCCTCGTACCAGGAGGAAACATGTTGAGGGTGGCCCGGCCCTTGCTCCTCACCACCACGTCCCGCGACAGCATCTTTCCCTTCACCACCTCGCCGTAGCTGCTGACCAGGTTCTGGAGAGTCTTAGCCGACGCCTCCAGGCTGCCGACGTGGGGGCTGAGGGCCTCGCTGACTACCTTCCTCACGTCTACCTCGGCGTCGAGCTCGGGGTGCCTCTCGAAGAACTCTTTTAGCTGCCCGTCGATCTCGTTGCACAGGGCCAGATAAGCGGACTCGTCGCCCTGATTTTGAGTAAGAGTTCTGAAGAAGACCCTGAGCCTCTTCTTCAGCAGCGGCCCGAGCTCCGTCCTGAGACCTGATCTTACGCTCATTGTTCCCTCTCCTCCCCTATGAGGCGTAGACGCCTGTAGAGCTTGCTTCCACGCCCCAGTATCTTCGTATGCTTTCCCTCAACGTATGCGATGCGGAGGTGCCTCCTAATTATCCCGCTGACCCTGTGGCTGCTGATCCCCGTCTCGGCGGAGATCTCAGCCGCGCCGACCCACCTATCGTAGGGGATGACGCTGAGGACCCTCTCAATCCTCTCCGATGACCCCCTCATAGCCCCGCCAGGCTCCTTCCAAGCAGGTAAGCGGATACGGTCGCCAGCGTAATGATAAAAGCATAGTACGCCAGCACCACAGCTAAACGGACCTTCATCTTTTTAGCAACTCCCCGTAGGTCTCCTTGTGTGAGAGCCACCTTACGTCTGGATCACTGTGTCTGCTGGCCTTCTCCATGAAGGCTTTCCTGGTGTCCTCCCGTAGGAGGGAGACCAGTATCTTCACGGCCTCGTAAGCTGCCTCTCCCTTCGTATCTCCCATTGTCTTTTCCTCAACCTATGGTTGCCGGGTTCTTATTTAAGAGTCCCTAATTGGGAAAAAAAGGGGGCGGGGTTCTTACTCCTCGTCTTCCTCGTTGTCGTCTTCTTGGTCTTCAGCTAGACTCTTTTGTGTCATATTTACTATTTTTTGGGTTATTTTGAATAGTTGGCCACAAACCAACTTGTTCCCACAACCCATAAATAGCCAGCATCCTGTTTTGTTATAGTTTTTGAAGGGGGTTCCCAGCACCATATTATGGTGTATGTGGGTTGCGTAACAGCCAAGGACTTTCCTGAGTGGGAGTGTTTCTTCCTTGTTTAATGTAGGGGGACGCTCTACCCAAGGTCCATCCGGGTATGGGAATATATTAAAGTGGGTCTTCTCTTCCTCTTCAGTAGGTTTATCCCATATCACTGTTAATGGTTCAATTTCCTCTTCATACGCCTTCCGAGCCAAAACCATCTTAGCGTGCTCTACTTCCTCTCTGCGGGTGCTCATCTGTTTCACCTCAATAATACAGTTCACCGGGTTCTTACTTGGGTTCCCGTGTAGGGCCTGAAGCTTATCTTTTTCCGGTCCTCCAATGGGAACCGATTCACGAAGGTCCTGAACGCCTCAATGTCCAGGGGGTAAAATTCGAGCATCCTGAACCACTCGATCCTGATCTCCTGAGGCGTGGGCTTAAAGACACCTGCCTCACCCTTCTCCCATTTAGAGATCATGAGCCTCTCAACCATCTCGTAGGGTACGTAGACCATGCCTATCTACCTCATTATCCCCCAGAGCCTTCTCCTGGGGCCGCCCTTCCTCGGCTTATGGGGGAGGAGGCGTATAACCTCTATCACCCCCATGTCCTGAAGCATCTTCAGCACCCTGTAAGTCGATGACTCCGGTAATCCAAGGTCCTCCATTAATACTCCTGAATTTATCTCACCCTCCTGGCACAGGTGCAGGAAGACCAGCCCAGTGTCGAGACCAATGAATATCTTACGGCTTACCTCAGCGAGCTCCACCAGGTCCACGGACGAGTCGCGTAGCACCTGCCTATAGGCTTCAACTATCTTCCGCGTAATCTGGCTTGAGGGAAACATCTATTATCATCACTCAATATAGTATTGACGGAGTTCTTACTTTGGGATCTGAGGAGGGCGGCGTCAGGGTTCTCGAAAAGCGTAGGGAGCCCGGTGCTGGTCTGCGTATGCTGCTTGAGCAGACCGTCACCTTCCCGAGGCCGATAAGGACGTGGAACCCGAGGACCGGCTTCATGGAGGAGAAGAGCCGGATGGACATCGTTTTCGACGCCTCCGTCCCCGAGGCCCAGTACGCGAACTACGAGGGCTACTCCGTCGGCAAGGACTCGAAGGGCAAGATAATCGTCCTCCTCGCCAGCCTAGGCTACAGCTACCCCACCACCGCCATAGCCGAGGCGACGGGGGTGGCCAAGTCAACCACTCAGCGCCTCCTCTGGGAGCTTAAACGCGACGGCCTGCTCGACGGAGCCTACAGCGCCGGATCGTACGTTGACAGCGAGATATGGCCATACAGGTACGGCCACCTCCAGGAGAACTACTGGATGCTCACCTCCGAGGGAGCTCGGAAGGCGGAGGAGCTGATGACTATGAAGGTCGTCCCCCTCGTCCCTCCCCGTGAACTCGTCGAGAAGGAGATGAAGGAGCATCCCTGGCTGAGACCCGACGAGGCTGAGAGGATAGTACGCGAGCACGTGGAGGAGACGAAGAGGCGGGTAGAGGAGATCATGAGAAAACAGGCTAGGGGAGAAGCACTAACACAGGAGGAGCTCAGGATTATCTACGGCGAGAAAGCTGTCTCAGAGGAGCTCAGGAGGGAGAGGGAGCGAGCCGAGAAGCCCGAGACGCCCTGGGATGCTGCGGGAAGGCGGGCCGAGGAAGCCAGAAAAAAATACGAGAAGCCTACCTAGCCCCTTGCCGCTATGTTCACGGCTAGGGTGAGTATACTGAGAAGGATGGATATGATTATTCCGGTGAGGATGTACCAGGTCCGTGAGTCCACCTTCTCTATGTCCTTCTTAAGGGATTTAATCTGAGTGAGGATCGTTTCCCGGTACGCCGCACATAGCTCGGGGGTTATCCCGTCACCATCATCGTTTTCGCCCATGCAAGCCACCTCATGCCAAAAATTCATTTATAATATCATTCGTTGACCATCCGAAGGTGAAGCTCATGCAGAAGAGGTATATCCCCGTCGCCTCGGGGATCTTGAACGTGGGAAAGATGAGGAAGGTGATTATGACGCTTATAACGAGACTTGATAGAGCCGTGTAGAGGTACTTGTAGTCGAATTCGAATACCTCTCCCTTGGCCTCCGCCTCCCTCATCTTCTTGATGTAGGGGAACAGGGTCCTACAGAGGACGCCTACGAAAATAGCTATGAACGCGATGTACGTTGACTCCATTGAGCATCAAATAGTATTATTTCTGTATGTAGGATAAAAGCGTTAGCGCCGCTGGGAGGCTCATCTCTCCATCCTCATCTTATGGTACTCTATCTCCTTACGTTTTATCTCACGGGCTCTCTCCGCCTCCTCCTGGGAGACGACGGCCACCTCGGGGACCTCCCTGTGCCTCGGCGTGTAGACGATGGTGGGAGAGGGGGGCGTTGAGCCACCGCTTCTGCTCCGCTCTCTTACCTGCGGACTGCCTCTCCCTCTTGTCTCAGTTGGGAAGTCAAACAGCTTCCTCTGCGTCACCTTTCTCCGCCTCTTTCCATATCTTGTCCCGCTTAAGGAGAGCTCTTATTCCCTCCGTCGTCCTGGGCTTCTCCCTGAGCATCGTCCTGAGGGTGAGGTCGTGCGTGGTCTCGAAGGGCAGGCTGATGAACAGCTCCGTGTTATGCGTAAGCCACTCGCCGCGAGCTTTACTTTGGTTCTTGCTGGTCGAGTAGACGAGCACCTTCGTCTCCCCGTCCACCCTCTCAAACCTCCACTTCCACGTGGGGTCTCTCCCCTGGATCGACTCGAAGAGGCGTGTGACCTCCTCCTCAGCACCCTCTGGTAGAGGAAGGATCGTGACGAAGCGAGACTCCATCAGCCCTTAGCCTCCCGCAGCTTCATCATTTCAGGGTTATTCTTCTTACCTTTACAGCTCCTCGCACACCTGGAACAGAGGCCAGGCCAACCATAGCACCACATCTTCATCAGCCCTCAGCCTCCCCGCGAAGAGAAGCCTCGGCCTTTCCAGCCGCCAACTTCACATTGTAACCGAGACACACCGTCCAATCCTTCTCGGTGCACTCCTTGCAATCCTCCTCATAAGCACAGAAATAGGCATCTTCATCTTCATTCAGGTGCCCCAACGCAATAAGGTAATTCCTAAATACCTCGGCTTCAGCGAGACGGTTCTCTAGTTCTCTGATTCGGCTGTTCGTTATCCTGATAAGTTCCTCCATCTTAACCTCAAGAGAGTTCTCCTTCAGCCACTTATTCTCCACCTCAAGCTCCTTTACGATTCCACAGTTCTGAGGCTCATTACATACAACAAGTTTAACCCTTTTCTCAGTCATCTCAGCCCTCAGCCTCCTAAAAAACAATGTTTCCACATTTACGACACACCAAATATGGCTTTATGGGGTTACCGCTAGGCACCATCCAGCTGCCGCACTTAGGACACTTCATCTTTTTTATTCTCCTTTAGGTGATAGTAGAATTTTAAGTCCTTGGGATTGATGTATCGCCTTATATCCTTGTTTTTTCTTGTTCGTGCATGATTTATTGCGTTCAGTATCGTGTTGCGGCTTTTTCCCGTTTTTTCACACAGGGCTTCGATTGTAAGAGCGTTTCTTTTTAAGAGGTTTAACACCACATATATTATTCCGCCTTGCCCCGAAGATGTTTCGTGAACGTTTCCATCTTCGATCATTTTACGGAAATCGCTTATGGGAATTGTTTCTTCGCCGGATGACATGGGTTATGATTGGTTAATACATTATTTAAAGGTTATGATTGGATGGCAGTGGATGTGGTTGGTCTTATATTTCACATATAAGGATTTTTAGTGGTTTCTAAGATGAAAGGTATATCAGGTATGACTCTTTTACCTACGAATCTGGCTCCTAGACCTGCCCCGACCTCTGTTATAATTACCTTTTTGGAGATTCTTAGGGTAGAGGACCCCCTCTCCTGCACCCACCAGCGGAACCCCGTATCGACGAGCGAGCCCTCCATAAGCCACTCTACCTCTTCCTTAGTAACTCTTGAGAAGGGAAAGGCTAGATGGAACCCATTCTGTGACCTTTTTATTACGGCTATTTTCCCCATATATGGGCCGAGAAGGTAAAAGATTCGTTGAATATTGATTCTTATTAATTCTAGTAGTTCGTTCGCATTAAGGTCTGGGTGCCCATATTCATCATAGTCTTCTTTATATGAAAAGCTCATTATCCCATAGCCTCCAAAGCCTCTAAATATTCCTTCATGTTTTTAGTTAATTCCAAATACTCACTATCAGTCATAATGTATCTGTTTATCATTGTTTTCCATTCCCTTCCTGTTTCTTCATCGGTTCTCGAAATGCTGATTTTGTAAGGTGGCTTGCTTAACTCCGCTTCATCTGGTATAATATTTACTACACCTAGAGTTAAATCCTCTGGGTTCATCTCCTTTAATGAAAATTCTTCAATAAATTCAATT
>Ga0315296_10005610_pt1 | contig 10024 bp, 10 predicted proteins | sample YL17G14_18_MG_FD_203921 | JGI IMG/M metagenome (GOLD analysis project Ga0315296, IMG submission 203921) | Sediment microbial communities from Yellowstone Lake, YNP, Wyoming, USA - YL17G14_18 | ecosystem: Environmental > Aquatic > Freshwater > Lake > Sediment | place: USA: Wyoming | collected... | reverse complement strand
ATAGCATCGTAGCCGCTCAATGAACCCTTTTTCAGCTGTGCTAAGATGAAGATGTCCATAAATTCGTGTATTACTCTGCTGTGCAATTTTTCTATTAGATCTGAAGAGCTCATAAAACTCAGACTCCAAATCCAAACTCACTAATAGAATATTCTTCTATAATATTTTTCTGTTAAATTCCGAATTCGACTAAGAACAAGAAATGCTGTGTATACACCTGACGGCCTGTTCTTGCTCTACAGGTAAAACGCTTTGAACTTTTTAGAAGCAAGGTAGTGTATCTTAAGGCAATGTTTGAGTCGGATTCTGAATATGAATGTTTACTCCTAATACAGACTCCACTTTCATACAAGCTAAATATTGAATCATTAGATTCAAGATGCGGTAAGAGTTAAGAAATAAGAATAAGAGGTCTGAATGAACCGTGCACAAGACTGCCCCACAGGACAACGCTTTCAGTTTCCTTGATAAGGCACAACTAGTGAAGATCAAACTAAAGGCCATGCGCGCCGGCGTATGGTTCAGAACCTTACCGAGGATCGACAGAGCACTTATTGATTTAACGATAAAAGTAACCAGTAACGTCCGCAGTGTCATCTTAGCCAAAAGCATTCTCTCCATCACAAGGAAGTTGGAAGGTCTCCTCGAGAGCAAGTTTGTGCGCGCAATACGAGAAATCGGTTTTCCGTTGGCCTATAAGCTAAGTCTCTTTGCCCAAAAATGGGGTAATAATGCTGCTAAGAGCTGGGTTTCTGACGTGCGTTTCGCCAGATTCTTGGCGGCAATGAATCTCAACGAACCTAAGCTGTTCAAACCATGACCTCTATGCCTGTTAAAACGCGTAAAGTAACAATTTTCATCGAGCTCAATAATTCACAAAATTCGCATTTCACTACTTCACAAATATCTCAATGTACAAATTGTTTCAAAGAGGCTTGAACTGAACTGAGTTTCATCTATCTGCTCTTCACCTCTATGCTTGTCATCTTCTTTGCCTTCACGCTCTATAATATCCCAATAGTCGTCACGGGTGCTCGGCATATACTGCAAACACGCAAAAAGAAGACAGAACATCCAAAAAACACCAAGCAAGAGTTGCCCACCGTCTCGATCATTGTTCCAGTTAAAAACGAAGAAAAAGTGGTTGCCCGACTGTTAAACGCGTTGGCAAATCTTAACTATCCTCAGGATAAGAAAGAAATAATCGTGGTTAACGATGCGTCAACCGACAAAACTCGTGAAATATGCCTTCAGTACTCGTTGGGTCACCCTGAACTTAGGTTTCTAAACCGGTCGAAGTCAACGACAAAGGCCGCTGCGCTTAATTTCGGGGTTAGCTATGCTCATGGGAAGATTATAGCCACTTTTGATGGTGATAGCGTTCCAGAACCAGACGCGCTTTTGAACGCGGTCAAATATTTTGCAGATCCCTCGGTGGCTGGAGTACAGGGTAGAATCTGTTCTATAAACGCGGGCCAAAACATGTTGACAAAATTCATTTCTTACGAGTGGGCGGTTCAGTATGAACTTTACATGCGGGGAAAAGATGCTCTCAACTTGTATGTCGGTCTAGCTGGAACCTGCCAGTTCATACGAAAAGACGCGATAGAGGCGATTGGCGGGTGGAACGAGGATTGCTTGGCTGAGGACACGGAACTCTCGTTAAGGCTGGTCGAGAAAGACCATGTCATCAAATACGCTTCTGAAGTGCGCACTTGGGAGGAAAGCCCCTTTAACATTAAAGGCTTAGTGGCTCAAAGGGCAAGATGGTACAGGGGCAACATCGAAGTGGGAACCATGTTTGGTAGATTACTGAAGAAGCCAAGTTTAAGACGGTTTGACGCTGAAGTGACGCTTTTCGGAACTTTCATGATACTGCTCTGTGCCATCAATTATTTTATGCCTTTCTGGGCTTTCTTCATACCTTCAACCCTCCTCACAGTCCTAATCGCGCAGTTCACATCCCTGTTCACCCTGTTCATTTTAGGCACCGTTGGAGTTGCTTTAGCTTGTATTGTGAAGCCCTTTAGGCTAAGGAACGTGCTTTGGTTGCCGTTCATCTACGCCTACTGGGGATTTCAGAGCTTCATAGCCATGTACGCCTTGTTCCAAATAATTCTACGAAGACCACGGCAATGGCGCAAAACGGCACGGTCAGGCTTAGTAACCCCAATACAGCAAGCTGTTCCAGCTGGTTCTCAATAGTTGAGTTTTAACCACATCGCAAAAGTACTCGTAACTGGCGGCGCCGGATTCGTAGGAAGCCACACCGTAGACAGATTAGTGGCTGCTGGATACAAAGTGAGAATAGTTGACAACTTGTCCACCGGAAACTTGACTAACATTAGTACACACATTAATCGCGGCTCAGCTGAATTCGTCGAAGCGGACATCAGAGACCCTGACGTAATGGGCAAGATTGTTCACGATGTTGACGCGGCTATCCATCTGGCTGCGATAGTAAGCATCCCATTCTCAGTAAAGAATCCCGCACTGACCTATGAAGTTAATGTTAACGGAACCCGCAACCTCCTTACCTCCTGCGCCAAAAGCAACGTGAAAAAGTTCATTTTCATTTCCTCATGTTCCATCTACGGTGAACCTCAATACTTACCCGTTGATGAACTTCACCCGACCAATCCTGTTTCGCCCTATGCCGCTTCAAAGCTTGAGGGTGAACAGTGCTGCGAGACATTTAACGAAAACATCGGATTCGACGTGGCCGTTCTGCGTTTGTTCAACGTTTACGGTCCACGACAAGGCCTAAACGATTACAGCGGGGTCATCACAAAATTTCTCGGCAACATCAAAAAAGAACGACCATTGATCATCTACGGAGACGGGTCGCAGACCAGAGATTTCATCCATGTCTCAGATGTGGCAGACACCATTTTAACCTTGGTTCAAAACGATGAGGCCAAAGGCGTTTTCAACATCGGCTACGGCAAAGCGGTTTCAATAAACGACTTGGCAAAGACCGTTCTGAACCTGTCAGGCAAAGACTACGGAATCGAATATTGGCCAAGCCGATCTGGCGACATAATGCACAGTTTTGCCAACGTTTCGAAAGCTAAGAAGGCCTTTGGCTATTCGCCTAGGGTTTCTCTGGAAGAAGGGCTGCAAAACCTCGCTCAGTAACGACGGAGCTTTCAGACTTTGAAATTCGCATATTTCCGTCAGCGTCTCAGCAGCGAACACAGGGTCATGCGGTTTGGCGCTAGTTTCGTGGGTGTCAGAGGTTTAGGAATAGGCTTCCTGATCGGTTTTCTTGTTCGTCTCGTTCCTGAGCTTTTGGCGTTTCCTTTTCCAATAGGGTTCGACACGGTTTATTACGCTGTCGTTATGAAGAGCGGCGTGATCTTGCCTCACTGGAGCGCTTTCTTCACTTCGAGTTGGCTTTTGTCTGCTCTTACTGTGCCGCTTTACAGCCTTTCGAAGGTTAATCCGTTTCTGTTGTTGAAAATTGTGTCGCCGGCGCTTTACGGGTTGAATGTGGCTGGCGTCTACTGGTTTGCGCGTAAAATGTTGGGTTGGGACGCGAAAATGTGTTTGGTGGCTGTTGGGCTTTTTGCGGTTCAGTTGGCTCCTCTCCGGATTTCGTGGGATCTTTTGAGGAACACGTTAGGCATGGGTCTGCTATTGTTCTCTTTGTCTCTTATTAGTAGCTTAGATTCTAAACGGGGGTTTGCGTCTTTTGTTTTCCTTTCTTTGCTAACGGTTTTTGCTCATGAGTATTCCGCTGTAACGTTGGTTGTTGTTATTTTGGGTTTGCTGGCTTGGAACTTGCTCAAAGGGCAACTTGGCAAGGTAGATGTGCGAGTTGTTTTGGCTGCTTTACCCGCCTTAGCCGTTTTTTCGGTTGGAATGTTTTTGCGGTTTTTCCCCATAAAATATTCAGCTACAACGAACGTTTTCAGCATCAGTGAAGCTTATGTTGGTCGATCCGTGTTTTTCGCGAATTATTTGGCTGTCAACGATGGTGTTTTCTATTACCCTGCCTACGCGGATTTGCTGGTTGATGTGGCTCTGCTCTTTGCCTTCCTGTACCTGTCATATTTGTTTTTGGTGTGGAAGGGTTTCTTTAGAAGCGTGGTCCTAAACCTTTGGACAGGACTGTTGCTGTTTGGCACTTTTGGCTGCTTGGTTTACCCGTTTTTCGCTTTGGATCTGTGGAGCAGATGGATGTTCATGCTGGGTTATCCTTTCACTTTCTACGCTGTCAATGGATTGTTTAAAATTTTGAAGAATTATAACGGCGGAAATGGTCGGTTTGCGGGTTTTTCGAAGAGGGCGGTTTTCGGAGCGTTGGGTGTCACGGTTTTGTTGGGTTCTGTTTATTTGGCGACGCCCACTTTGATGGGCACCGTCCACACGGGAGTTTTCGCTCTTCCTAACGTGTCCGCTCATTTTTCCTCCGCTCCTACTGTTCCTTTTGAGGATGTAAATGGCGTAGTTCAAGCCATGGAGTGGCTTAATCAAAGTATGGGCAGCGGTTCCTGCGTGGTTTTGCAACATGTTTTCTTGTCGTGGGGCCAGCTATACCTTGACAAGTCGCATTCGATAGTGCATTTTTTGAATGATGCTGATGTCGCTGCTAATGTGGCTTTGAACAGAGGTTTCACGCAAGTGTATTTTGTCTGGTGGAATACGGATATTGGATGGTACAGCGTTTCGGGCTTGAATCACTTTGAGCGGTTGGTAGACTTTGATCGGATTTCAGTCTTCGCATATGTTGAGTGAAGTTTATGCTTGAAAGGGTACGTGTGTGTTTAAATCTGGTGTGTGAATTGGCGATTTCCATATTCAGTGAAGTGTCTTCTGTTTGTGTGACGTACGTTTCTTTTTCAGCCATCGCTGTTCAACATCTAAAATGCAAGTTTGCGTTTATGTTTGGTGAAACTGTTGGTTGAGGTAGAACTCGGCGAGTTAGCAAAGTCTGCGGAAGCCAAGCCGTTCGTTGTTGTCGGTATACCCGCTTTTAACGAAGAGAATACCATTGCCAAGGTCGTTTTAGAGGCTCAGAAGTTTGCGAGTGTGGTTGTGGTTTGTGATGATGGTTCGAGCGATATGACTGGGGCTATTGCTAATCGTTTGGGCGCGGAAGTGATTAAGCATGAACGGAATTTGGGTTACGGCGCTGCCATTAAGAGCCTATTTAGATGCGCTCGTGAGCTGAATGCGGATGTTTTGGTTACTTTGGACGCTGATGAACAGCATGATCCTAAGGAAATTCCAAACGTTTTGAAGCCTGTTGTTGACGGTCAAGCAGACATAGTTGTGGGCTCAAGATTCGTTGGTGAACACGACACGCAGGAAATGCCTATGTATAGGCGGTTTGGCGTGAAGGTTATTTCGCGTTTGGTGAATGGTTCTACTAAAAATGGCGTCAGCGACGCTCAGAGCGGGTTCAGAGCCTATAACCGTCAGGCGTTAGAGCGGCTTAGCATTTTTGAGGCTGGTATGGGCGCCAGCGTTGAAATACTGCTAGAAGCTAGCAAGCACGATTTGAAGGTTTGCGAAGTGCCCAGCACATGCAAGTACAATACTGGCGGTGTGGATACTTCCAATGAGAATCCATTCACACATGGTGTGGGCGTTGTCATGTCCATTATCCGCCTTATTGTTGAGGAAAGGCCGTTAACGGTGCTGGGTATTCCTGGCTTGTTGTGTCTGTTTGCTGGGATAGCGTTTGGGGTTTGGATGTTGCAGCTTTACGCCATGGAGCATCAGATAGCGACGAATATTGCTTTGGCTTCAATAGCTTTTGTGCTAATTAGCTTTTTCATGTTGTCAACGGCTATAACGCTGTACGCTATTTCGAGGCTTTTCAAAAAAATGGATGGGAAAAGATAGGGAATGCTTGAGATTGAAGTTGCTGGGGTGCGTGGATTCTGCCCGGTGTATAGGGTTGGGGATAAGGTAGTGGTTGATGATCCTGAGAAAATTGTTGATTGTGTCAAACTTGTGCTTGGTGAGAAAAAAGATTGGGAAAATCCTTTCGGAGACGGCGAAGCTGGCCGTAGAATAGTTGAGGTACTGAAGAAAAAAATTTTCCTATGCCAAGAAACCTCTCCCAAAAATATCATAGGAAGATTTTGATGAAGAAAGTACTCATTACTGGAATAACTGGACAAGACGGTTCGTACCTAGCAGAACTTCTACTTTCAAAAGGCTATGAAGTACATGGAATCATTAGAAGAGCTAGCACCTTCAATACCGCGAGGATAGATCATATCTATGTAGATCCCCATGAACCCGGGGCAAAATTCTTTCTTCACTACGGGGATCTTTCAGACTCTGAACAAATATCAGACATAGTCTATAATATTAAGCCAAATGAAATTTATCATTTAGGGGCTCAAAGTCATGTCCGAGTAAGTTTCGATATTCCAGAATATACAGGAAACGTCACTGCATTGGGCACAACGAGGATTTTGGAAGCTATTAGAAGAAGCGGAAATAATGTTAAGTTTTATCAAGCGTCTAGTAGTGAGATGTTTGGGAATTCTCCTCCTCCTCAAAACGAAGAAACGCCTTTCAGGCCGAGGAGTCCTTATGCAATTGCGAAACTCTATGCGTATTGGGCAACCGTGAACTATAGGGAAGGCTACAAACTGTTTGCATGTAATGGGCTCTTGTTTAACCACGAATCTCCCAGAAGAGGTGAAACTTTTGTAACCAGAAAAATAACAAGAGCGATAACGAACATTTTGGCTAAGAAACAAAAAGTTCTCTATCTTGGGAATCTTAATGCAAAACGTGATTGGGGATATGCGCCAGAATATGTGGAGGGTATGTGGAAAATATTACAAACCAAGCCCGCAGAGGATTTTGTCTTAGGGATAGGTGAAGTGCATTCGGTTAGAGAGTTTGTTGAACAAGCTTTCTCCTATGTCGATTTGCGGTTTGAAAAATATGTAGAGATTGATCCGAGGTATTTTAGACCTACTGAGACTGAAGAGTTGGTTGCTGATCCAAGTAAAGCTAGAAAAAAGTTGGCTTGGAATCCGAAGATTAGATTTAAGGAACTGATAAAAATAATGGTGGATGCTGATATGCGCAGTGCAGGTTTAGAGCCGCTTGGGGACGGAGATAAAATCATAGAAAAGACGTTTCCGAACAGATGGTGGAAGAAAGATTAAGATGGGATTTTGGGCGGATAAAAAAATCTTGGTGACTGGTGGTGCCGGGTTCTTAGGTTCTTTCATAGTTGAAAAGCTGGTGAAGGAAAAGAAAGTAAATCCAGGAAATATCAGGGTTCCAAGAAGTAAAGAGATGGATTTGAAAAAATGGGAAAACTGTGTAGAAGCCGTTAAGGATATGGATATTGTTATTCATTTGGCAGCTAAAGTCGGCGGTATAGGATTTAACCAGAAGTATCCTGCAACTTTGTTTTATGATAACGCCTTAATGGGAATTCAGCTCATGGAAGCCGCCAGACAAGAAGGAGTGCAAAAATTTGTTGCGGTAGGAACTGTATGTGCTTATCCGAAGTTTACTCCTATTCCCTTCAAAGAAGAAGACTTGTGGAATGGATATCCGGAGGAAACCAATGCTCCTTACGGCATCGCAAAAAAGATCTTACTGGTTCAAACTCAAGCCTATAGAGAACAATATGGTTTCAATGCCATATACTTGCTGCCAGTTAACTTGTATGGTCCTAGGGACAATTTCCATCCTGAATATTCACATGTGATTCCAGCACTTGTAAAGAAAATGGTGGATGCGAAATTGGAGGGAAAGAATGAAGTTGTTGTTTGGGGTACTGGAAAGGTTTCCAGAGAGTTTTTGTATGTGGAAGATGCGGCTGAAGGAGTCCTTCTAGCAACCGAGAAATATAACAAGCCAGACCCTGTGAATTTAGGCGTAGACAAGGAAATCACTATAAAAGAGCTTGCCGATTTAATAGCCGAACTTGCTGAATATAAAGGAAAAATCGTATGGGATACTTCAAAGCCGGACGGACAACCGCGAAGGTGCCTTGAAACCAGCAGAGCCAAAAAAGAGTTCGGTTTCGAAGCAAAAACAGATTTGACAGAAGGAATCAAGAGAACAATTAGATGGTACACCGCTCACTACAAGGTGCAGCCGACAAAAATCTCTTCAAGAGTAAGATAAGTAAGATGTATGGCTTTGTTTCTCAAAATAACTTGATATCATAGTGCTCGTAAAAATGAAAGTCCTTTTGATCAATCCTTGGCAAGACACCAAGTATCCGCAACCGCCGCTTGGGCTTGCCATGATCTCTGCGGCCCTTGAGAAAAACGGATACCACGTTAAAGTTTTAGACGCACCTGCATTAAAGTTAACTGAAAATTCGATTTTGAATGCCGTTCTAAGGGAGAAGCCAGATATTATAGGTATCACAGCGATGACGCCTACCATGAACTCTGCAATAAAAATGGCTAGACAAATCAAGGAAATGCACAATGATGTTATTATCGTTCTTGGCGGTGCTCATGTAACGTTGTTTCCTGAAGAAACATTGCAACGAGTTCCTGAGGCTGATATCGTAGTGCGAGGGGAAGGAGAACAAACAATGGTTGAGTTAGTTAAGACGTTAGAAAATGGTGATAGCGTAAATTCTCAAGTCTTAGGGGTTACGTATAGAGAGAAAAATTGCATACGAAATTCTCCGGCGAGACAGTTCATTTCCGATTTAGATTCTCTTCCTTTTCCTGCCTTTCATCTCTTGCCTATGACAAGATATCGACTGCATCCTCCCCACGGTAGGCGAATGCCATCTATACCTATTATAACTAGTAGAGGGTGCCCGTATCGATGTATTTATTGTTCTAAATCGGTCTTTGGTAAACAATATAGGGCCAATAGCCCCACATATGTTGTTGATGAAATAGAACGTTTGATGGATAAATTTAATGTAAGGGAGGTTACTTTCTACGATGATGTCTTCACATTGGACAAAAAGAGAGTGTTTGCAATTTGCGAAGAGTTAGAGAGAAGACGAATAAGGATACCTTGGACTTGTGAGACTAGAGTTAACTTGGTAAATGAAGAATTAATTGAAAAAATGAAGAAAGCTGGATGTTACATGATTGCGTATGGGGTAGAGTCAGGGTCTCAAAAGATATTAAATAATATCAAAAAAGACATCACCTTAGAGCAGGCAATTAGAGCATTTGAGTTAACCCACAAAATTGGGGTTCAAACGATCGCCTATTTTATGATAGGTTCTCCTGGGGAGACACCTGAAACGATAGAGAGAACAATAAAGTTTGCCAATAAACTTGACCCTGACTTTGTTCAATTTTCAACAGCGACTCCTTTCCCTGGAACGGAGTTTTTTAATTTAGCTATCAAAGAAGGAATAATGTCCGAGGATTGGGATGATTATATTTACGCAGGGTTGCGTTCAACCAATTATCCTGCTTTTGTCACTAGTACTTTAAATAAAGCGGACTTGAAAAAGTGGGATATACAGGCTTATAGATCCTGTTACCTCAGACCTCATTACTTTTTTAAACGAATAAAGAAAATTAGATCATTTAGCGAAGTGAAGACTAGTGTAGAAGGTTTGCTTATGCTCTTAGAAATGACTAGGGAATAGATTAAACCTTTGTAATTGCGGTTGGAACACTGACATGAAAATCTTAGCTGTTGTTTCAGCGATTGATTTATCTTTGAGGCAGGCCGTTCCTTCTTGGTGGCAGTTGTTTAAGGGTCTTTATGAATTGGAAGTAGACTTGGTGGTTACTCCGTACGTTGGCAAAAGCGTTGAATCTCTGTGGTGGAAAAGTTACAAGAACCCTTGCGAGATTGAGAGCCAAATAGTAAACAAAATCATAAGATTTAGAAAAAATGTGTTAGCGCATGACCTGTCAACGAAGACAAAGTATAATATGGGTACCCAATTCAAAGAGAGAGCTACTCAGTTTTTGACGAGTGCTCTGACTTTACCTAGATGGAGAAAACACTTAACCCAGACTTTAGAAAAGGAAAAGGATGTTGAGGCAGTGATTTTTTTTAATGTTCCTCCAAATCAGATTGAAGGGATTCCAGCATT
>Ga0315296_10005609_pt1 | contig 10025 bp, 10 predicted proteins | sample YL17G14_18_MG_FD_203921 | JGI IMG/M metagenome (GOLD analysis project Ga0315296, IMG submission 203921) | Sediment microbial communities from Yellowstone Lake, YNP, Wyoming, USA - YL17G14_18 | ecosystem: Environmental > Aquatic > Freshwater > Lake > Sediment | place: USA: Wyoming | collected... | reverse complement strand
TTTTTCATAGTCTTTCTCGTTTTTCCTTATTCATCCAGACCGACAATAATTGGATAGCTTTACACCTATAGACTCTCGCAGTGGCCGCAGATATCCCTAACATCCTGCCAATTTGGGCATACGACAATTCTGCCAGGTCGCGCAACGTTATGACGCTCCTTAGATGTTCGGGCAGGCGGGCAATGCAGCCCCGAAGACGCTCCTGCAAGTATTTAGAATCAAGCTCGTTTGCAAGCGGACCTACAGGTTTCTTAGCAACAACAACTGTGGACAATCTTTCTTTTTCAGCAAGTTTGCGTCTTAACATTGACACTGCTACATTGCTTGCCGTACGAAATATATACGCTTTTGTGTGTTCAGGCTTACATCTGCCCTGGTAGTGAGCAAGCTGTAGAAACGTACTCTGATAAGCGTCACAAACATCCTGTTCATTGCCCAATATTCGCCAGAGCATGGTGACCAATTCGGGCCCGTGCTTTTGCATCGCAGAAAGTATCCACTGCTGGCTTTTATCTACAGTCTCACAGACAGCCAGGTCCCAAATCAGCCCGTAACTGACGGCCTTACCAAGCATAAGTACCTATCTTGATTGTGTTATGTTCTTCTATCTGTTAAGACGTACTGCCATCTAATATGTTAACAAAAAACCGCGCAATAGTGTGAAAAAAAACGCATTTTGTTAGATAACACTTGGGGGTGCTTCTGCGTCTTATCTTCGGTGAATGTATTTGAAAATGCCAGATTTACCAAAGACGAAACTGTGTATGGATGCAAGTGATTATAATAAAAGCTCTTACGACCAGAAAAAAAACGCTCAGGATGTGGTATCTCTGGTGGATGATTTACTCAAGAAAGCGGTAGATTCCGCTGCAAGCGACGTTCACTTTGAACCCACCGGTTCTGAATTATTAGTAAAGTTCCGCCTGGACGGTGTCTTAGGCACCATTGAAAAGCTGCCCAAGTCCCTATCTGACAACGTTATTGCGAGGCTTAAAGTGCTGGGCGGGCTTCTTACCTATCGCAATGACATACCGCAGGAAGGCCGAATTGAAATCAGCCATGACTATAATGACAGGATTATCGACCGGCGGCTGGCAGTTTTTCCAACAATTCACGGCCAACGGGCTGTTGTGCGGCTGTTTTACAAAAATGCCGAGCTTATGGAATTGGAGCAACTTGGGTTCTCGCCAGATATATATTCAGCATTGAAAAAGATTGCTGCGAAAAACCAGAGCGTCTTACTGCTGACCGGCCCGGCAGGCAGCGGCAAGAGCACAACACTTGCTGCTCTATTGCGGCACATTCTAAGAAACTTTCCCGGCAAGAGCATTGTAACTCTTGAGGACCCCGTGGAAATCAGGATTGAAGGTGTTACGCAGACACAGATTACGCCACACGGGCAGATGACATTCCCTACAGCCCTGCGGTCGCTGCTGCGGCAAGACCCGCAAGTTCTAATGATTGGAGAGATCCGGGACGCAGAAACCGCCAAGATAGCTATCGAAGCGGGACTAACGGGACATCTGTTAATGAGTACCATGCACAGCGGTACGCCTGCCGGGGCACTGTTGCGGCTGTTAGAGATGGGCATTGAGCCGTACCAGGTGACATCAAGTGTTTCGGCGGTTCTGAACCAAAGACTTGTCAGAAAACTTTGCACGAAATGCAAGAGTAAAACCGAAGCAGCGGTGTTTGAAGCTGTAGGGTGCGAAGTCTGTTTTAATACCGGCTACAAGGGTCGTGTGCTGATAGCCGAAATGGTCCAATTAGACAGTCAGTTGCGAAAGGCAATTTTAGCCAAGGCCGACCTGGACGAGCTTGAGAATATCCTCAAGAGTAAAGGCCATACAAATATGCTTGAAGATGGCAAGCGTTTGGTCAGAGAGGGAATCACAACCGAGGAGGAACTAAATAAAGTTTGTGGAGTTGTTTTAGATGACTCTTAATTTTGGCTTTTTTTCGATAAGGAATAAAAAATGGCGACATTTGAATATAACGCACTAACATCAGCAGGAAGACTAATGAAAGGCACAATTGAAGCGGGCTCGCGCCAAGAGGCGGGCGATCTGCTTCAACAAATGCAGCTTACAGTGAATGCGATCGAAAAGGCCAAGGCACCAAAGCCCAAGACGGCTGTCGGCAGAAATGAGTTTATGCTTTTTAATCAGCAGCTTGCCTCCCTGACAAAAGTTGGAATCCCTCTGGAGAGAGGCTTGCGAGAACTATCCAACGATGTCGGTTCAAAATCCATGCGCAGACTAATTGATGCGATTGCCGACGAGCTGGAAGCAGGTGTGAGTATCGAAGAGGCTTTTGAAAAAAGGCAAAAAGCTTTTACGCCCCTGTATGGGCGAATATTAAAAGCAGGGGTGGAAACGGGAAGATTAAGCGAGATGCTCACCAGCCTTAATAGGCACCTGGAGATGGCCAATCAGACCAGAAGAATAATTTTTGAAGCAATGAGTTACCCCGCCGTCGTCCTGACTCTGGGTGCTATTATTGTAACCTTCATATTTGTGTTCTTAATCCCGCAATTTGGGCCAATACTTGCCGAAATGACAGAAGGCAGACGGTTGCCAAAGCTGACCCTGTTATTCTTAAGTATGGCGGAAAACGTGGGGCCTTTCTGGATAGCTATCGGTTTTTTGGTTGCGGCATTAGTTTTTTTAGCTGCGATACTTTCGTCTTTTCCCGCAGGGCGCAGATTCAAGGAATCACTATTTCTAAAAGTGCCAGTTGTTGGTCGAGTTTACCATAGTAGTATGCTCAGCAGGATGGCTGAGGCGATGGCAATGATGGTGGCCGCTGGTTGCGATATGCCAGCTTGTCTGAGATTGGCTTCCGGCGCCACGGGAAGTGAGAAACTCATCTTGGAAAGTGAGACACTTGCCAGCCAGGTTGAGCAAGGTGCGAATATCCTTGAGGCAGGGCAGTTTTGTAAGATGATACCGAGGCTATTTTTGTATTCGATTCAGTTGGGCACGCAGCGCAATGAGCTGCAGGATAATCTCTATAGTCTCGGCCAGATGTACGCAGAGCAGGCGCGATGCGGCCAGGCAAGATTACAGGCGGTTTTGCTGCCTATTATGCTGATCGTGGTGGGAGGTATCCTGGCAATGGCTATCCTGGCAATGTTTCTGCCGATGATACAAATTATTACGACTTTATCTGCATAGGCCTGATTGCTTAAAATTATGGAAATTGTGGTACTGTTTATCCTGATTATGTTGTTCTTTGCGATCCTGGGTTATAAAAAGCCGGATATTGCTGTAATCACGATGCCGATTGTCTGCATTTTGCTGATCTACACGGCGGTTTGGGCCGACTTATTCGAGGCCGCATTGTCCGCACCTTTTATTTTCTTTGTGACACTAATAGCTATCCTTATCTCAAGACGTGAAGCTGATTATGAAGAATGGCCCCAGAAAGTAGCGAAATGGATGCTTAGAGGATTTGTGGCTGTCCTTTTCTTTGTGACTATGGTAATTGCAATATCCATTGAAGGGGCGGCCGGATTTTTATCCGTTATTGTCCTTTCTGTAAGTCCGATCATATTGATAGGTTTAATTATAAGCTACGGTTTGACATCGCGATATGCGATCGCTTCGTATGTTATTTCGACAATTGGTTCAAGTATGCGGCAGAATCTGCCACTGCCTATGGCCCTGGAATCGGCAGCCGGTGAACGAAGAGATAGACGCTCACAAATCCTGCGAAGAATAAAGAAGTGGCTGGTGCAGGGTTATTCGCTAAGTGAGTCAATCAAGCGAGGCTATCCTAAATGTCCGGGTTATGCGGTGGCAATGATAGCTGCTGCGGAGCGCATCAACCAGCTTCCGCTTGCCATTGCCAGCATTGAAGCAGATATGGTTGCTAAGGCCGACGAAAGAAGGAAACTCAGGCCGGTCCATCCATTTTATCCTGTACTTCTAATAACCTTCATGGCTTTTTTAGTATTCGGATTAATGACGAAGGTGGTTCCGACATTTATCTCTGTTTTGTCGGAGATGACCGAAGGGGCAACACTTCCAGCTCCTACCCTATTCTTAATGGCGGTTGCTCGTTTTATTTATACAAAACCCGGCTCGATACTCTTAATAATACTCGTGTTTTTAGTTTTTATAGCCATTCTGCTCTTTGTGGCACTGAGGTTTAGACCGCGTCGGCCGCAGAAGCCGTACCTGCTTTCGAGAATGAGCGATTTTATTAAGTGGCACTTGCCCGTGCTGCACTGGTTTGAGAGGAATTATTCGATGGTACAAACCGTCGAGCTTTTGCGGCTGTCGCTTAATGCCAGCTGTACCGTCAACGATGCAATTGCCAATACGCTCGGCTTGGATGTGAATAATTCTTTTAGAAAGCGATTGCAAAGTTGGCTGACAAAAGTAGAGGCAGGTGACAATATAGCTGCTGCAGCAAGAGAAAGTGGCTTAGGCAGTACGCTGGCGTGGGCATTTGACCAGAAGATAAATCAAGGCAATACTCTGGTGATTCTTGACTCCCTTGAGTTGTTCTATCGTTCAAACTATAGCTACTACGTCAACTTAGCAAGGTTCATAATGTGGCCCTGTGTAACAATTACTATGGGAGCTATGGTAGGATTTGTAGTGTACGCCTTTTTTTCTCCAGGTGTTGCAGTTATCCGTAATCTGGCGGAGACCGTATATCCATAATACCGTATGCGGAGCAAAATTGTGTCTGGTAATAACCAAAAAATTGACGGCTTTTTAATGGCCGAAATGACGGTTGCGTTAACCGTTTTAGGGGCCGTGCTGGTTGGCTTTGCGCTGTCATTACATGCATTTGCAAAGTTCAATCGTTACCAGTTAGAAAAGCAACGCTGCATCGCAGCGGCGCAGGCCCAGCTCGATAGCGTAGCGGCAACGGATAAGCCAATTCCCGCTGAAGATTTTGAGCGACTTTGGCCTAAGCTGAGTGTTTCTATCAAAGAGTCAGCAGGAACAGCTCAATGGGAGGGAATGCAATTAGTCGAAGTGACAACAAAAGCAAAGTGCTTTCGTCACGAAGTTAAAGTTCAGCTATCAAGATATATTTTGGCTAATTCTATGGCCAAAGGTGAGCAATGAATATTCGTAAAGGCTTTACTTTGGTAGAAATATTGGTGGTAATAGTAATTATTCCATTCGCCGCGTTTGCGTTAGATAGGCTACTGATGGCTCTTCTTACGGATATTCCTCGGACATCTGCAGTCGTTCAGGTAAACACGACTTTGCTCGACATGCTAAAACAATTGCGTAAGGATATCGATAAAGCGACAGGATTGCCAAAATCGTTTGCCGGGCACATTGAGAGTGATGAACTACTTTTGATTGAGTGGCCAGATAGCTTAATTTGCTACCAATTAAAAGATGGCCGAGTGATCAGAAGCAAATTAACAGATACTCAGAAAAATGGCAGCGAAGATGCCAGAGTCTGGTCGGTGCCTAATACTACAGTACAATGGCGCGTCTGGCGAAAGAACGGCGAAGGTTATGCGGTTGAGGTTGAGACCCACGTAAAGCAAAAACTTCGAGCGAAATGGCAGAAAAAAATGGCCAATTCCCATTTATATTTTGTCGGTCTTCTGGAGAGGCTCTAAAGGAAAGATGAAAGAAATAAGACAAAACGGTTTTGCGTTAATACTTGTGATAGTGGTAATAGCCTTGATCGGAGTAGTGGTGTTTCTCCTCACAGAAGATGCAAACACAATTGTTTTCCAATCGGATATGGCTTATCTTGAAGCTGTCGAGCGAAACTTGATAGCAAGTGGCTTGGCCTGGGCAAAACAGAATATCAAGAATGGAAGTAAAGACATCTGCCATAAAGATATAGCATTGGATGTTACGGGTCTGAACATTCGAGTCGCAACCCTAAGTGTCGTCATAGGCACTCCAACAGACAACAGGGTCGAAGTAAGCACATCGTGTAGTCGCGGCAGGCGGACTTTTAGACACAATGATAAATACAAAATCAGGATTTTCTATGAAAGCCAGACCAGTAAGGCGCAAATTTAACATGGAAGGTTTCTGAAAAACCATCTCATCACCGGCTTCTGGCTTTTTAGGATTCTTTTTTTAAGCTATTTTGTAAACGTTGCTGAGGGTCTATTCGTAGGTTGTGACTCTGGAGCATCGGTTTATCAATCCGATTCTGGACACCTGATTACGCCACCGAACATGTTGTTTCTTGTCGCTGTGCACCGCTAAGTGGAGAGATGCTTTACTATCAGGCGCTCGTTGGAAGATAAGGTAGCACTACCCTATCTTTCCAGCAGCAGTATTTGAACAATAGAAAAGGTTTACAACTCGTAAGAACTGCGAACCTTTAATAGTGAGGCTTAACAGACACTTCGTTGTGCTATCTCCATTCTCTACTTTTACCATCCGCAAAGTATCCAAGTATAAGAATGTGTAAATACATCGGTCAAAATAGAACCTCGGAGGGAAGCACAGCATGAGTAATCCGAGCGGACAGAGCTTAATGAAATTGAAAAAGGTCCCAATGCCCATTCACCGACGCTGGACACAGTGATCATGGTAGAACAAACTTTAGAAAAGCCCGGAGCGTGCACCATAACGCAGCTTTACAGAGTGCTGCCAAGAACCGTGATATACCCGACTTTGAAACTAATAATCGAATACTTCTATGCAAAAGGCTTCATCATGTCGGACAGGGAAGGCAAAATAGTCTGGGTGTACAATCCGGAGCTTGTGCGAAAATACAGAGCGAGGTCCCACTTGGAGGTGAGATAACGATAGCACCATACTTTGGCGACGAAGGGATAGGTGCTGGCTATGAGAAGTCGAAAGAAAGCGAAGGGTCCAAAACCTCTGCACTTTTATGCAGCAGAGTTTTGAAGATATCAAGATAAGACTGGGGCGAGGGGGAGTGCAATACGCAGAAAGACGGCGAGCTGGATATGTGAGCATTGAAGCGGCTGGATGAAAAGAAAGAGTTGACCCAGCTTGAAGGGGCAGTTATAAATATCCAGACACCAATTATATAATGTTGCCGTAGGTGGTATGAAATGGGACTATCTGCAAAAAAATATAAGAGCACTCTGGGTGAAAAGGAGGCCTTTCTTGTCAGGTCGCTTGCTAGCCAAGGAAAGGCCATCTTCACCATCAAGGATACCTCACGTCTGGTAGGGCTGGGTGCGAGAAAGATTGTGCATCGGCTTGCTACCAAGAAGTGGGTTCTGCACCCGAAACGCGGCCTCTACGCCATGGTTCCACTCGATGTGGGTGTGAAGGGTTCAGATGCCTTCGTGGTGCACAACTTTGTGGTTGCATCCATGCTTATAGAGCCTTACTACATCGGGTACTGGTCAGCACTGAACCATCATGGTTTAACGGACCAGATTCCACGTACTACCTTCATCGCCACTACGAAAGCCAGACATCCCGTGCATGTGCTTGAAGCGGAGTATTACTTTGTTAAGCTTGCTCGTAGCAAATTTTTTGGATGGCAAGAGGTTGTGATTGAAGGCCGCCCAATTCAGATATCCGATCCTGAAAAGACTGTTGCTGACTGCCTTGACCATCCCGCCTCAATCGTGTAGATTCCGCGTAGGCGAGCGGCGAAGCGAGACATCTTGGATTTATGCTTCTTAATTATGGCTTTGGATAGAAGACGGTGGCCGTCCTAAATAGTATGAATACTAAGGAGTTCTATAGTGAGCAGTAACACAGCTAAGAATAATGGTTGTAGTCAGATAGACCTTGCGGGTTGGTTCAGTGAGGAATATGGACCAATTCTCCCTGGACCGAATTTACGGAGTATGAGCCTGTATGTATTCGGTGTGGATGATGGCTCGCTGCAAATTGAGGATATGGATATTGCCGTATTCAAGAAGGGCTATCGTCTCGAAAAAGGCCACAAGGTTAAGGTCAAGCAAATTCGTAAAGGTATCAAGGATCCTATCGGCACCATTTATAGAGGGAGGGGTGTACAGGATTACAAGCAAATAATAGAAAACAGGGACATAGTCAAGGAACTCGAAATACTTTTTGAGTATATAGGTGAAAACATTTTCGTCTCTCTTAAAGCCAAATCCGATTTCTATTTTGAGGATGACTGTTGTTACTCGCTCTATTTGCTGTATTATGCAGAGTTGGATGGACCTGGCCAAAATCTTTTCTTCGCGGGAGCCGTTCAACCATCGGATTTCGAAGGCATTAGAGGACTGATGAATTTGGAAGAGGTTGAGAAGGTGATATGGATTTGGATTAGCTCTAAAACGAAACAACCGTTTTTTGTCTGGTGCTTTGACGGATCTTCTTCCTGTTATTATCCAGAAAAAGAACAGATGAAGTGTGATACGAAACTGGGCATCTGTAAAGTCGAGAGAAAAATTAGGGTAAGAATCACCGATTGGGTGAGAGCCAGATATTTTGCAGTATTTGTGGAGAAATAGTGCTTACAGCTTTGTAACAATTAGGACCGTTTACAATTTTATCCTTCGTTCATGACCAGTAGGACGTGCGAAGAAGCAAAAGGCGGCCGAAGCTGCATATAAACAAAAGTAGAAGAACTGAATGAGGTAACATAAATAAGTAAACGTGCCTATTAAAGTCAAGATGTTTATATGGGACCGCAACTTCTTATAGATAAATCTACCCTCCAATCTCTTTCGTATAATGAGGTCATGAGCCTAAATATACACTATTATGTGGTATATACGCCTGTACTTTTCATCGAAATCCTTGGGGATCTAAAGAAATTCTCCAACAGCGAAATATCGAAAAGAGAGGTTCAGAAATTAGCAAAAAAAATATCTGCGATGGATAGCTGCTTTACAGCTAATTATAGAATCCTGCTATACAATGATCTAATGGGTAATCGCGTTAATATGGACTACAGACCTGTTCGTCTGGGCGGGCAGCAAGTGGTAACAAAAGCTGGTGAAAAAGGGATATTTTTCGACGAAGAACAGGAGCACAAGGCTCTGCGAAGATGGCTTGTAGGACAATTCTCAGAAGCAGAAAAGATTTTGTCTGAGTCTTGGAGGCGATCAACTCGTGCGCTCGATCTTCAATCGTGGCAAAAACTATTTCAATCCAACCAGACCATTCCCAAAGCACGTAACTACAACGAATTACTTACAATGACCGAGGAATTTATAGGCAATCAATCTCTCCAACTTGAAAGCATACAGGTTCTATTATCCGAAGTTGAGTTTACTAAAAGAGACAGAAATAACATTTTCAATAGATGGCTGAAGAAAGAAATGCCTGCTTTGAAGGACTTTGCACCTTATGCCTTTTACTGCCTCAAAGTGTTTGTTGCATTTTATCTTGGAATAGCTAATAGATTGATCGGAACAAAACCAACAAATCGAATTGATTTAGAGTATCTCTTATACGTTCCGTTTTGCAGAGTACTCTCCTCAACAGATAAATTTCTGAGAGAGTTTGGTCCATGTTTCTTGAATAATAATCAAGACTTCGTCTGGGGGAACGATTTGAAAGCTGATTTGAAGAGGATCTCTGAACACTGGAGGTCTCTTACTGATAACCAGAAATGCGAATACCGTGACAAACACGGGTGTTATCCTCCTGAGCGTGATGATTCAATAACATACAAACTCTGGAGGAAATATATGGGCACTCCTAGAGAAAGGAAACCTTTGACGCCTGAAAGAGAAAAGGAAATAATGAAGAGGATTCAACCCTATATAGATTCAATTAAACAAGCAAGGAGAGAATAGACGGGAAATAAATAACTAGGGATGTTCACCCATTTCAACGTCCGGCTAGATTTCGTCGAGTCGCATAGCGACTGTATTTAAAATCAAGCGATTTTCGGATTCCAATAATCCTTTCAATAATTCTTTGGAACTCAATGATGCTGCCAAGCCATGTAGTCTTATGACTACATGACAATTTCAACCCTAGTGAAAATTAAAGGTGTCCGACACTTTTTTGTGATTATTTCTCTGTGTTCTCTGTGTCCTCTGTGGCAAAAAATAGATTCTTCACTTCGTTCAGAATGACAAATCCGTGTAATCCGTGAAATCAGCGGTT
>Ga0315296_10005608_pt1 | contig 10025 bp, 6 predicted proteins | sample YL17G14_18_MG_FD_203921 | JGI IMG/M metagenome (GOLD analysis project Ga0315296, IMG submission 203921) | Sediment microbial communities from Yellowstone Lake, YNP, Wyoming, USA - YL17G14_18 | ecosystem: Environmental > Aquatic > Freshwater > Lake > Sediment | place: USA: Wyoming | collected... | reverse complement strand
GAGGGACTATTCACCGTTCAGGATATTACCGCTTCGCAAGCGGTTCGGCTTTTGGCCCCACAGCCTGGCTGGACAATATTGGACCTCTGCGCTGCACCGGGTGTAAAAACTACCCAATTAGCCGAAGCTACAGGAGATTTAGCAAAAATTATTGCAACTGATATTGACAGCCAGCGGCTGAAAAAGGTCAGAGAAAATACCGCCCGGCTCGGTATCAAAAGCGTTAGAATAGTCGCGTATGAAGAGCTTATGACAGATCGCGAAGGGCAAATCGCTAATCGCAAATGGCAAATCGAAACCGGCGATAAGCAATGGGGCCCATTTGATGCGATTCTATTGGATGTGCCGTGCTCAAATACTGGCGTATTGGCCAAGCGCATCGAAACACGCTATAGAATAATGCCCAAAACAATAACAGAATTGACCAAAAGGCAAGCCGACCTACTGAACAGAGCAGCAACGATGACAAAGCCACGGGGGAAAATCTGCTACAGCACCTGCAGCATTCAAAAAGCTGAGAATAGCGAACTTGTAAAAGATTTTCTACGGAAAAATCGCGACTGGCAGCTACAGTGCGAACAACTCTGGCTGCCATCAGCTAATGAATTCGACCGAGACGGGGGTTACGTAGCCATCATGGTAAAACTCAAAGATGCAAGTCAGAATTCATAAGATAGAAGCTCTATCTTCTTTCCTTTCTTTTCTGTCTTCTGTTCTCTGTCTTCTGTCCTCTGTTGTCTGTTCTCGGCTCTCTGGCGGATCATCAAAATCCAATCCACAACTTTTCCACAAAACGAATTTATAACGTGCAAAACTTGTTAAGAATAAATTTTTTTTGTGCGCAAAGTCAATGCCCACAATAGCCTTTATAAAGTGGAAAAGAAATTCTCTAAAACGTACTTGATACTCGTTGGCCGATACTCGATACTCGATGTTAGATACTCAATGCTCGTCGAAAATAGGAGAGTAGCAATGCAGGGTACAATCATGGATGAGAGTTCCCGCATAGTGCAACCAGATTCACCAGAAGCGGCTGAATCACGAATCGCGATAGGCGATAAGCAACAAGCAATAAGCCAGCCTGTGGCGGAGACTTCTAATGGGGCCAAGGCAATCCACGAAGCTCTTGTCCAGAGCGTGGGAGAGCAGAAGTACCGGATATGGTTTAAGAATTCTGCCAAACTTACTCTTGCTGGCGGATATTTGAAAATTGGTGTACCCAACCTTTTCATAGCAAGCTGGATTGAAAATCATTTCTTAAACGAAATCAACCAGGCAGTTCGGGCGGCTATTGGGACCAAACTAAAGATCACTTTCACCGTCGACCCAGAGCTTCATTCTCGATCTCCGACGCTGGATACTCGATGCCCGGTTCCCCCCGCGTCTTCTTGTCGAAGACAAGAGCGGGGGGCGGACTCGTCAAGTATCGAGCAAATGGCAAATCGCAAATGGCGAATCGCAAATGGCGATAAGCGATTTGCGACATGCGATAAGCAACTTAAACTAACCTTGGATACCTTTATCGTCGGCCCATCAAACGAACTGGCCTACAACGCTGTCAAAGCGGTCGTAAAAGAAAAGCATTGCCCTTTCAATCCACTGTTTATTCACGGCGGATACGGGCTCGGCAAAACACATCTGCTGCAAGGCATCTGCAATGAGCTGGCTAAGACCCGGCCCGAAACTAATTGGCTATATATGTCAGCGGAGGATTTTACTAATCAGTTTGTGCTGGCCTTGAAGTTAAAAAAGCTCGAGGTCTTTCGGCGCCGAATGCGACAGACGGACTTGTTGGCCATTGACGATATTCACTTCTTGGCCAGCAAGCCTTCAACCCAAGAGGAGTTCCTGCATACCTTCAATACCATCAATTTGGCTGGTAAACAGGTGGTCCTGGTTAGCGATGCCCATCCAAAGATGATAGGCCAACTGTCAGAAAAGTTGATTAGCCGATTTGTTTCGGGCATGGTCGTCAAGATTGAGCCGCCTGATTTCCAGACACGCTGTCGAATCTGCAGACAGTTCCTTAAAAACCTCTCCGCCAGATCCGCCGCCGGCGGAGCGGACTTGTCTGACGACAGTCAAGAGGCAAGATTCCCAGCCTCTGGCCAGGAAGTGCCCGAAAGTGTAATACGATACATTGCCGAGAATCTACGGACCAACGTGCGGGAGTTGGAAGGAGCCCTGCTGAAGTTAATCGCATACTCGGCACTGCAAAACGAGAAAATCACCCTGTCTCTGGCCCAGGCAGTCTTAGCTGACCACCTGCAATGGTGTGATCCGATCGTACACATCTCGGATATTGAATCATCTGTCGCTGCCTATTTCGGACAAACAGTCGCCAATGTACACTCGGCCAAGAAAGATAGAACTGTGGCTCTGGCTCGACATTTTAGTATGTATCTTACCAGAAAGCACACCAAGATGTCCTCCTCGGAGATTGGCAGATTTATGGGCAATAAGAATCACGCCACCGTACTTCTGGCCTGCAAAAAGGTTGAGCAGTTAATCAAACAAAATGCAGACATCCATTGGCAAGGCCCCACCGGCAACAAAATCGCCAAAGCCAGAACTGTACTTACCCATCTTGAATCCGCCTTGGCGGACAGCTAATGCAGAGGGGCCTCGTCAATAGCTTTTTTAACTGCGCTAACAGCCTTGGAGTCCGGCAGTTTTTGAAAAGCTGCATCGATCGCTTTTTTAGCTTCGTCAAGTCTGCCCAATTGGTAATAGATATAGCCGAGCAAAAATTGCAGTTCAGCCGCATCGCTTATCTTCAAGCGCTGCTCGGCATCAGCTATCCTCTTTTCAAGCTTATCTTGACCCCCGACTGGATCAAGGGCGAGAATATCACCGAAATCAACCTTGAACGAGGCATATTCAGGCAGGATCTGCAGTGCCTTAGAAAGAAACAGAGCGCTGCCGATATACTCGCCGGCGGCAAACAGGGCTTGACTCTTGCCGACATACGCCAAAGGGTCGCCTGGCTTATAAATGGACGCCAGGCTGTAACAGTCCACAGCCCGATAGTACCTGCCCTGCTTTAGATAGACCTGCGCAGCTTTAATGTACCAATTGAACTTTTCCTGTGAAAAAGAGGAGGAACTTTTATCCTGGGTTCCCGCGGAGCGGGGTCCCTCGCTAACTAGGTTATCAGGTCGCCTGACTTCCTGATTTGCTGATAACGTAAATCCTGGATGCTCGTCTCGTTCTTTTTTATCACCAGTGGCTTCTTTTGGCTTGCCAAGTACGTCCCGCGAAGAATATTCTATATCTGGTTTTATCAAATCATCGAGCCGTTGTTTGATTTGATCATAAACGTGTAGCTGCTTGTCCGTCTGCCGTGGCATTACCTTTGCCTTCTTTTCCGCTGCCCGTATTAGCTCGTCCAATTCTGCACGGTCAGAAGGGAAAACTGCTCCGCCTAAGGCGGACTGCTGCCTTTGAAGAGATGGACGTGTCTGCGGGAAAGCAGGTAACAAGCCACTCTGTTGCTGTGGCAGCTGCGTCTCTAACCGCATAACTTGATGCTCGATGCTGGATGCTTGATGCTCGTGAGAATCAAGTGGCGAGAATCGAGTATCGAGGGTCCCAGAACGCAGGCCTCGCAAAGACCCATCCTCGGATTCGACCGCCTCCGCCGTCAGATTCTGTTTCAAATCATGTTGGAACTGCCCTATCCCGTCTTGGCGCTGCTCAGACCCCGATTGAGTCAGCGGTAATCTTTCGGTTCGCAGATATCTAAGGGCCTCGTGCGGTGGCAAGACCCCACCGAGTTCATCCGAGATCGCTTTTTCCAGCTCCTGTGGCGTTCTGGACATCGGTCTTAAACTCATCTGAAAAGCAGAAGTATCCAGGTCAGACATAGCCTGCCCATCAGGCATAGCTACTTGGTCCGCAGAGACGCCGCTTCCCAGCAACCCAGCACCAGCCCAATTCCTCGCCATTGCCGGCGTAAAGATATCAGGCTGGCCGGGTCTGGCGATGGTGACCGTTCCCGTGGGCGAATAATACGGTCCGTAACCATCGGTATAAGGACCAACGTCTTGTAAGTCAGCCGAATACCTTAAAAAAGAATCAAGCGACGTTGAACCAACTGGCCCCCGAAAACTGCTGGTCGAGCCATACGGCACCAGCCCACGGAAATGCCTGCCGCCTATGACATTACCAGTAATTACCAGGTTGCTGCTGGTATCGATCGGGTTAGGACTTTGAATCAGTCCGCTGTGGATACTGCTCGGTGGAACTGTGCCCGAGACGATAGGACTGCGAATCGAAGGGTTCTCCATTGGCCAGCTTGCGTCCGATAAAATGACAATTATTGCTACTGCTATTACAGGTAGCCAGTATTTCATGCTATCTCACCCCTTATGACCCTAAATATTTAGCCCACGTTTTACGTGGGGTCTTTGTTCTAATCTCTCTCATATTTCGGCGTTTCAGCCCAACCCAATTTAGCAGCCAAGGTATCCCAGCGGGTCCGCAAAGGATTATTAACAACCAGAAAATCGCTCTTTTCCCTCTCTACCCTAACAATATCACCCACTGATAACCTCAGCGAATCCTGGCCGTCGATGGAGATGGTTGTGCCGGAGCTTACTCGGACACAAAACACCTCCACCGTACTATCAGCACTGATAACGATGGGGCGAAAGCTAAGCGAATGAGGACAAATTGGGGTAATGACCATTGCCTGCATCGAGCTAGTTAGTATTGGGCCACTCGCCGACAAATTATAGGCCGTCGAACCCGTCGGGGTAGCGATTATCAGCCCATCCCCTACCAATCCGCCTACGGCGGACTGACCGTCCACCGCCACCTTCAACTCGATCATTCTATGCAGTGGCCCGGTAGTGATAAAAACATCGTTGACCGCTACTGAGCTGAATTTTTCCTTACTCTGATTAGAGCTACTGAAAACCTTACAGCTCAGCAACATCCGTTTTTCGACGGGTATTTTCCCCGATACTACATCAATAAAGAATTCCTTAAATTCGGCGACGCTGAATTCCGCCAAAAAGCCCAACTTGCCTAGATTAACACCTATTATGGGCACACTGGCCTGACTCAAATTCCTTGCAACCGAGATAATGCTTCCATCACCGCCGAAAACCACCGCAAAATCGCAGTTCTTCAGGACCTCAGCGGAGCAATCCTTAATACCACAAGTCGCTACAATCTTGGCCTTGCCTTTTGCAAAGCCCCTAAATTCCTCGATAACCTCAGCAACGCGATGCCTTTCCGGATGGCCGAAAATAGCTAATCTGGGCAACTTCGTATCTCGCATCTCGAACCTCGTCCCTCGCCCAACGTTACTTGTGTGTCGTCCTTGAGAACTCCGCGCTTTACGCAGGGTTTACAAGCATCGTATGCAACATTTCTTTTGCCGTTTCTACTATTTTATCGGCATTAATACCGGCCTGCATAAGCTGGGAATCACGGGAATCGTGCTCTATAAATCTCCTGGGCACACCAAGCACCCCTACAGCAGCTAATTTACTGGCCGACATCTTGGCCGCTGCCAATTCGAGTAACGCTGAGCCGAACCCACAGGCCAGATGGTGGTCCTCGACAGTTATTATGCTTTTTCCCGCCTCCAACAAAGCGACAATATTCTCATCAATAGGAGCAGCGAACCGCCCATTAATCACGTCAACTGCAATACCATCATTAGCCAGCAATTTGGCTGCTCTTAACGCCTCCGTCAAAACGCTGCCATAACTAACAATTGCAATAGCTGAATCTTTTACCTTCTTAACCACCACGCTTTCGCCAAGCTTAAATGGCTTGGCACAAGCAGCCTTGACAAACTCCGGCAGCGGAACAAGGTCTTTTGGATACCTTATGACAACCGGCTTATTCTCGCCCAATGCAAACTCCAGAGCCAACTTCATCTCAACTTCATTGGCCGGTGCGGTCAGCACTATATTCGGCAGCATCCGCAAGAAACCGATGTCCATTAGTCCGTGATGCGTCGGCCCGTCTGAGCCCACAACGCCGGCCCTATCGACACAAAAAACCACCGGCAGATTTTGCAAAGCTACCTCCTGAAATATCTGGTCGAAACTTCGCTGCAAGAAGGTCGAGTAGATACAAACTACCGGCTTGGCGCCGGCTCTGGCGAGTCCTGCTGCAATATCTACGGCAGCACTTTCAGCAATGCCCACATCATAAAACCGGTTACTGAACCTTTTGCGGAATTCCATCAGGCCTGTGCCGTCGCACATAGCCGAGGTTATAGCCACAATTTTGCTGTCTTTTTCGGCCAACTCCGTCAGGTGCCTGCCGAACACGCTGGTAAAGCTGGGCTTGCTGGTCTCGGTTACCGACTCTACCTTATCGCCGTTGATCCTGAATGGACCGGTTGAATGGAATCTGCTGGGGCCCAAATCGGCTGGCTCAAAACCTTCGCCTTTCCTGGTGTAAACGTGCAGAATGGCAGGGTACTTTATTTGACCGAGCGCACGAAACAACTGTATAAGCGAGCCTATATCGTGGCCATCAACGGGGCCAAAGTAGGGAATATTCAAGCTCTCAAACATCTGGCTGGCCGGCAGGATCATCCGGATGCCCTTTTTAACCCTTTCAATCGTGTCCTCAACACTCTTGCCGATAACAGGCATATGCTCAAGGATATTTCTGGTGGTCTTGCGCAGGTCCTCATAGGTCTGGCTGAGCCGGACCTTGGAGAAGTATTTTGCCATTGCTCCCACCGTTGCGTCGATGGCCATAGAGTTGTCATTGAGCACGATTAATAGCTGCCTTTTGACCAATCCGAGGTTATTGAGGGCCTCGAAAGAGGTGCCGTTAACAATACTGGCATCGCCGACCACCGCCACGATTTTATGCGTGTCGCTTGTCGCTTTTCGCGATTCGCGATCTGCAATCTGCAATCCCAGGGCCATGCCGATTGCGGTGGCTATGGAGGTTCCTGCATGCCCGACGATGAACTGGTCGTAGGGGCTTTCTGCGGGGTTGGGAAAGCCGCTTATCCCGTCAGGGCAGCGAAGACGGGCAAATTGCTCTTTCCTTCCGGTGATGATTTTGTGCGTGTAGCACTGATGGCCGACATCCCAGAGCAGCTTATCTTCTTTGAAATCAAAGACATAGTGCAGAGCCAGCGTCAATTCCACCACGCCCAGATTGCTGGCCAGATGTCCGCCGGTCTTACTGACGGAGCTAAGGATAAACTGTCGCATTTCATCAGCCAAGGCCCTTAACTGCGGCACCGACAGATTTTTTAGATCGCTGGGACTATCAATCTGCTCTAACAATTTGCTCATCGACAATCTCGTTATTTCAATCAAAACAGCAGGTAGCTGAAAGAAAAAAACGGAATTTTTCAAAAAATTTTTACTGCTTTTACGACAATAGGTTACCTCGCAGACCGCGATCTGTAAAGGCCTTTTTTTCGCATCAAATCTGCAGATCGCTCCAATTATAGAACGGCAGAACGTACAACCAGGGATAACTGATAAATTGATAATAGGAAAAGATATTAAAAATAACCAATAATAAATTATCAAATACGAAGCTCATATCTTTAACACAAGGCAAGTTCGCAATTGTAGATTCTGAAGATTACGATTGGCTATCGCAATATAAATGGTGTGCTGCGAAAGATAGAGAGACCTTTTACGCGCATCGAGGTAGCAATGGAACGATAGTTTCAATGCATCGGGTGATTATGCGTGCGCCAAAAGGCGTGATGTGCGACCACATAAATCACAACGGCCTTGATAATCGCAAGAGCAATCTTCGCCTTTGTACAAACGCCCAGAACCAGTACAATAAGAGGCCTAAAAGGGGTTGCGCATCGAGATACAAGGGTGTGGTTTTGAGGAGGGATCGTAAAAGATGGCGTGCGCGAATTGGTTTTAAGCGTAAGCGGATACATATTGGTGACTTTGACGATGAGATGGATGCGGCGATGGCTTATGACGATAAAGCAGTTGAGCTTTTCGGCCAATTTGCCTATCTTAATTTCCCGGAAAGAATAGAGCTTAAAAACTGGATACGGAAAATTATCTGGGCAGCGTGAGTCACTGCACGCCAGGCGAGCGGCTGGAATGTATGAATAAAAAAGGCCGTAAGCCTAAAGCTTATGGCCCATTAGCTCGCAGCTGAAATACCTTTCAGCTTAATATGTTGTCTGAACTACGGTAAAAATAGGCGGCGAGCGAATTTGAATGGGCCAATGTTGCTTATGCAAAAAATTATTCGGCATTATCCCGCCGAAGGCGGGCCGCTTAAATCCACGTACCAGCGGCACTGCAAAGATGTGCGTAGGTACAGCCACGATATGTAGCATTAACCCAATAGGACAGAGAATCCTTTCTTCCATAGGCTATCCCCTTGTCAATATGTATCGGCTGAAGCCCAATTTCTTCCTTAATTATTCTCGATATTGGTGCAGGATCGAGCAGCCATCGTCAAAGGCGACTAAAACGCGGTTTTCGATACTGATATGCGGCTTTTTAAGAGAAAAACCCCAAATAAACTTGTCTGCCGACAGTCAAGATTTGGGGGCTAAACATTTAGCAGGATTGTACTGGGATTTTTATAAGATTTTACCGGAATTACTTTGTTCTTTTCAGCAGGGCTAGGGCCAGTTGCCGCAGGATGTCGGCTTTTTCGCCGAACGGGGCCAAGGCCGCGATGGCCTCATCCGCGAGTTTCTTTGCCAATTGCCTTGATTTTTTCATCCCCAGCACCGCTGGATAGGTTGCCTTACCGGCCCTTTCATCTTTGCCAGCGGTCTTTCCCAACTGCCCACTGGACGCGCTTACATCGAGGATGTCATCAGCTATCTGGAAGCCTAAGCCGATCTTTAAGCCATATTCACACAAGTAGCTCAATTGCTGCTGGTTTGCACCACCGCAGATAGCTCCCATCGCAGCGGCGCAGCGGAACATCTTGGCTGTTTTGTTGGTATGAATATATTCTAAGATTTCTTCGTTGCCGGTGGTCTTGTCGGCTCTCAAATCAGCCATTTGGCCTGCAATCATGCCGGCTGGGCCAGATGCCTCTGCTAACTCGCTGATTAATCCTACTGCAATGGTCGACTGGTCAATCTCTTTAGCTAAAATCTCAAACGCCAGCGTCAAAAGGGCATCACCTGCCAGAATAGCTGTCGCCTCATCAAAGGCTTTATGACAGGTCGGCTGGCCACGCCGAAAATCATCATTATCCATCGCCGGCAAATCATCATGCACCAGCGAATAGGTGTGCACCATTTCAATCGCTGCCGCTGCAATCTCAGCATTATGGTTTATTCGGCCACTGACAAGCTCACAGCAGCACAGTGCCAACACCGAGCGGATACGCTTTCCTGGCGCCTCAAGAACATAAACAAGCGCCTCTTTCAACTCACCGCTTATTCCGCCTATGGCGGACTTGGTCAAAAGAAATCGCAGAGTATTATTAACCAATGTCGCATTATCGCGTAAGCGAGCATAAAAACTTGTATCTTCCATTCCTTCGCCACTGCTCAGGACATGCTTGTTCTTGCAGCTAATTGACAATCGACCATCAACTACTGAAAATATTAAATGGTAAACAATAAATAGTAAATTCAAAAATGGTTCTAATTCTTGGCGTTACTGCATCGGGCAAAGGTCAACTGGCTTTCAGGTTGGCCGAAAACTTGGGTGCTGAAATAATCAGCATCGACTCAATGAAGGTCTACCGGCGTATGGATATCGGCACCGCTAAGCCGCCGAAAGAGGCCCGCCAGCGGGTCAGATACCACTTAATTGACGTAGTCGAGCCGAGCGAATCCTTCAGCGTTGCAGCCTTTCTCGATTTGGCCTATGACGCGATAGAGCAGATTAAAAGCCGTAATAAGCCTATTATTGCGGTCTGTGGAACGGCTCTATATGTAAAGGCTCTGCTGTATGGCCTTTTTGAAGGCCCTGGAGCCGATCAGCAGATACGCGCCGAATTGCGAGTGCGAGCAGAAACAGAAGGCCTGGCAGAGTTATATCAAGAATTAATGAAAGTCGATCCTGCTGCCGCCGAACGCA
>Ga0315296_10005607_pt1 | contig 10025 bp, 8 predicted proteins | sample YL17G14_18_MG_FD_203921 | JGI IMG/M metagenome (GOLD analysis project Ga0315296, IMG submission 203921) | Sediment microbial communities from Yellowstone Lake, YNP, Wyoming, USA - YL17G14_18 | ecosystem: Environmental > Aquatic > Freshwater > Lake > Sediment | place: USA: Wyoming | collected... | reverse complement strand
TTCTCCGTTGTCGGACGTCGTGGCTACGCCCAATCCAGCCAGCGCCCTGAGCTTGCTCTCGTCCTTATCGCTGGCCACTATGTCTCGCGCCTTCAGGGCACCTGCGTCGAGGAAACTCCTGACGAGCGCTGAGCCCATCCGTCCTGCTCCAATGAATCCAACCTTCATGATATCACCACTTGATTTTACGGACCGCACGATTTAAGGCTCGCTACACATATGATGTCCTCACTGTCGGATATCTCCTCCGCGATGATAGGCTTCAGACCAACGGAGCTAGCCCAATCCGCAAGTTTTTCCGGGCTGTGTTTGTGTTTGAGGCTAGTCACGATCGCGACACCCCCCGACTTCAAAACTCTGGCTATCTCCTTCATCGTTGCAACCGGCTCCGGCACGTTCTGCAACAGCGTGACAGATACCACCACATCGAAACTTCTATCATTGAACGGAAGATGATCTGCGTCCGCACACACAAGCGATGCCCCACATGTACGTTTTCGAGCGATGCCCAACATCTTCGCGGATGAATCGATTCCAACGACGAGTTTGCCCCGCCTAGCTAGTTCTCTTAAAAACATCCCGGTTCCACAGCCCAAATCCAAGATGCGCGCAGCACGTTTTGGCAAATACTTTTTCACGACTTCATATTTTTTCCGCTGGATGCTAGTGTAGCGTCCATCATAGATGTCCGCCGTCGAATCGTAGCGGCGCCTGAGGTCAAGTTTTCGTTCTGCCATCAATGACTGATGTGCGGCAAAACTTTTAACTTCATGCTCCAACTCGGTTTGATGTCATGCTCGAACGAACTAAAAAATTAAGGACCAAACTCGGCGCGATGGGGCTGGACGCATTTGTTGCGGTCAGAAATGCATATTACCTCTCAGAAACAACCGCGTCCATCGCTGTGATCACCTCGAGCAAGGAACAGACGCTCATATGCAGCCGCCTAGAGTTCGACAGGGCAAAGGGAGAAAGTGCGATAAAAGACGTTGTGGCTTATTCTCCGCATCGAGTTCCGCTACGTTCCAGTGAGAAAGTTCGTTTCGGAGAACTGTGGCTGGTGATAGCTGAGCGCCTTCACGAGCTCAACGCGCGCGAGATAGGTTTCGACGCGTTGAGGCGCGACCAACTGCGCAAGATGCGAAACTACCACGACGCCAACTACAGGGAGATGCCAAATCTCATCGCTGAGATGCGCATGATAAAATCCGCGCGGGAGATAGCTTGCTTGAAAAAATCTGCTGCGCTCGCCTCGCTCGGCATGAAGCGAGCAGCTGAGCTTATAGAAAAGGGACGAACGGAGTTGGAGATCGCGGCTGAGGTCGAGTATGATATGAGAAAAGCTGGATCCGATGGCATACCGTTCGACACAATCGTTGCATCAGGAAAACACTCTTGGCTCCCGCACGCTATGGCGACAAAAAAATGCTTGCGCTACGGTGAGTTGGTCGTCGTAGACCTTGGCGCCAGATATGAAGGATATGTTTCTGACATGACCAGAACTTTCGTGCTATCTCCGACGAGAAAACAATTGAAACTGGTCGAAACGATAAAGCGCTCACAAAAGGCAGCACTCGCTCGAATTAGAGATGGTGTCCGCGCGAGCGATGTAGATGCAGCGGCGAGAAAGGTAGCCTCGCTCGCAGGGTACGCGAGGTTCTACTTGCACAGCACTGGACACGGCGTTGGGCTCGACGTGCATGAACCGCCGAGCTTGTCGCCGAGATCAACGGAGATACTGCAAAGCGGCATGGTGACGACGGTCGAACCAGGCGCCTACGTTAGGGGAGTTGGAGGTGCGCGGTGGGAGGACATGGTGCTTGTCACTAAAAGAGGACGAGAATTACTTACAAAAATAAACATTTAAGTTGATGTTTGGTGACTATCTCAAAGGTGGATTTATGAAACGCGAGAAGTGGCAGAAAGAATTCAGCGGATGGTTCAACCAGATGTTACGAGATGCGGACATCATGGACACTCGCTACCCAGTGAAGGGGCTCTACGTCTGGCTGCCATATGGGTTGAAGCTGCGCAATTCCGTTTTTGAGATAATAAAACGTGCGTTGAACGATTCTGGACACCAAGAAGTTCTTTTTCCGTTGCTCATCCCGGAAGACATCTTCAAGAAGGAGGCAGAGCACATCCGCGGCTTTGAGGGAGAAGTGTACTGGGTCACGCACGGCGGTCGTGACAAGTTGGACGTGAAGCTCGCGCTGCGCCCGACGAGCGAGACCTCCATCTACCCGATGTTCGCGCGATGGATAAGGTCGCACGCCGACCTGCCGATCAAAGTCTATCAGATAGTCAACATCTTCCGCTACGAGACGAAGATGACGAAGCCGATGATGCGTCTGCGCGAGGTCACGACGTTCAAAGAAGCCCACACTGCACACAAGAGCTGGGAGGAAGCCGAGGAGCAGGTGAAGAAAGCCGTCGAGATCTACAAGCGATTCTTCGACGAACTCGGCGTGCCGTACGTCGTCACGAAGCGGCCAGTGTGGGACACGTTCGCAGGGGCAAAGTACTCGTTGGCCTTCGATACGCTCACGCCTGATATGAAGACGCTCCAGATCGGCACGATACACAACCTCGGCCAAAATTTTGCAAAGGTCTACGATCTCAAGTTTGAGACGCCCGATGGTAAGCACGACTTTGTGTATCAGACATGCTACGGTATATCGGAGCGTGTCATCGCGGCCGTCATGATGGTGCACGGCGACGACCACGGGCTGTGCATACCGCCAGCCGTCGCACCGATACAAGTAGTCGTCATTCCGATCCCATTCAAAGAGGAGGCCCCTGTCCAACAGATCGCCGAGAGTGTTGTGAACGAACTGAATTCCATCGGCATCAGGGCGCACTTGGATGCGCGCGACATCAGACCTGGGAAGAAGTTTTACGACTGGGAGCGCCACGGCGTGCCGCTCAGGCTGGAGATAGGGCCAGAGGACGTGAAGAAGGAGCAGGTCGTCGCGGTCAGACGGGATACTGGCGATAAGCAGGCGATACAGAGGAAGGCGATCAGGGTCAAGGTGAGGCAGCTGCTCGACGAGATAAGCGGAGACATGCGCACTCGGGCGTGGAAACTTTTCAACGGGATGGTACATGACGCATCCGATGTCAAGATCATCAAGCAGATCATCGAGAAAAAAGGCGGCATAGCCCGCGTTCCATGGTGCGAGCAAGAGGCCTGTGGCCAGACGCTCAAGGAGCAAACTGGCTTAGAAATCTTGGGCCAAGAGCTGGAAGGCAAGCAAGCGCCCGGCATCTGCCCGATATGTTCCAAGCGGGCGAAGGGCCGCGTGCTCATAGCTAAGACTTATTGATCGCTTCGGAAATTTCCTTGTCGGATGGGAATCCGGTCGGCCCCTTGTACCTTATCTTTAGGGCTGCAGCAGCGTTCGCGAACTGCGCAGCTTCGATGGCATCATGAGACTCCAAATATTTCACGAGGAAGGCCGCACCGAACACATCGCCAGCGCCAGTGAGATCTTTGGCATCAACTTTCAGCGCCGCGACTTCGCTCAACTTTCCATCGGCGAAAACTAGACAACCCTTCTCCCCTTGGGTCAGGATCGCCACCTTCGGACCGAGCCCAACAAGCTTTCGCAACACTTCTCTAGCATCACCGTGAAGCACTCCCGCCTCGTCCTTGCCCACCTTTACGATATCCACATACTTCAGGAACTCCTCAAGGTCTTCGCGCGCCTTCAGTCTGACCTCGCCACTCGCGCCTATTTCCCTGAATATTCCCTGTGGGTCAAACATCACCAAATTTGTGTCCTTCTTTATCGCTTTCAAGACATCTGGCGTTATCTCATCCACGATCGGCGAGACGTAGAAGCCGCCCGCATCTTGGTACGCATACGGGATGTCGTCCGACGATATCTTGGGTGCCACGTGCGTGCAGGCCTGCTTGCGGTTGCCCGCCTCGTCGTACGTGTTCTCAAACGTAGTCGTGTTTTCACCAGCTATCAAGATGCCTTCCGTATCCAGCCCAAATTTGCTGTAGAGTGGCGGGAATTTATCCGGGAAATCCGCCCCAACCTTCGCCACTATCCCCGCGTTCTTCTTCAGAGCTGCGAGCGCAAAGCCGGCATATGTGGGTACTCCACCGAGCGCATTTTCTATGACTCCCCACGGCAGAATGTTCACGTCGATAGAAACATGCCCCACGACGATAACATCAAAATCCATCATTTCTCCCTCCCTCCAGTTATGAAATCCTCGACGGCCTTCTTTGCATCCGTATCCGGCATTTGAACAGGTGGATGTTTGAAGAAGTATGCGGAAATTCCTATGAGCGGCCCAGCGATGCCGCGGTCGAGCGCCAGCTTCACGGCCCTCAAAGCATCAATCACAACTCCAGCGCTATTCGGCGAGTCCTCCACCGAGAGTTTCACGTCGATCGTCAACGGGATGTCGCCGAACTTCTTGCCCTTCATGAAGATATAACAGACCTTGTTGTCCTTCAGGAACGAGACGTAGTCGCTCGGCCCTATGCGCAGCGGTACCTCGTATGGTATCTGGCTCGACACCGCCTCGGTCTTGCTGATGCGCTTGGAGCTCAGGCGCTCCTCCTCTATCATGTTGAGGAAGTCCGTATTCCCACCGATATTGAGCTGATAGCTCTCCTCGAGCTTGACGCCGCGGTCCAGCAGGAGCCTCGCGAGCGTCCTGTGCAGGATTGTGGCGCCGACTTGAGATTTTATGTCATCGCCGGCGCACGGGAGGCCAGCATCCTCAAACTTCTTCCCCCAGTCCTTCCCAGATACTATGAATTCCGGGATGCAGTTCACGTAGCCACAGCCCGCGTCGATAGCCTGCTGTGCATAATAACGGGAGGCCGCGTAGCTTCCGACCGGCAGATAGCTCACCAATATATCGGCGCCTGAATCCTCCAGCACTTTTTTAACATTCGCTTCTTTCTGCGTCCTGTCGACTGGCACGACTGGTTTCAAGTACTTGCCCAACCCATCGAGCACCGACCCCTTCATCACCCCTACCCCCAGCTTGGGCACATCGCTGAATTTGATGGTACAGTTTGGCGGGGTGAATATCGCATCGGCAAGATCTTTTCCCACCTTGTTCGCGTCTATATCGATGGCGGCCACAAAATTGATGTCGCGGATGTGGTATCCGCCGAAGTTCACGTGCATAAGGCCTGGAACGAATTCACCCTCACGTGCGTTTTTGTAGTATTCTATGCCCTGCACGAGCGACGAAGCGCAATTCCCTACACCAACTATGGCAACATTTACCTTTTCCACGATTTTTCCTCCTTAAATTTGTGATATATATCCAACTCTGATATAACTCTAAAGTATAACTTATAAGGGTTGCGGTGGAGTAAGTCACGCCGAAACATGTATAGGTAAGTATTTGGCCGTTCTGTCATCCGATTTTAGTATAATTTCGTATAGTCACGTCAAAAAAATCTATAGGCGTCAAGGTAGTAATTAAAAGTGTAGGTGGTGGGGAGATTGAAAGGGCGCTTTCTGCGTGGGCGGCAGGACGCTTGGGTTCGAGCGGCAGTTATGGTACTATGCTTTTCATTCGTCGTTTCTACGGCCTCCGTCTACATCTATCTCGGACTTCGCGCAACCCCTAATTTTTCAGAGTTATATTCATCCAATGATTTTATGGGACTGCGTATACTCGATAGCGAGGTAGCAACAAACAAAACATTGCTGACCATAATGACTGGAAGTGTCGGTCAGTGGGAAATTCTGCCGAACGCGCCACAAGGGGTAGGAAGTAATAACGGCCATAGAATTGAGGCGATGGGTGATTATGTTTACTTCACGCCTGCGAATGGCTCGTCCTCATTTTATAGATATTCGTATGCAGGCGGTTGGCAGACTTTACCATCTGCTCCCACTGGCAGCTCGTACGGTATAGGGCTAGTACGAGCAAAAGATCCTGCGGGCAATCCCGCCATATATATCATAGCTGGTACAACCTCCAGTATCACGGGGTGGTACCGCTACACAGATGCTGGTGGCTGGAGTGCGTCGCTCAGCACTAGTATACCTTGGGGGGGCTCTGGTCTGCAACAAAATTGTTCGAAACCTGCGAATGGCTCGGAGTTTTGCTGGGATGGTGAGGACACTATTTATTACTTTCCTGGCTCGGGATACAGTTATAATCGATACGATTGGTACAAGTACACGATTAGTACCGGCTATTGGTATTATATGGGTGAGTTCAACACTTCAGGAGACCCAAAAAATGGCCCCGGCAACGCAGCATGTTTGGTAACCATAGGCGCCGAAAAATACATATATATCCAGTTTGGGCACACTCCGAGTGGTAATTACACATCTGCTCAATTCTGGCGATACAAAATTAGCAATGGCACGTGGGAAAAGTTGGCACAGCATGGTTATGGGGCCGATGATGGTTCTGACTTGGTCTGGGACGGGGGGGATTACATCTATCACTCACCCGGCGCTTATGCGGAGGGATTGCCAGCGACGGAAGAAACCCGCTTCTTTCGTTATTCCATTTCTGGCCACAATTGGGTGGCAATGGAGTCCCAACCATACAATGCTGCAGGTGGCTCTGATGATGGTGGTTCTTCAGCGATAGTCGGTGACTACATTTACAGACTCAAGGGAGGAGACGGCAACGGCGACGGATATTCCAGCATTTTCTATAGGTACAGCATGTCCTACAACAACAACCCTCCGAGCCTCAGTTCCGGGAGCGTTTCCCCGAATTCTGGCAACCCTGACGCTACATTCACATATGGAGTGACGTACACCGACGCTGACGGAGATACCCCTCCATACGTATACGTTTACGTCGACGGATCCGCCAAGACCATGACAAAAATCAGCGGCGCCTATTCAAGCGGTACCCTCTACCAATATACAACTACCCTAAGTGTAGGATCTCACACATACTATTTTGAGACGAGCGACGGGCAGGCGACGGCTAGGCTGCCGGCGAGCGGAAGCTATAACGGGCCGAGTGTGACGGCGCCAAGCAACCCTCCGAGCCTCAGTTCTGGGGGCGTTTCCCCGGCATCCGGTAGTCCCAGTTCGATGTTTACATATGTAGTGACGTACACCGACGTTGACGACAATGCCCCCTCATATGTTTACATTAACGTCGACGGTTTGCAGCATAGCATGAGTAAGGTGAGCGGAACCTATACGGGAGGCGCCATTTACAGTTATACAGCATTCAATCTGGACGTTGGCCTCCACGAATATTACTTTGAGACGAGTGACGGGCAGGCGACGGCTAGGCTGCCGGCGAGCGGAAGCTACGATGGGCCGAATGTTATACCACCAAACAATCCCCCTAGCCTCAGTTCTGGCAGCGTCTCCCCAAGTTCCGGCCGCATTGACACTACATCCACATATGAAGTGACGTACACGGACGCGGACGGCGATGCCCCCTCATACATTAAGGTTTACATCGACGGCGCCTCGTACCAGATGAGCGAGATTAGCGGAGCATATACAGATGGTGCGATCTACCACTCCACGACAACCTTGGGTATAGGTTCACACACATACTATTTTGAAGCGAGCGATGGGCAAGCCACGGCTAGGCTGCCGACGAGCGGGAACTCCAGCGGCCCAATTGTAGGTCTGGCATTGACGACCATCTCGATTTTCCCATCGAGCTTCACCCTTCCATCTGGTAATTCCATAACCCTGACTGCTGTGCTAGAGGACGAAAACAACAACAAGCTTTCTGGCAAAACCATCACTTGGAGCGATAATGCTGGTGCTTTCTCCACGACGAGCGGGAGCACCGACAGTTTAGGACAGGTTTCGGTTACATACACAGCACCTTCGGTTACAACACAAGCTTCGACCGCAATTTCCGCTTCTTTTGCCAGTGACGACAAATACGGCGCGAGCAGCGGCATTTCATCTGGGACAATTGTGCCTCCAGGAGCAACAATTTTGTCGATTTCCCCCTCCACTTTCACCCTTTACCCCGGCTATTCTGGGCAAATCCAGACATTGGTTGCCACGTTGAAAGATGCTATCAACAATGCGCTCGCTAACGAGACCATCACTTGGTCAGCGACCTCAGGAAACCTCAGTTCATCGAGCGATACAACTGACACGTCCGGGCAGGTATCAGTTACTTACACGGCTCCAGCCGTCACTGCTCAGACATCGGTGACGATAACAGCATCATTTGCCGGCGACGACCAGTACGAAGCGAGCAGCGGGACTTCATTGGGGATACCCGCTGTTCCAATCAGTGAAAATATCCCTGCTTCGACTGGAGGCACCGTCGTCGTCAACGTCATCGAAATCAACGTCACGATGAATTTATTGGTAGTACCGCCGAATGCCCTTTCCAAAAACACGACCATTGACGTGATACAAAAACTCCCCGAAAATCTGCCCACCTATGTTATGGTGAGCGACATCTTCGACATTGGGCCGAACGGGACTACTTTTAACAAGCCCTCAACACTCACCCTACCTTACAACGAAAATGAAATCCCGCCTGGAATGAGTGAGAATGACTTGGCTATATATCGTCGCATCGACGGGGGAGATAACTGGGAACTCGTCGGCGGAAATGTAGACAAAGCGACAAACACTATCTCAGTGCAGATCAACCACTTGAGTGAATACGCGGTGATGGCAAGCATTGGCAACAGTGCTGCAGTGAGCGGTGAAATACCATGGCTTACGATTGGGGCCATCACAGCGATATTGGCCATCGTAGTAATTGCCCTCCTGATAAAGCGTAAAGAAAAATGGTGGGTAAAGGAAGAGAAAAAAACTAAATGGAGATAAGGACGTCCCGGCGATACGCCCGCCAATTTATTAAAATCAGTTTAATTTATTTGTAAAGCCAGTCGAGTAGTACTTGGTGTTATATTTGGCTATGCGGCGGTTGAAACGCAAGACAACAGTAGAGCTGCTTTGGCCCTACATCCTGAAGTTGCTTCAAGAGAGGCAGATGTACGCATACGAACTCAGGGAACAAATGGATAAGAAGTTTGGGTGGAAGCCGCCGATGGTCACATGTTATGTCGTGTTATACAGGCTCCAGCGCGGGGGCTACGTGACGACGAAGTGGAAGGAGCAGCGAGGCAGGCCAGCGCGAAAGTATTACAAGATCACCACAAAAGGAAAGGAGCTATCTGAAGAGGCAAATGGCTATTTTAAAGAGCTTTGTGGAAAGCTTGTGAAGAAATCCTAGCGCAAGCGGCGGTAGGCGACGGCAAGCCTGTGAATCACCGTGATATACGAAAGGATCGCCACCAATATCAGCGCATACCCAGTTCGCTCGACCAGCGCGAATATTGCGAATATCAGCATGCGTTCGGCCCGCTCAGCGAAACCTACATCCAACTTCCCCGTCCCCGCAGCTTCGGCGCGGGCGCGGGTGTAGCTTACCATGAAACCGCCCACCAGCGCCAAAACACCAATGAGCCATCCCCATTGCCCCAGTTCTGGCACTCCACCGTAGACGATCCCGATGATTATCGCCGCCTCCGTAAAACGATCTACTACTGAATCAAGAATTCCTCCGAAAGCGGTCACATTTCCCGTGACGCGCGCGACTGCACCGTCGATCATGTCAAAGAATCCACACACGAGCAGTGCGATCGCAGCGAAGCGTGGCAAACCGTAAGCAAAAAGTATTCCCGCAAGCAAGCTCACCACGAGCCCGATACAAGTTAGCACGTTTGGCGTGAACCCTGCACGAGCGAATGCTTTTGCCACTGGCTCAAGCGCGCTGTCAACCTTGCTCCTAAGTCCGCTTAGCATGATATCGCCACAACAGTTTTTTTCTTGGCAAATAAGTGTATTTGGGTGAACATTTGATATATCTTGGGCCAGCTGGAGTTCCAATCTCATGCGAGGAGCGAACCACCCTAGCCGGCATCGAGTGCACAGCCAAGCTCAAGCTGAACGCCCTCGAATGCGAGTTCGTGCGGCGAGTTGGCATGGGAAACGAGATGGCGCGGCAGGTCGGAGAGCTCGCTGAAAAGCTCGGCGTTCGTCTATCTGTTCATTGCCCATACTTCGTGA
>Ga0315296_10005606_pt1 | contig 10026 bp, 10 predicted proteins | sample YL17G14_18_MG_FD_203921 | JGI IMG/M metagenome (GOLD analysis project Ga0315296, IMG submission 203921) | Sediment microbial communities from Yellowstone Lake, YNP, Wyoming, USA - YL17G14_18 | ecosystem: Environmental > Aquatic > Freshwater > Lake > Sediment | place: USA: Wyoming | collected... | reverse complement strand
TTTCTGGCTCCCGATTTGGTCAAGATGGTCATCTTCTCGCGCGGGAGTCTCTTGAGCGCAGCCGCGACGTGCGGGTGGGTGCCGTAGGAATCCGCCGTGTCGATGAACCGGAGTCCGTTGTCATAGCCCGCCCAGAGCAGATCGGCCAACCCTTGGATTCCGAGCGCCGACTGGTTCGAGTGGTGCGCGAAGCCAATCGTGCCTGTGCCGCAGGCCAGACGCGTGGTCTGGATGCCGGTGCGGCCGAGCGGCACCACGTCGGTGGCGTTGAACTGGGCGGGCGCCTCCACGGCCGCCGCTGCCAGCGTCCTTCCACCCAGCCACGCCGCGCCCAAGCCGACTGCGGCCCGGCCGAGAAACTCTCTGCGTTTCATGGCGTCACCTCGTTGGCCAAACGGTTTTTCACGAGGGTTGCGGGGCCTCTCGATCATCTCAGCCCTGAATCCCCGCCCCGAGCCGTAAACGTACCATGTCAACATGGAATCTGCAATCGGGAGAGGAAAGAACTTGTCAGTTGTCAGTTGTTTGTCAGTGGTCAGTGGTCAGTCGTAGCCACGGCACCGCTTTTGGCGCCGTGGGCATTTGCCGGTGGCGTCGTGAGGAGGCTGCGACGCAGACTGCGCGCGGCGGTTACCGGTCGGCGCTCACAGAGCGCCGCCAGACTCACTACTTCTGGATCACCGATGTGCTCACCGGCGACGGCGCTGCGGACAACCCGCCCCGACGGGTCGGGATCGCCACCACAGCGCGGCGCTACGTGGCGAGCTCCCGCACGAGGCGGGCGTTCTCGCTGATCTGGTCGGAGAAGCGCGGGAACATGCCCACGATGGTCGCGTCTGTCGGTTTGATGTTCTTGAAGGCAAACTCGAAGGCTTCCCGGACCTGCTCCGGCGAGTCGCACTTCCGTCCCGCGGCGAGGATTTTGAAGCCCAGACAAGTCTTGTTGATCTTGCGCACCATGCTGCACATGCGCGACGGGTCGGTGGAAAGGTAAGTTTCCCCTACCGGCACCACGCCAATTTCTTTCTGGAAATCCTCCGGCTCGCGCGTCACGCGGTAGAAGCAAGTCATGTAGTAGTCGTTGTTCCAGCCCTTTTCCTCCACTGCCTCAACGACTAGGGGGTTGTGAGTGGAAATTCCCGCCGGGAAGCCGAGATCGTGGACCTTATTGATGAAGGTTTTAATCAGATCGAGCTTCCCTTCCCGGAAGAGCTTGTCGGTGCTGCCGCCATGATGGGCCATGCCAATCGGCTTGGCCGGAGCGGCCATCTCGACGGCTTTCAGCATCGCCTCCATAATCTCCTCGGTGGTGCTGGCCTGGGGATTCACATCCCAGGGGTCGGAGAGGCAGAGCCAGTTCATCTTGCATCCGGCCTGGCGGATCTTGGGGTACTGGCGCCGTGTGCGCGCCTTGTAATTACTTTGCCAGGTGTTGATGCCCGCCTTCTCGCAATCCAGGAGGAATTTGACCACCTGCTCGTCGGTGAAGTACTCCACCATGAGCCGGTCGAGAATCACATTGAAGTGCGAGTAGCCGTACAGGGGATTGCCTCCGGCGATGAGCCGGGTCACCTGGCGCCCGGCGAGAGGCACGGTAGGAAGCGGGTTTGGACTCTCAGCCCGGCTCAGGGGCGGAGCGAGCACGCTGGCCGCGACCGCGGTTGCCCCTTGCAGGAATTCGCGCCGTGAGCTCGGCGAGTTATTCCTTGACCGGCAATGATGTTTCGTCATGGCAGCTCCCATTCTCGAAAGTCACGCCTCGCAGGCTAGGCGCCCAATTCTTTCACGAGGCGCACGTTCTCGCCGATCTGATCGGAGAATCGGGGAAACATACCCACGATGACCCCGTCAGTCGGCTTGAGGTTCTGGAAGGCGAACGCGAATGCCTCCCGGATCTGTTCCGCAGAGTCGCAGCGGCGCCCCGCCGCCAGAATCTTGAAGCCCAGGCAGGGTTTGGCCACCTGGCGAATAACCCGGCACATCCGCTGCGGGTCGGCAGCCAGATAAGTTTCACCCACAGGTATCATACCAATCTCTTGCCGGAAATCCTCGGGCGCGCGCGTGACGCGATAGAAGCACGTCATGTAAAAGTCGACAGGCCAACCTTTACTCTCCAGCGCTTCAATCGCCGCGGGGTGATGCGCGGAAACACCTGCCGGGAAGCCCGCGTCGTGGACGTAATTCACGAAGTCCCGCACCACCTCCAGCTTCCCTTCTCTCCAGAGTTGGTCGGTCTCGATTCCCCGCAAGGCGACCGCGACAGGCTGGTGCTTCGCAGCCCTCACCACGCATTTCTGCGCCGTGGCCCAGATAGTCCCGGCTGTGATCGCGCTGCGGTCAATGTCCCAGGGATCGGCCAGGGCAATCCACTGCAACTTACAACCCGCCTCCCGAATCAGCGGCAGTTGGCGCTCGAGCGGCGCGGGATAGTTGCTCTGCCAGGTATTGATGCCCGCCCGCTCGCAATCGAGCATAAACTGAACCACCTGCTGGTCGGTAAAGTACTCGCGCATGAACCGGTCGAGGAGACCACTCGTGTGCGAGTATCCAAACAACGGGTTGCCGCCCGCAATCAGCCGGGTCACCTGGCGCGGCCCCAGGGCAACGGTGGGCAGGGGTCGAGACTCCGTCCCCTTGGTCAGCGACGCGGCCAGCAAACTCCCCGCCAGAGTCGTGGTGCCCTTCAGGAAACCACGGCGTGTAGTACTGAGGATTCTTTCACCGCGTAGACCCTTTGTGCCTCGATCTATGTGCTGCCCCATGAAGATTTGTCTCCTCTGCCGGGCCGCCCGAAGCTCACTGCGTCCGAATCCACATTTCAACCCAGTTCTCGAAAAACCTGCGGGCGTAAGCTGCGGGCTACTCCCTGCCCGCGAGAACCACGGGATAAGCTTCCAGCAGTTGTTCCTTACGATAGACGAGCGCGTTCGTGTCGTAGGCCGCCATTTCAAACCCGTGCCCGTGCGTGATGGCGTCGCAGGGGCAGGCTTCCACGCAGTAGCCGCAAAAGATGCAGCGGTTGTAATCGATGTTGTAAACCTTGGCATAACGCTCAGCGGCGCTGATGCGGTGTTCGGCAGTGTTCTCCGCCGCTTCGATGTAAATGCAGTTCGAAGGACAAGCCGCAGCGCAGAGAAAGCAGGCCACGCACTTCTCCAGCCCGTTTTCGTCGCGCCGCAGGATGTGCACGCCGCGGTAGCGGTCCTCGAAATGCACGGGTTCGTAAGGGTAGTTCTCCGTCACCGTGCGTCCCAGCATCGTGCGGAAGGTGACGGAAAAGCCCTTGGCCAGGGCCACGGCGGAGTCCGCAATCTCACGCAGGATGTTTGGCATAGTGCCCAAGGCGAGTGAGTATAGACGACGGCCTACCTCCGGTCAATCATGCCCTGCGCCCGCTGAGCCCCGGGCTTGACCGCCGATTCTTGAGCAACCGGCGCGCCGGGTCGAGAATCCAAGGGAAGGTGAAGTTGCTTGCCAGGGCGTGCGCGAGGGAGTAAATTGAACTGAGAAGGAGAGTCGCCAAGGTATAGCTCACTTCCCAGGGCCGTGCGGAGGGGGTAGAGAGAAGCCTATGAAAAGAGTGATGGCGCTTATTCTTTCCGGACTCATGGCGGCGACCGCGTTCCCCGCCCTCGCTGTTCAGGTCGAGGCGGACACGGTCACGTTACCGGCGGGCAGCACGATGCACGTACGCCTGAACGTCACGCTCAGCACGCGCACCAACCAGAATGGCGACCCGTTTTCCGCCCGCGTCATTGAACCAATCATTTACGAGGGCGAAGAAGTGGTTCCGGCTGGCAGCACCCTGGAAGGCCGGGTGGCGTTTGTGAAAGAGCCGGGACGCGTGAAGGGTCTCGCGGAAATGCGCCTCGTCGCGGAGACGATCACCACGCCGGAGGAAGTGAAGTACTCGATTGTCGCTGGGCTGGAAGATGCCCAGGGCGCCGAGGGCGCGAAGGTGAAAGATGAAGAAGGGACCATCAAGGGGCCCGGCAAGAGTAAGAAAGGCACCGCCATCGAAACCGGCGTGGGGGCCGGCGTAGGCGCAGGTGTGGGCGCCATCGCGGCCGGAGGCAAGGGCAGTCTCTATGGCCTGGCCATTGGCGGGCTGGCAGGCCTGATCCACAACGTCAGCAAGAAAAGAAAAGACATCATCCTGCCCCAGGGAACCGAGCTGACCTTCGTGATTGAACGCACCACCACGGCCAAGCGGGTGGCGCCACCTGCAGAAGCGCAATAACATCGCCTCGCAAAGAGCGGTGCAGCAGCTGCGCGCTATGAATCTGGGGTGATCTTGTGATCATAAGGTGGTACAAGTTCATCTGCCCAAGTTGCGGCTGTGTATTTCGGGAATCGCTCAGTCCGTATCTCCTAGGCCCGGGAACGCGTGACTGCCCGTGGTGTGTGCGCCAAGTCGAGGACGGATCAAGAGAGTGGGCGGACATGAATTGGCGCGAAAAGTTCGAGCATTTCTTCCCCACCACCGTCGTGGGTTTTGTCGTGGGTGGGATTCTGGCCGGAGCCGCTGCGGTGAACGTGATGTCAGAAGACCGGAAGCTCATAGAGGCGCTAGGATTCGGGCTGTTCGTCTTTGCCTTCTTCACCTTGTGGTGGGTACCCCATTTCTTGAAGCGGACCCGAGAGGTAAGAGAGTCGCGCTTGCGGTACATTCCCCGCCGGCCGCCCCCTATTGGCTGAGTTCTGTCTTCTGACTCCCGACTCCTCCTTTCACGCCGCCTCGTTGACCATCGTGATCTTCTCAAACCGGCAGAAGCGCGCCAGATCCTTGGTGAGGTCGCCGTAGGCCGTCACCCGGTGGAGGCCGTTCGACCAGTTCTTCCACAGCTTCTCGGCGTCGCCGTCCAATTTCACGGTAATCTTCGTGCGGCACCCGCGGTCCACGTCCGGGGCGTCAATGATTTCGCCCGTGAAATACAACATTCGATCGGTCCCCACCAAAAGCGCCTGCGTAACCTTTTGGCCCACACGCATCGTCACCTGCGGCACCACACCCTCCTGGCGCTCCATGACCGTACGCAACTTGTACGGGGCCGCCGGCTGGTCGGGTCCGTCCATCTTCGTCGTGCCCAGACAGTGCGCCAGAATGATGCTGTTCCTCGATTCATCCATGGTCGGATCGCTGATGAATCCCGGCTTCCCTGCCAGGCCCTGGAAGATGATGTGCGTCATGGCAGAGCGTAGATCCGATTCGCAGATGCCGCCCCATCCCAGGTTGTTCAGGCGCGTGAAACCGAGGCAGGGGTAGGCAGGAAGCTTGATGGTGCGGTCCCACATCGTGCCGTAACAGTCCGCAGTCATCACCGTGGCGCCTTCCTCTTCTAACAGCTTCTCGAAAGCCAGCGCCAGCCGGCAGGACTTGACGATGTCTTCCCGGGAAGGTTCCACCACCTTGACCGCTCCGCGAATCCAGCGGTCGGCCTCGGCCCTGGCTTCGCTATCGCTCACGGCATCATAGGCCGCGCGCACCCGCGGGAGGTCGATGGGCTTGACCTCCGTGCCAAACTTGTTTCTGATTTCGCTGAGGTATTCCGTCGGCGGCTCCGTGGTGAGGTCCAGAATCTTCGCCTCTCGCAAATGATGCATCGCCCGAAAAGGTCGGATAGCGGTGGCCAGTTGTCTGCGGTCACTCGTGAGCAAGCAATCCAGCTTGGCGCCCGCTTCTTCTCGCTGTAAGGCGCCGAACTCCGCCCATTCGTGCCCGGAATACGGCACCGCGAAGATCATGGTCGGCCGGCCTGCCCCGAGGATTTCCATCAGGATTGGCCGCACGCCCAGGCTCAGGTGAATTACCAGAATGCCGTCCACGCTTGCCAGCTTGTCCTTGATGGCTGCCACCTGCGCGGGAGAAGTAACCAACTGATCGACCGGAAATTCGACGTCGGAGAATTTATCCTTCATCTTTTCAAACTCGGCTTGATACGAGCGGACCTCTTCCTCAAAATTCAAATGCGGCTTGGGCCACAGGCCCTCGGCCGACCCCATGTAAAGCCTGGCCACTTTCACTTTGGATTTGCGGCAGCCCGGGCTGAGGGGTTGCGATGAACCCGCGCTGGCCGCAAACGTCACCATGGTCGGAGCCGCGACTCCTAGCGCACTCCCCGCCGCTGCAATTTGCAGAAATTCCCTTCGCTTGATTCCCTGGTGCATGTCATCCTCCGATTCCTGCCTCGGTTTGGAGCTCCTTACCCGCTCCCGCAACTTCCCTATCATCGCACACTTGTCCAGCGCGGCATCCCGCGCACCACTCAGTCATAGAGCGCCAGCCGACGAGCCCCTTGCCGTGGCCAGGCAGTTCCACTATACTCGCGCGGCTGATTAGCTCATCTGCATTCGGTGTGAATGGGCGTGATGCATAACCGATTATATCTGCTTCTGGCATTTCTAATGATAATCATCCTGTCCCCTATAAGCTGCGGGGGCGGTCCCACGGCTCCACCGTCAGTCCCCCATCAGTGGACGCTCACCTGGAGCGACGAGTTCAACGGGCCGGACGGTTCCGCGCCCGACGCGACAAAGTGGAACTACGATCAGGGCGGTGGCGGCTGGGGAAACAAGGAACTTGAGACTTATACCAACCGTCTTGATAACGCCTACATCCAGGGCGGCAACCTGGTGATTGAAGTCAAGCAGGAAACCTACACCAATCCGGTGGATGGCATCACCAAATTCTACACTTCCGCCCGCCTGCTCACGGCCGGGAAGTTCGCCCAGGCCCATGGACGTTTTGAAGCGCGCATCAAGATCCCTTACGGGCAAGGGATGTGGCCGGCCTTCTGGCTCCTGGGAAACAACATTAGCTCGGTCGGCTGGCCCGACTGCGGCGAGATCGACATCATGGAAAACATCGGGAGGGAACCTTCCATTGTTCACAGCAGCATGCACGGGCCGGGCCCCTCGGGAATCAACAGCCGGACCGCCGCGTACACGCTGCCCGACAATCAGCGCTTTGCCGACGACTTCCACCTCTTCGCCGTCGAGTGGGACACAAGCCAGGCGCGCTTCTACGTGGATAGCACGCTCTATGGGACTGTGAACAGGAGCGACGTTGTTGCCGGCGGCCAGTGGGTGTTCGACCACCCGTTCTTTATCATCCTCAACGTCGCCGTGGGCGGTGCCTGGTCCGGCAGCCCCGATTCCACTACCGTTTTCCCCCAGCAGATGCTGGTGGATTATGTGAGGGTGTATCAATAAAAAGCGGGGCGGGTCACCCAGAATTGCGTGGCTCCCCGCTTTCTGCTCGCCCCTGCAACTCCCCTGTCATCGCACCCCTGTCCACTAGCCTCTGAACCCGGGAACCGGTGCCGACTCCCGCGGGAGCACCGCAAGGGTGCTCCCCTACGCAAACCTTCCCGGGTGAGCGGTGGTAGGTCAACGGTCAACTCGCGGCTGTCAATGTTTGACTGTTGCCCTGCTCGAGGCCGTCTACGCAGAAGTAGCGCGGACCTGATTTGCAGGTCCGCGGCTCGTTCTTGGGAAAAGCCGCAGACCTAAACAACAGGTCTGCGCTACCTTGCTGTTAACCGCAGTTCACGCTTCCGATTCCAGCGTCGCAATGATGCGTTTTAGCGCCTGGATAATCTCTCCCCGGTCGATAGCGTTCTTGCGGAACTGAAGGACCAGCTTGAATTCCTTGGCGGGAGGGACGTAGCGAAAGACGGCGTGGCGGGGCTTCTTGGCAGGGTGGCGTTCTTCGCGGGCCTGCTCACGACTCAGCATGCCCAGCGCGAACCCGCGGACGACGGCGCGCATCTTGGCTTCGCTCGGCTGGCGAGCCACCTGAAGCAACTGCGATTTGGAAAGCACGCCCTTCTCGGCGCACAGCGCCTTAATCTCATTGGGGATGGCGCGCAGCGTGAACAGTTCGGTGATGGTCACGCGCGATTTCCCAATTCGCCGGGCAAGCTCCTCGTGCGTCAGCTCCAGCCGCTCGGCAAGCGCCGCCACGCCGTCCGCCTCCTCAAACGGCGTCAGGTCTTTCCGCTGCAGGTTCTCGATCAGCGCCAGCTCCAGCATCTCCGCATCGTCCGCGTCCTTTTCGATGCAGGGGACCTCGCGCAGGCCTGCGGCGCGCGCCGCATGATAGCGGCGTTCGCCGGCGATGATCATGTATTTCCCGGACTCGGGGAGATGGCGCACCAGCAGCGGCTCCAGCACGCCCTTCTCCCGCACCGAGTCCCCCAACCCGCGCAAATCGCCCTGGTCCTTGCGCGGCTGCTCGGTATTGGGCTGCAAGTCCTCAATGGGAATCATCCGGCCAATGGCAGCGCCGGTGTGGGAGATGATCTCCTCGACGTAATGGGAATTGTGCCGCATCTTCACGGCGATGGGTAAACCCGCGCGTCTAGCCGACACGTTGCAGCACCTCCCGCGCCAAGCGCTCGTAGTCCGCGGCGCCCGAGGAGTCTGGGGCAAAGGTGAAAATAGTCTCCTTGTACGCCGGGCTTTCCTCCAGACGCACGTTCCTCCCAATCACCGTCCTGAAAACCTTGTTGCCAAAGACCTGGCGGACTTGCCGGTGAATATCGCGGGCCAGGTTGGTGCGCCGGTCGTAGAGCGTCATCAGGACGCCGAGCAACTGCAAACCAGGATTGGGCCGCGCCCGAATGCGCTCCAAGGTTTCCAGCAAATCGTCCGTGCCTTCCAGGGCGTAAAAGGAAGCCTGGATCGGCACCAACAAGTGCGTGGCCGCCACCATCGCGTTCACGGTCAGGATGCCGAGCGTGGGCGGCGTATCGATCAAAATCATATCGAAATCTTTGCGAATGGGCGCCAGCGCATCTTTCAACCGGTAGGGCGCATCGAACTGCCCCACCAGATTGGTTTCCAGCTTGGCCAGGGCGATCTTCGAGGGGACCAGGCAGAGATTGGCGCATTTGGTCGGCTTGATTACCTCTGCCAGGCTCAACTGGTGGTCGGCGAGCACGTCATAGATGGAATGCGTGACCTCTTCCAGGGGCAGGAAGGTCAGGGTAGTGTTGACCTGGGGATCGAGATCAATCAGGAGGGTGCGTTTTCTCTTACGGGCGAAAGCGGCAGCGAGATTAGTGGCTGTGGTGGTCTTCCCGACCCCGCCCTTCTGGTTCGCGATCGCAATGATCGTCGGCACGCCACGCTCCGGCCGGGGCCCGCCGCCGCGGGTAAGTCATCGCGGGGGAAGGCGGCGCGCGGCAGTATCCGCCGGCCGCCGCTGCCCCTTACATCTTATAACGTCCGATGTCCTCGTCGTTCAAGTTTTCCAGCCACTTCCGCAGCTCTTCGCTACTGACCTTGTCGGAAGCGGTTCCCGAGACTTTGGAACTCTTCAGCACTTCCTCTTCCACATAGATGGGGCAATCGACGCGCAACGCCAGCGCCAAGGCATCGCTGGGCCGGGAATCGACGGAGATGACCTGTCCGTCTCTCTCCAGCCAGATCAAGGCGTAGAAGGTGTCATCGCGCAGCTCGCTGACCACCACCTTGCTCACGCGCGCTTCCAGTCCCAGCAAGAGGTTCTTGAGCAAGTCGTGGGTCATGGGGCGCGGGGTGGTGACTTTCTCGATTTCCAGGGCAATGGCGTTCGCCTCGTAGATTCCCACCCAGATGGGCAGTACCGCCGTGCCGCTCACATCCTTGAGGATGACGATGGGCATGTTGGTGACCGGGTCCATCATCAGCCCGCGGATTTTCATTTCCACTTCCATCAGACCCTCCGCGCCGCCGTGGCCTTGCGGCCGTCCACGGTGCAGGTGGCAATCGTTCCGGGCGCGCCCACGCCGCCGGATAGCGCCTGGTCAGCCCGCACACCCACCAGGCTGTTGGGGCCGGCAGCCGTCACCCGCACTTGCACGTATCGCCCGATCCACTCGGGCCGACCCGGGAAATTAACCACCCGGTTGCTGGTGGTCCGCCCCACGGCTTGCTGGAGGCGGGGCTGAAAAGACTCCACCAGCACTTCGCACTCGCCTCCCACCAGTGCCTGGTTCCGGCGGAGCTGAATCACCCGCTGGTGCTCCTGCAATTCCGCCA
>Ga0315296_10005605_pt1 | contig 10029 bp, 8 predicted proteins | sample YL17G14_18_MG_FD_203921 | JGI IMG/M metagenome (GOLD analysis project Ga0315296, IMG submission 203921) | Sediment microbial communities from Yellowstone Lake, YNP, Wyoming, USA - YL17G14_18 | ecosystem: Environmental > Aquatic > Freshwater > Lake > Sediment | place: USA: Wyoming | collected... | reverse complement strand
CCGGCACGGTTCTGTGGAACGGGCCCATGGGTTTGTTCGAGGACTGGCGGTATAATGGCGGCACCAGGGCGGTTGCCAAGGCCATCGCACTCGGCAATGCCTACTCGGTCGCGGGCGGCGGCGAGACCATGAGCGCCATCAACCATTTCGGGCTGGGCTGGGGCTTCAGCCACATCTCGACCGGAGGCGGCGCCAGTCTCGAGTACCTGAGCGGAAAGACGCTCCCGGGCGTCGCGGCCTTGCTTGAGCCGCAACCGGTACCGGTCTAGAGCGCGCCGGCTCGAAGAGCGCCCGAGGGCGGTCTGATGACCTGGGGCCGGGAGCGGGGCTTCCGGCGTCGTTTGCCTGAGGTGATACATGCGTATTCCGTGCGCCTACGCCAACTGGAAGATGCACAAGGCTCTTGTGGAAGCCCTCGATTTCGTATATGAATTCGTCCCCGCCCTTTTCAGGACGGTGAAGGAGGGGTCGGTCGGCGTGGCCATCTTTCCTCCCGCGCCCTACATCTGGCCGATCCGCCAGGAGCTTGGCGACGACAGCCCGATCTTCATCGGCGGCCAGGATCTGTACACCGAGAAGGACGGAGCGTTCACGGGCGAGATCAGCGGCTCCATTCTGCGATCGGCGGGCGCCACGCATGTGATAGTCGGGCACTCCGAGCGTCGCCACGTCCTCGGGGAGACCAACGAAACGGTCGCGAAGAAGCTTAGGAGGGCGCTGAAGGATCGCCTCATCCCGGTGCTGTGCGTGGGGGAGCAGCTCAGGGATCGTGAGGCCGGGCGGGCGAAAGAGATAGTCGAGGAGCAGCTCGAGTCGGCCTGGACCGGGCACGAGGTGACGGGCGGCGCGCTGATCGCCTACGAGCCGGTTTGGGCAATCGGTACCGGGAAGAACGCGGAGCCCCGGGACGCGCAGGAGATGTGCTCGTTCATACGAAACTGGGTGTCCGGCCATTTCACTCCCGAGACCGCCGCCGCAATCCGCATTCTGTACGGCGGCAGCGTTTCCCCCGACAACATCTCGCATTACGTGAAGCTGCCGGATGTGGACGGCGCGCTTGTCGGCGGCGCCAGCCTTGACGCGAAGCAGTTCCTGGAGATAGCCCGTGCGATCGCAGCGTCGGGCTCGGGAGGCTCAGGCTGACATGGCCCTCGAAGTGCGTCGCCGCCGCATCGGTTCGAGCGATCGCGCGGTGGAAATCCTGGATGTGGTAGGCCGGCTCGACACGCCCGGGGCCGCTCTTCTCAGATCATCGGTGCAGGACGCGCTCAGGGAAGGCTCCTCCAGGATAGCCCTCAATCTTTCCGACTGCGTCGAGATACACAGGGAGACCGTCGGCGCCCTTCATTCCCTGGGGCGGGCGTGCAATCGGGCCGGGGGGAAGCTGGTTGTCTTCGGCGCGACGGGCGACGTTTACCAGTATATCAAGACCTTCACCGACCCGGCCCTCGTGCCGTGGCACGAGACCGAGAACGAGGCGATAACGGCGCTCGGAGGCCGGGTGGCCCCGGCGCGAGCCGATCAGGCCGGGGAGGAGCCGCCCGCCGTAGTCGCGCTCGGCTCGGATGATGTCTTCCGAAAGGTCTTCTGGAAGCTGGGCGCCCTGGGCGGACGGCCGGTCGCCAAGTTCGACAGCATTGAGGCCGCAATGGATTTCATGCGACGCCGCCCGGTACACTCCATCATCATCGATGCAAAGCTGCCCCAGTACGATGTCATCGCGCTGGTCAGGCAGATCAGGACCACCCCGGAAATAAGAGGGATGGGCATTTTCGCCGTCGGCCCGCCTTCCATGAGAAGCAGGGGCCGTACGATCCTGGAGGAGGGAGCCGATAATTTCGTGCCGCTCGTTTTCACGGGCGAGGAGATAGTCGCCAAGCTCGACCTCCGCGCGTTCTTCTCGCGGCTCAAGGAAGCCTACGACAGGTTTGACGCGTCGCATCCGCCGGGCTGAAAACGAATGTAATTCGGAAGGAATCAGGTATTACCCACGTTATGTTTCCGGATCACGACGTTTTCGATGCACCGAATCTTCAGGACACGGTATTCGCCGGGTCCCGCACCGCGGTTTTGTATCACGACGATTTCATCAGGCACCTGACCGGCAACCACCCGGAGAGTCCCGAGCGGCTCGTGGTGATGCGCAAGGCGCTCCAGGAGCATCCCGTCAATAAGTCAATCGAATGGATCGAGCCCAGGCTGTGCGACGTGGCCGACATACAGCGCTGCCATGCCGACGCGCACATCGAGACCATCAGGCTTGCCAGCGAGCGGGCGGCCGAGGAGGGCGGGCGCACCATCTGGCTCGATCCCGACACGGCGGTGTCTCCGGGCAGCTACCAGGCGGCTCTTCGGGCGGTGGGCGCATGCTGCCAGGGGGTCGATATGGTCCTCCGGGAGGGCTTCCAGAGTGTCTGGTGCCTGGTCCGGCCTCCGGGGCATCACGCCACCCGTAACAGGGCGATGGGATTCTGTCTCTTCAACAATGCGGCCTGCGCCGCGGAGTACGCCCGGGCGGTCCACAAGCTGGAGCGGGTGATGATAGTCGACTACGATCTGCATCACGGCAACGGCACGCAGGACATCTTCTACAGCGATGCGGGAGTTCTTTATACATCAATCCATCAATCATATCATTATCCCGGCACCGGCCACATAGACGAGATCGGCGAGGGCGCCGGCGCCGGCTATACGGTGAATTTCCCGGTCCTGGCGGGCAGCGGCGACGGGGAGTTCGCGCTGTACATGCGCGAGGTCGTCGCTCCCATCGCTTGGCAGTTCAAGCCCCAGCTCCTGGTCGTCTCGGTCGGCTTCGACGCCCACATCAGCGACCACCTCGGCTTCCTGCAGGTCTCCAGCGAGGAGTACGGGAAGATCGTCAACCTCCTCCGCGCCGTCGCGAGCCATTTCAATATCGGCATCGTCTACACGCTCGAGGGGGGTTACTCCCTTAGAGCACAGGCGGAAAGCGTCGTGCATTCGCTCGTCGCATCCACGAACAATCATTTCGATGCGGGCGACCTCCCGATGCCGTACAGGCCGTCCCAGGGCGCGCTCGCTGCGCTCGACCGCCTGCGCAAGGTTCTCAAGGGCTATTGGGACCTCTAGTCCATCTTCCTCAGATTTCTCAGCCGCGCCTGATCCGAGCGAGATGCCCCGGGAGCAGAGCCGTTACCGCCAGTATCGCCAGGGTGACCGAGACCAGAATCGTCGGGCATGCCTCTCCGACGACCCAGTACAGGCTCGCCATCTCACCGATCCCCATCCGGTTGATCCTGAACATCACCGGTATCAGAGCCAACGCCATGGCGAGCGAGGGCAGCCGCCCGCTGCGACCCGAGACCCCGTCGTTTGCGGGACGATCCTCCGTGGTCCTGTGCCTGAGCCAGCCGGACGGCACGAGCAGAAGGTCGATGGAGGCAAGAATCGGGAAGTAGATGAACACGCACAATGCCGGAAGATAAATCTTCAGCGCCATCAGGAGCATCTCGCGCGGGAAGTACTCGCGGTGGATTGACAGCAGCAGTGCCGCGACCATCGCGGCGGTATTCCCCGCGAGATGAGCGAGCCTCCCCAAGGACATCCCTATGAATGGATACCTGACGAAGGCCAGCATCGTCGCGGCGACTATCTCCATCTCCGTAAGCGGCGTGGACAGCAGAAGCTCGAGCGCGTGGGGGCTGTCGAGCGGAGATGGATAGTTCCTGACCGCGATCATCTGCGCCTGCCATCCCGCCAGGAACGGTCCCGCGAAAAGGGCGAGCGGAACGAGCAGGATCATGAGGGCTGTCGGAAGGCCTTTCAGGACGGGCGCCGGCGGGTAATAGTCCGCGGCCCACAGCATGACGATCGCGAGGGTCACCCAGGTCTGCCATGCGAGATGACGCTGCGGCGCAAGGGCTTCAACGAGCCTGACCCTTCTCTCATAGAGGTCGACAAGGTATTCATAGAGGGGATTCCGCCATGGGATACCGAATCCCGGACGGGAAGGGGAGTCTCCGCGGTCCTCGCTAGGGAACATAGATGGCGCTCAGAATCTTCTGCACCACGTCCTCGCTCGTGACCTCTTCCGCCTCTGCCTCGTACGTGAGGAGAATGCGGTGCCTGAGAACATCCATGCACATCGCCTTGATATCGTCGGGCGTCACGAACCCGCGGCCGTTGAGGAACGCGAACGCCTTCGCGGTCATCACGAGATAGATACTTGCCCGCGGGCTGGCGCCGTACTCGATCAGGTAATCGATGTCGAGCCCGAATTCGTTCGGCTGGCGTGTGGCGAACACAATGTCGAGCACGTATTTCTTGATGTTTTCGTCGACGTAGATCCGGTCCACCACCTTCTGCATTTTGAGCACATCGCCCGGGGTTATCGCCGGCTTGAGGTCGATCTGCTTGCCGGACGTTATCCGATCGATTATCAGGCCTTCCTCGTTTCGCCAGGGGTAGGTGACTTTCACCTTCATCATGAACCGGTCGAGCTGCGCCTCGGGGAGAGGGTATGTTCCCTCGGTCTCGATCGGGTTCTGCGTCGCCATGACGAGGAACGGATCGGGAAGCATGAACGTCTCGTCCCCGATCGTGACCTGCTTCTCCTGCATCGCCTCGAGCAGAGCCGACTGGACCTTGGCGGGAGCGCGGTTGATCTCGTCCGCCAGCAGCAGGTTAGCGAAGACGGGACCCAGGCGGATCGAGAACTGGGCGGTCTGCGGATTGTAGATGCGCGTGCCGATGATATCGGCCGGGAGGAGGTCCGGGGTGAACTGGATGCGCGAGAAGTCGGCTCCGATGGCCGTCGCGAGCGACTTGACGGTCAGCGTCTTGGCTAGACCCGGCACGCCCTCGAGCAGGATGTGCCCCCTGCACAACAGCCCGATAATGAGCTTGAGCAGCATGTCGTCCTGCCCGACCAGAATCCTCTTGACCTCGTCGAACACACCCTGGATGACCGGCTGGTAGGTCTCGCACTCGCGGCCGAGGGATTCTATGACCTCTGACACAGCGCTTGTCGGTGGGGGCATGTGGGGTATATCAACCATGATGGCCTCTTTCCGTGTATAAGTTTAGGGTACTAAGGTTTATTATAGTTGTTTAATCCTGTACAGCCGATTCGTGCATCCTTCTCTCCTCGACAGGCTCGGTCAATCCCACAAGGATATCCGCGGCGCGCTCCGGCAACCTCCGGATGTCCCGATCCGTGGGGCGGGTCATGGCGAACTTGACCCAGTCGCAGTCGTTCATCAGCTCGAACACGCCCTTGATCCGCGAATCCAGCCGCTCCCGACGATGAAACTCCTTCCGGATCTCCCATCCCGTGGAGTCCCGGGTAGGCACATTATAGCGCTTGGTGACGTATTTCCTCAGGATATCGTCCACTGAATCGTAGTACGCCTTCACCGTGGCCTCGTCGCTCGCGCTCGGCGTCCCAAGCTTCCTGATTTCATCGAGCGCGGCCTGTTCCGGCGACCGGAAGGCGATCGCCAGCGGCGCGACAATCGCTTCCCTGGGCCTGTTTCGAACGATGATCCATGCCGCGACTAGGCCGGCAAGAACCGCCACGAGCATGGCAATGAAAAGGTAGACCAGCCAGGGAGGATAGGGGCCGAAAATGATGTTGCTCGCCGGACGTGGGGCGTCCTCATGCGCCTCCACCGCCACCGCATCGATCGTCAGCTCCGCCGATTCCCCGTCCGACGTCGTGTAGCTGACTCTGAACGGGCCTATCCGGTACTCGCCGGGCTCCTCCGCCGCATATTCAGCGGTGAACGTGTAGGTCGACTCGGAGTCCGCCCCGCTGAAAGACAACTGCATCCCCCGGACGCTTTCGGAGTTCAGCAGCCTGAGGCCTTGCGGGGTGGGGAACGCCGGCTGCTGGATGCTTACGCTCTCATCGGTGCTGATGGTCAGGACGACCTCGAACGGGTCGCCCACCCTGGCAAGTCTCGGGTTGACCTCCGCGGTCCCTGTCGTCTCGGCGGACGCGACATTCGCCGACAAAGCCGCCGCGATCGCTAGGGCTGTCGGCAAAAAAAGGATATATCCAACCATGCTCCGCATGTTTCGGAGTGATGTCAAGCTGTACGACACGCCGTTCCCGCCGAGGTTCGCGTGGCGGACGGCGGGTGGATGCTAGCACAGCGCGGGCGGGCAAGGCAATCGGGCTCCGGAGCGGGGGAAAGTGGGGATTGGGGGACGTGCGGCCTTGACGGGAGGGATATAATGTGATATAATACGTAATACTTGGACGATAAGGGCAAACCCGTCGCGAGGCGGGGACGCAAAGCCGAGGGCCTCTATGAGGCGGCCGGGCTGCCGAACCGAGTTCGCTTGGAGCATATGCGAACCCCCGGTGGCTGCCGGGGGTCTTTTTCTCCCCGTGACCGGGTTCGGCGTCCGCTCCAGGGCCCCAGACGAGTCGGGCGCGGCGCCATTCACGATCGGGGAGGTGATCTGAAAAATAGAATAGATATACGAATGCATCCGAATTTATCCAACTCGGCGGGCTATTCTATTGAAGGGAGGCTGGTACTTGAACTCCAATCGCCCGGGTGACTCCGGGGAACATACGGGACATGACGGAAACATAACAAACTGGCAAACCCTGGTGGTGTCTTTCGGCTCCACCTTTGACACGGTCGTTGGACCTTTCAGTCGTGATTGACACTGGGTTCGTGACGAGCAGCGCCCCGGATTAGCCCGGGGCGTTTGCGTTTATCATTCCGTGAGGACTTACCTGTGACTCTATAACGTGGTATCATGAATACGTTTGCAGGATTCATTTCTTGCTGCGAGGGAAAGCTGAATCATGCATGCCAAGACCCTGATCATCGCAGTGCTCCTGACAATCATGACAACCGGCTGCGGCCGTGCATCGGACGGCAATCCCGTTGAGCCGGCCGACGCCTCCGGGAATCTCACAATACTCGGGCAGGGAACCGGCCGGTCAGGACCTCCCATCCGATATTTTTGGGGCTTCTGGACCGTGTCCATCGACGCCGACCACCAGTCCGCCGATGTGATCCCTCTGAGAGCCGCGGACATGCACTTCAATGTCCTCCGCCTCCTGCAGGAGAGCCCGTGCAAGGACTGCCTTTCAGTCAGCAACGTTCAATCTCATCCCCCGGATGAGCTGAGCGCCGATCTCACCCTGAAGCATCCTTTCCCAGGTGTTTTCAGGCTTACAGGATTCGATGTCCGAGGAGTGTTCATCTCCGGAGCGGACTACACCTTCCCCGTCTCCGGCCGACGCGTGTCATGGACAGGCGACCATGCACGTTTGCTGAACGCCGACGGTTACACGACCCTCTTCAATCCGACCGAGTACCCGGAGACGCTGCCCGTTCCCCGCGTGCTGAAGTACATCCCCGGACATTACGCTCCCGGTGGGGACCTATCCGCGACGCTGAATCCGTTTCTCGCCTACGCGGTGGACAATCCGAGGCGGATGTTTGGGCCCTGGACGATCGATGTCCGCGAGGTGAGGCTGCAGGCGCCCCCTGGTCCTCTGGAGTTCGGCTATGCGGTCGATGCATGCTGGGTTCCAGTCGACGGCGACGTTGTGGACCCGATTACCGATTTTCCGCCGGAGGCGAACTGTCTCGAAGCCTATCGCGTAAGCGTCGAGGTGGGCGAGGGGATCGTATCGGGAGGCGGGAGCGCTCCGGTCCGGGTCGAGATCTGCGACCATCAGGGGCTCGGCACCATCGGCCCCGTCACCATCGAGGCGCCGGAGTTATTTACGGGAGAAATCAAGCTCAGTTATGAGCAAGGCGCAGGGGAGGATTGCTGGGTCTACTCCGGCATGATCCCCAACGAGCTCGGCGCGGGCTACGGCGCGTACCCGGTCCTGGTGCGCGTCGCTGATAAGGAGCCGGACGCGAATCTCGGTCCGGTGGACGCCTGGCAAACCTATCGTCTCCGCATAAAGAAAGGCTGGGCGCGCACATGGGGAGGGCCCGAGAGCGAGGCCGGCAGCGCTGTCGCCGCTGACAGCTTGGGGAATGCGTACGTAACGGGCTGTTTCCAGGGAACGGTGGATTTCGACGCCGGGCCGGAAACGGACTACCACACGAGCAACGGGGATTGCGACGCGTATATGAGCAGCTACGATTCAAACGGTGTCTACAGGTGGACCCTGACATTCGGATGTCCGGGCTACATGTACGCGCATGGAGCTGTGGCGGACGACGCTGATGACATCTATCTTGTCGGTGACTTCATCGGCCCCGTCGATTTCGATCCCGGACCCGGCATTGACGAACACACCACAAACGGCAAGGATGACATCTTTTTGAGCAAGTTCAATTCCAACGGCGAGTTTCAATGGGCAAGAACCTGGGGTGGCGCGAAGGATGACGTAGGATGGGATGTCGCGTGTGACGATACGGGAAACACATGCGTGACTGGTTAATTCAGTGGCACCGTTGATTTCGATCCCGGGCCGGGCGTGGACGAGCACACCTCTGTTGGGGCTCTGGATCCCTTCCTGAGCAAGTTCGATTCGAACGGTGAGTTCCAATGGGCCAGAACCTGGGGTGGCCCGGGTCTTGGATTCTTCGAGGATGACGCAGGTTACGGGGTAGCTCTTGACGGATTCGGGGATGTCTACGTTGTCGGCGAAGTCTATAAGCCCGCCGACTACGATCCCGGGCCCGGCGTTGACGAGCATGACGGGGGCTGGTTCCTCAGCAAGTTCGACTCCGACGGCGATTTTGTCTGGGCGATTGTCGATAAGGTTCCGCGTCGGACTGTCGCTGCGGATGAAATCGGCGGTGTTTACGTCATTGGTGCCTTCTTTTCAGAGGTGGCTGATCTCGATCCGGGGCCGGGTGTCGATGAGCACGAAGGGCCCACCGCATATATTGTGAAGCTTCTCTCCGCCGGAGGATTTCAGTGGGCACGGTCGTGGGGATCTGATAAGGTCACCAGGTTGCCGGCAGTAGAATCAGATGGCTCCGGCAGCATTCGCGTAGGCGGTGGCTTTACCGGAACAGCCGACTTCGATCCAGGGCCGGGTACAGACTACCACACGACAAATTCCGCCACCAGTGCCTTCATCAGCTCGTTCTCCTCGGATGGTGACTTCCTGTGGGCACGGACCTGGGGCGAGCCGGGAGAGGTCGTGCCCTTGGGCTTCGCGGTCGATCCTGCGGGGAACAGCTATACCGTCGGTTACTTCAAGGGTATCGCGGACTTCGATCCCGGCCCCGACGCCGACTATCACGCCTCAAACGGCTCCGGTGACATCTTCCTCTGCAAACTCCCCCCCGACGGTGATTGGTAGACGTGTCTGCCGGCGGGCTGACGCTATGCGAGATCACAAAGCGATCGGGTCTCCGCATCCGATAGCCGTCTCACTTCCCCAAGCCTAAGCGTGCCGATGTTGATCGGGCCGTGGGCGATGCGGACCAGGCGAAGGACGCGAAAGCCCAGCGCGCCGAGCATCTCGCGGATTTCCCGCTTGCGACCTTCCCCCATCACCATCTCCAGCCAATATCCCACCGCCGGATGCTCGTCATCCGGAGGCTGCGGACCCATCCGCGTGACCCTTCTCGCCTTTGCGGTGTAGCCCTCGCATTTCACTCCCTTGCGGAGCTTGTCGAGATCGGTTTCGCTCGGCCGACGGTCGATCAGCACCCTGTACACCTTCTCCGCTTCGTGCCGCGGGTGCGTGAGCCGCTGAAGCGCGTCGCCGTCGTTCGTGAGAATCAGCAGGCCCTCGCTGTCGCGATCGAGTCGACCGGCCGGCACAACGCCCGCCGGAATGTCATTCGCTTTCAGTAGTTCGGAGATCGATTCGCGCCCTTGCGGATCGTCGAGCGTCGTCACGACTCCGCGCGGCTTGTAGAACTTGAAATAGAGCAGGTCGGGGAGCACGAGCGGCGCGCCGTCGAGCGTCACGGCGTCTTTTCCCGGCGCTACAGTCACGCTGTGATCGCGGCAGACATTGCCGTTCACCATCACGCGACCCGCCTCGATCAGCACGTCGGCTTCCCGGCGGCTCGACGCGCCGCAACGCGCGATGTAGCGGTT
>Ga0315296_10005604_pt1 | contig 10029 bp, 7 predicted proteins | sample YL17G14_18_MG_FD_203921 | JGI IMG/M metagenome (GOLD analysis project Ga0315296, IMG submission 203921) | Sediment microbial communities from Yellowstone Lake, YNP, Wyoming, USA - YL17G14_18 | ecosystem: Environmental > Aquatic > Freshwater > Lake > Sediment | place: USA: Wyoming | collected... | reverse complement strand
AAGCACTCCGGCGGAGAGCTGCAAAGAGTGGCCATCGCGGCCACCATGCTAAAGGACGTAGACGTGTACTTCTTCGACGAGCCGTCCTCGTACCTCGACATATACCAGAGGCTGGAGATCGCGAAAGTCATCCAAGAGCTGAGCGAGCACAAGCAGGTCATGGTGATCGAGCACGACCTCGCCGTGATGGACTTCCTCGCGGACCTGGTGCACATCATGTACGGCGATGAGGGGGCGTACGGCGTGATGGCGCAGCCTCGCGCCGTCAGGACCGCAATCAACGTGTACCTGGATGGATACCTCAGAGAGGAGAACATAAGGTTCAGGAAAACGCACATCAAGTTCGAGAAGAGGCCTCCGAGAAGCGACTGGCAGTCCGAGGTGCTCGTCAGGTTTCCGGCCCTCACGAAGAGGTTCAAAACCTTCTCGCTCCACGTGTCCGAGGGCGCCATCAAGAAAGGGGAGGTCGTCGGCGCGGTCGGCCCGAACGCGACGGGCAAGACCACATTCGTGAAGATGCTCGCGGGCGAGGTCAAGCCCACCGCGGGCGAGGTCGAGGGAGAATTCTCGATAAGCTACAAGCCACAGTACATCAAGCCCGAGTTCGACGGCACGGTCAGGGAAATGCTGAGCGCGAACATCGGAAAGGATTTCGAGTCTAGGTTCTTCCAGGCGGAGGTCGAGCACCCGCTCAACCTGAAGTACCTGATGGACAAGGAGGTCCAGAACCTGTCGGGCGGGGAGCTGCAGCGGGTGGCGATCGCGGAGTGCCTGGGAAAGCAGGCGGACATATACTTGATAGATGAACCGTCGGCCTACCTCGACTCGTCTCAGAGGATGATCGCCTCGAAGACTATCAGACGCGCGATCGAGAAGATCGGCAGGTCGGCGGTCGTCGTCGACCACGATGTCTACATGATAGACCTGGTCTCGGATTCCATCATCGTCTTCTCGGGGAGACCTTCTGAGACCGGCAAAACGAAGGGCCCTATGGATATGCGGGACGGCATGAACAGCTTCCTGAAGGATGTCGAAATCACTTTCAGGCGCGACCAGGACTCCGGCAGACCGAGGATCAACAAGAAGAACTCGAGGCTGGACAGGGAGCAGAAGGCGAAGGGCGAGTATTATTACGGCTGAACGGCCCTCCTCTTGTTCTTCTCGCCCCTCAACCTGAGAGCATACCAGACAACTATGCCCACGGCCGCGGCAACCACCAGAACGTCAAGGCCTCTGAAGACCCCGACGACGTCCTCCCAATTGGGCCCTAGCCAGTAGCCGACATAGGCGAGCATCAGAGTCCAGGGAACCGATCCGACGAAGCTGTAGAACACGAATTTCTTGAAGTTCATCTTGGCGATTCCTGCGGGCAGGGAAATCACCGTTCTCACGACGGGCAACAGCCTCGCTATGAACGTGGCCTTGTCACCGTACTTCTCGAACCATTTCTCGGCAGTGACCAGATGCTTCTCCCTTATCAGGATGTACTTCCCGTAGCGGAGGATCAATGGCCGACCCGCATAGTACCCGAAAGCGTAGGCCGCGATGGACCCGACAGTGCATCCGAGCGAGCCGACCAGAACGACCCCCCAGAAGCTCATGCTCGTGTTGCCTTCCCACACGAGGTACCCGGCGAAGGGCATCACGATCTCGCTCGGCACGGGCATGCACGCGCTCTCCAAAGCCATCAGGAAGAGTATGCCCGGATATCCCATGTCCGAGATCCAGTCAAGTATGAGGTTCGTGCCCCATTCGACCAGGCCCATGGCCGACCGTACGATTGGAGACGCTAAAAAAGCTTGGGTGCCGAATTCTATCGTCAGAATGGAGCACTCCGGCGCGGCGGTCTCTCCCGGGACTCTGGTGTCAAGAAACTAGCGGAGAGAACTATCTCCACACGCGTCTTCGAGCCAAGCCACCAAGCAAGAGCATTATGCCGAGGGTGAGAAATGCGAAGCCGGGGAACTCGGGTATCACCCCAACTACATCCAAGACAACCGTGTCGGTATCTGTGTTACCGTCGACGTCTCTGACAGTCAAGACAACAGTAGTTGTCTGTGGCTCGGTCACAAACATGTGCTGCACTTCCTCTCCGTACAGGACAACAGGCGTGCCGCCGTCCATAAAAGACCATGTCCAGTTGACGATAGGCATGTCCCCACTCGAGCCGGAGGCGTCGAAACTGACATATTCGTATGCCATGGCAGGATTGGGGACCACGGTGGCCACTGCGGTTGGCGGCTTCGCGCTCGTGACATATTTGAGCTCGCCATCTGCGTAGTCGTAGCAGCTGATGTGGACGCGATCGTATGAGTCAACGGCAATCGATGAATGTCCCCATATGGGTCCAAGAGGCTCAACCGTGTAGTTTGCCCACCCACCGCTGGCATTAGTGGCGTATTTGAGATTGCCGTTATCGCAGTCAAAGTAGCTAATGTGGACGTGGTCACTCGAGTCGAGGGCAATTGAAGAGAAGCGTCCTACCCTGCTAGAATTATCTACGGTCACGACCTCCCAGCTGCCTCCCGTGTTGGTTGCATACTTGAGCTCACAATATGCCATGTCGCAGTAGCTGATGTGAATCTTGCCATTTGAATCAACAGCTATGGAAGTGTCCTGGATCGCGTGGTACCCAATTGAACTGGCGACCACACTGATCGTCCAACTTTCGCCATCGTTCCTCGCGTACTTCAAATTGCCATTGCTTTCGTCACCATAGGCCACGTGCACGATTCCGTCCTTGTCAACCTCAATCGACGGATCTTCTCCAACCCATCCCACGCTATCTATTATGTAAGTTGCCCAAGCACCTGCGGCATTGGTGGCGTACCTCAAATCTGCGCTGTCAAAGTCGAAGTAGGCGATGTAGGTATTGATGTCGGCATCGACTGCGATTGAGGTGTTTTGAAACCAATGTCCGAATTCACTGTCCACGGTCGTGGTCTCCCAAACGCCACTCTTGTTGGTTGCGTACTCAAGCGTGGACCCCGTGGGCCCCGAATAACTGATGTGAATCCCGTCTTTTGAATCGACTGCAATCGAAGTGCACATGCCCGTCTCGTCATCAACAAAGCATGTCTCCCAGACTCCTTTAGCGTTGGTTGCATACTTGAGACTGCCATTGTCCAGACTGGAGTAGCTCACGTGAGCTTTGTTTTCTGAATCGACGGCAATCGAGTTGAAGAGGCCGACATTTCCAGAGCTGTCGATGACTCGGGCATAACTCGGAATTGCAGCTGCATGGACTACTTGATCTCTAGGGGTGGCGCCTGGAACCATCAAAACGCAGACTCCCGTAGCGCCAAACATGATAGCGGTAAGATACGCGAATGCTTGCAGCATCCGTTTCCTCGATGCGTTCCTTGCCACGATGGCTTCATAGCCACCAATTGCCCGAGAAGATGCATTGTCCAGATTCAAGCGCATCAGAGTATGATTGCTGTACTGAATCATTGGATGGGTTTCTCTCCCCATCTGCCCATGCAATGACCTGTTCCTTCGAACCACAGCGGAGTATTGTATGTCAAATTCTTATTCTTTCGCTCCTACTCTCCTATGTCCAAACGCCAACCCGCGAGATTGAATCCATCCTACAGATGCTCTGTCTGTGGAATCACACAGTCTACTAATAGTCCGGTATTCTTTCGAGACGTCCATGCGGCCAACGCAGATACTCGCCAGCTACTCCACGATGATGATTCTAGGACTCGTCCTGGGCCTCGCCACCGGGGGCTCGCCCCTTTACACCAAGGAGATCTCGATGGCTTCGTTGGCCGTTCTGATGACCTTCTCCCTGTCGACCGTCAGCCTCAGGGAAGCGAAAGGCAGGGACCACTACGGGCACGCCGTCGTCGCCCTGATCATCAACTATGTTGCACTGACAGCGATCATACTCGCCATTGGCCTGTTCTTCTCGAACGATCTCTGGCCTGGTTGGGTCCTGATGGCTGCCGCCCCCTCTGCGATATCTGTCGTGCCCTTCACGGCCGTGCTCGGAGGGAAGACTACGAAGGCGCTCTTCTCGACTGCGGTGAACTACCTTGTGGCGCTCGTCCTCATGCCAGCAATGACCTTGCTCCTGATCGGCTCATCCGTCTCGGCCACCAGTCTCGTGTACTCCCTGCTGCTGCTAATCGTGCTCCCTATGGCCGCGTCTCGAGCTGTCATGAAGCTCTCCGTCGGGAAAGAGACGAACACAGCGCTGATAAACATCTGCTTCGCGCTGCTCATATTCGCTGTCGCCGGATCGAACAGGGACGCATTCCTCGGGGATCCGATGCTCGTGCTGGCGATATCCCTGGCATGCCTGGTAAGGACCTTCGGGACAGGGCTAGCGACGGAGTTCGCTTTGACCAGACTCCGCATGGACAAAAGCGAGAGGATCTCGTACGTCCTGTTCTCGAGCTACAAGAATCTCGGCCTGACAGCGACCCTCGCGATCGCGCTCTTCAAGCCCATCGTCGCCGTGCCAGCGACAATATGCATCGTCTTCGAGGTGGTCTGGGTCATCTTCCTCATCAGATGGTACCCTCAGAGGGCGGTTGGGGGGCGGGGCGCGCAGTTAGAGCACTCCTCATCCTCCCCTTGACGTAGAGCAAGAACTGCTGGAAATCACCCTCTGGCTCGAGCTCCAACCATCTTCTGTAGCCAAGCATGAGGATGCTCCCGATAACTGTCGCAAGGAAGACCGACTCGATGATGGTGGAATGCTCGAGCGTGGCCAGCTGGAACTCGTCTAGGGCGACATGCGATCCCCAGAACAGCAGAGGGATCAGGAACCGCCAGCCGATCGCTAGGTATCCCACCACAAACGCTCCCTCAGGGTGGTGGAATGACGATTTCCATGGAAGCCCAGATCCGTCATCCCACGTGGGGCTGAGTATCGCCCCTGCACCGTTGTCTGACACGTATCTCGGCAGCGCAAACAGGTGATCCGCATCAATGACTACTCCGAATGTGATCGCGGCGAACCACTCCTGCCTGTCGAGGTTAAGAAGCATGCCTAGAAGGATGGCGAACGCGAAGTGCGTCGTTGTTAGCGAATGATCACCTCAGGTGCAAGTGGTCAGGGAGTCCTTGTGTTTGATACGCACTTGCATCTATCTCTGGGTTTCGTTGCGGTTTCGATTAGCGAGAACCACGGCTCGACCCTATTATTAACCCCGAATCGGCCAGCACACGCCATTATTAAGGAGGGCGATATTCTTATTAACCGATTCACACCCTTGAAAGGCGGTCGCAGATGGCTCACATACACCTGGAGGACGGGGCATTCACTCCGTTCTGGATCATAGTCTGGTCGCTCATAGCGGCGGGCTTGGTGGGAGCTATACTGCTCGTGATCCGCAGAAAGAAGGTGCCTCCGAGGCTGATTGCCATCGCGGCCATGTGCGCATCCGTCGGGTTCGCCGTGTTCCAGGTTGAGATCCCGACGCCCATCGGTCCGGTCCACATGAACTTCACTCCGCTCATTGGGATCCTAGTCGGACCTGGCCTTGGAAGTCTGGTCGTCCTTGTGGTCAACATGTTCAGCGCGGCGATAGGGCACGGCGGGTGGGGGATGATCGGCGCGAACACGCTGGTCAACATCATGGAGGTATCGCTCGCCTACTACTCCTTCAGGTTCTTCAAGGTGAAGCTCCGAAGAGGTTTCTACTGGTCGGGGTTCGGCGCAACGGCGATCGCGCTCACCGCGAGCGCGCTCTTCGTCGTGCTGATAGTAGCCGTCTCGGAGATACAAGGCTCCCAGCTAACCAATGAGGAGATGGTGAACAACCTGCTTGTCCTCGCGGCACTCAACACCGCCGCCGGTGTGATCGAGGGCGTCGTCACCGGATACGTGGTGTCGTTCCTAGGCAGGGTGCGGCCAGACCTTCTGGAACGACACGTGAGAAGGACCTCGCAGGAGGCAGCTCCTGCCGTTGCGACGGAGGCCGCGTAGCATGTCCAGGCGGGCGTACTCGAGGCATATCCCTGATTTCAGGTACGTTACATACTTCGCGGAAGGAGGCACGAGCGCGATACATCGCGCGAACCCTTGGACGAAGCTCGCGCTTCTTGCCCTGGTGGTAGCGCTCGTCACCGTCCTCATGGACCCCTACCTGCTCCTTGTGCTGCTCTGCCTGACCGTCGTTTTCTACGCTGCCGCGCGGCTCCCGCTCGGACTCTTGCTAGGGTGGTGGACCCTGCCTCTATTCTTCGTCCTGTCGCTATCCGTGCTCTTCATATTCACAGAACCGGGGGACCAGCTTGCCGGTCTCGATATCGGTGGATTCAGGATAGCAGTGACAGACAACGGGCTCATGCTAACGGTCAATCTACTCATGCGGGCGCTGGCCGTCGTGACGTTCTCGCTTGCCGTTTTCATGACGACGAGATACAACCACATCGTGCACATAGCCTACCGGTCAATGCCTAGGACTCTCGCCAGCATCTTCCTGCTGAGTTACAGGTTCATGTACGAGACCTCGGACGAGTTCTCGAACATCCTCGACGCAATGCACTCACGCAGCGGCAGCCTCGCAAGAGGCGTGGCGAGGCAATCCAAGACCTACGCGGGCATCTTCGGGCTGGCCTTCGTGCACGCCTTCGAGAGGGCCGAGGCGATCTCCAAGGCGATGGAGGCTAGGGGTTTCTCGGGAGACCTTCCTATCTCCGACCGAGCACCTCGCCCGACTGCGGGAGGATACGTGGCAGTCGGACTAGGTCTTGCGGCCCTAGCTTTGGCGGTCTACTCAAGATACTTCGATACTGACCTAATAGGATGGTGAGCAAGATGGCTTCAGAAGCTTCGTGTGTGAGATGTCCGGATGCCGAGAACGCGATCGTCCACGTTGACTGCGTGACGCATAGGTACCCTGACGGAACTGAGGGTATACACAACATGTGCTTCAGGGTGTACCCAAGGGAGATCGTCGCTCTCTGCGGACCCAACGGAGCGGGCAAATCGACCCTGATAGAGCACATCAACGGGTTGATGATGCCTGATGTTGGCCGGGTGAAGGTTTTCAACGAGGATATCGACAAGAGCAACGTTTCCTCGATCCGGAAGATGGTTGGCCTCGTCTTTCAGAACGCCGACTCGCAGCTCTTCTCCCCGACGGTCCTGGACGATGTGATGTTTGGCCCTCTCAACCTCGGCATGTCGCCGGAAGCGGCGAGAGAGCGTGCGGAATGGGCCCTCGATGTCGTGGGAATGAAGGAGGTCCACAAGATCCCCCACTACCTGAGCGGCGGACAGAAGAGGCTCGTCGCGATCGCTGGCGTGCTCGCCATGCAGCCGAGGATCCTGGTCGCCGACGAGCCGACGGGCGACCTCGACCCGTCGAACGCCAAGAGGATAGAGGATCTTCTTAAGTCTCTTAGAGACCTGCACGGGATGAGCGTCGTCGTGGCCATGCACGACGTGGACATGGCCGCCAGGCTAGCCGACAGGATCTGCATCGTCAAGAACGGGTCGATCATCGCGGAGGGCAGGCCGGAGGACATACTCTATGACGAGGCTCTTCTGAAGTCGGCAGGGTTGCAGCTGCCAATGATCGCCCAACTGTTCAACGAACTCGACCTCGACCACAGCATGGACAAGAGACCGCTTACCTTGGACGAGCTTGTCCCGATGGTCAAGGCAAAGGCAGTCGTGCGCAAGAAACCGGGAAAATCAAAAACAGAATAGGATGTAAGAGGTTTGAGGGGGAGCTCCTAGAGCTCCTCGTCCTTGATCTCCTTCTCCAGCGACTCGAACTCGCGCTCGACCTCGGTGGGCCCCTCGACTTCTTCGAGGGCGTCTGCGGGTGGGCCTGCTCCGCCCCGGCCGAGCTTCTTGCTTGTCAAGTACCAGACGAGGCCGACCATGATGGCCGCGATTGCGAAGAGTATTAGCGTGAGGTACATCAGCATGCTCGCGAACGAGTCCGTGTCCTCGGCCTTCTCCTCGACGTCCTGGGTCGTCTGATTGAGCTCGTCTATTTGCTGCTGCAGGTCGGTAAGATCCGCCTGCATCGAGTCGATCGCCTGGTCCATCTGGTTCTGCGCAGAGGTCAGGGTGCTGTTCACAGCCGCCAGTTCGACCTCCAAATCACCGATGTCCTGGTCGAGCGTGTCGATCAGCCCTTCGAGCGCGGTCACGTTCTCACCGAGAGCCGCGGTCAGCGAGGTCACATTCGCCTGGAGGTCCGAGCGCAGGGCGGCTATCTGAGACTGCAGCGTGGTCACATTCTGCGCAAGGGCCTGCTGCAGTGCAGTGACGTTCTGGGAGAGAGCTTGCTGAAGCGCCGTCATGTTGGCCTGTAGGTCGGCCTCAAGCGCGGCGATGTCGCTCTGGAGAGCAGTGACGTTCTCGGCCAAGGCAGCCTGAAGAGCCGAGATGTCGAGCACCGCGGTGTTGATCTGGTTCTGCAGGGCAGTCACGTTGTCTATCAAGGCAGTCTCAAGGGCCACGATGTCGGCCATAGCCGCGATGATCTGCGTCTGCAAGGCGGTCACGTTTTCCAGCAACGAAGCCTGCAGTCCCGCTATGTCCGCCATGGCCGTGTTGATCTGGTCCTGGAGAGCGGTGACGTTCTCGGCGACCGACGCCTGGAGCGCGGCTATGTCGTCCATGGCCGCGTCGATCTGAGCCTGCAAGGCCGTGATGTTCTCGGCGAGGGATGCCTGCAGAGCAAGGATCTCGTCCATTGTGGAATCGATCTGAGCCTGGAGGGCGCTGATGTTTTCTGCGAGCGATGTCTGAAGCGCTGCGATCTCATCCATGGCAGTGTCGATCTGGTCCTGGAGGGCTGAGACGTTCTCCTGAAGAGATGCCGAGAGGTTGTTGATCTCATCGAGCAGCTCTGCGCGCACGGCTGCGAGCTCCTCTGGGGTGACATACACGGGCGGCACGTACGACACTACAATAGTCTGCGTGACCGTGTTGCCAACCGAGTCCGCTGCGGTCACAACGATCGTGTTCGCGCCTTCGACCAAGGAGATCGTTGCAGACCAGTCGGTTCCGCCTGCTGCAAGGACACCGTTGACCCGCACGACTGCACCCGACTCCACAGTGCCATAGACCAGCACATTGGGCTCATCAATCGTCGCGCCGTTCGTGGGGCCTGTGATGACCAAGCTTGGCGGTGTGGTGTCTAGCTCAACGATGAACTCGGCCCAGTTCATGTTGCCGACGGAGTCCATGGCCGTGATGTTGACAACATTCGGTCCTTCTGACAGAGCCAGATTCGTGCCGAAAGTCCCGTCGGGCCATACGGCCACAGGTACGCCATTCACAGTCACTTCGGCATCAGTGTCTGTCCAGCCGCCTACGTTGACGATCAGGTCGGATGTAGGCGATTCCGGAGAATCCACCCACAGCATACAGTATGTATCGGACTGGATCATCTTGTTCAGGGTGACGATCCACCCAATCCAATCCACGTAGGTCATGACAGTTACGAAGTTGGTCCCCTCGGACAGTTCCACTGGGTCCAGCTCGAAGAAGCCGTCTCCATCCGCATAGATTTGATACGTGGCGATCGGAGTGATGACGTCGACCTCCTCATCTGGATCCGTGTAGCCCCTAAGGATTGCGTAGTCGAGGGATATTGTGGCGCCATCAACAAGGGTCTCGCCAGTTCTGGGGTCGACCCACCACGCTGACGGAACCATGATCACTGTCACGACTATGCTGCTGTTGTCCTCGAGCCCGCCCGTGTCCCTGACAGTGAGCTCGACTGTGTACACTCCAGGCACAATGAATCGGAACCCTGGGTTCATTCCAGTGAGCTCGATGTTCGAAGACCCATAGACGAAGGTCCATGTGTACTCTAACATCCAGTTCGGGTCCAGGTCGTCCCAAGACCACGAACCGTCGAACCACGCCAAGTCGCCCGCATAGACGAACTGGTCGCTGCCCGCATCAGCTACGGGTGGGCCGTTCACGGTGACCCAGAGATTGTCCATCGCCCAGTTGCTGCCCTCGTCCGTCACCGTCAGAGTGACTAAGTATGAACCGGGTGCGCTGAATGTGTAGTTCACAATCATCCCGTACACTTCAAT
>Ga0315296_10005603_pt1 | contig 10029 bp, 5 predicted proteins | sample YL17G14_18_MG_FD_203921 | JGI IMG/M metagenome (GOLD analysis project Ga0315296, IMG submission 203921) | Sediment microbial communities from Yellowstone Lake, YNP, Wyoming, USA - YL17G14_18 | ecosystem: Environmental > Aquatic > Freshwater > Lake > Sediment | place: USA: Wyoming | collected... | reverse complement strand
CTGGTCCTTTGCGGTCTTGAAGTCTGCCGGCAGGTATCATTGAAAGGGCAAAAACGAGCAAAGCGATCGTGAAGGCAGGAGACGTTTCAATTCTGGTCCAACCGAACTCTGCTTCTAACGGAGGAACTAGGACGCTGAAAGCATAAACAGCACCCAGACACATTTGAACAATTATTGCTGCAACTACGATGATCCACCTTTGCATATGACTCGTGGACATCATGTTTCAAATCCTCCGCTCTTTTTTCAGTAACCTTTAGAGCGTTTTTCCCAAGCCGCAAATATAAGTCTTTCCAACTACCTTCCGTCTGCGGCGGACAATCCACTTCACAGTCTTCACTGTGGTGAAAACCATCGCTGTGAAAAAATATCGCAAACGCCCAGTACAATGCTCTAGGTGCGCTCACGTCGAACGCTGCGCTGAGGCCCATTGTATTGAGCATGAGTAGCTGAAGGAGGAATGATGCCCCCACTTCGAACCAGATCTTATTCTTGAAGACGCCCACTTGCCATATATAATGCCCTAGTGAACGGACAGATATCGCGTTTGCCAGCTCCATAAAGATCATAGCTGTCAACAGTTGAGTGCGTGCTTCAGTCAAGTATGCGGCGCTCTCCCACGGGCGGTAGAAGAAGTAACCGAATAGCAGCAAAGTCGTCATCAGTATCAGTACCAGACAGAGGTAGGCCTTGACGTCGCGGGTCAAGCGCGTGCTAGTGGATCCATTGTCAACGAGACGGCTGGTGCGCCATTAGTTGAAGTCTATCGATGTGCACGTGGATGAAGCGGCCAATTTGGTAAGCTATTATCCTTTCCATTTTAGAACAAGTATGAGTGATATCAGGAGAACTGAGGAAGCTAATGCCGCCGACAGAAGGGCTGCTGCCAGCCCTATTGTTTCAACATGAGTTGGGTCGAATTCTCTCAGTGATTCGAACATTATTCCCCATAGTATACCGATTTCAATGCTTAGAGCTATGAACATCCCTGATTTGAATACTCGATTTTCATGCTTCATCTTGTTATTGCTCCTTGCACTCTTGATCGGCAGTCTAGCGCGCCCTTATGAAAAAGTGCGTGAAACAGCTGGAATCCAAGCTTGATCATCCAGACATCAGCTCCATTTCCATAGTTTTTTGCCTATTAGAACCTCAGGGAATACGAACAGACCCCAAGAGGCAACCAAAGCAACATAGAGGAGATCAGTTGGTGTCAACGCGACCAGATGGAATAGTTGTTGTGTAATTGGCAAGTAGCATATCCCAAGCGTCAATGCTACAGAGGCCAGATCGCCTATGACAAAGAACTTGTTCTTGAACGCGTCCTTGCCCATTTTCCATACGCTTCGTTTCTCTGAGCGGCAGTTCCATACAACGAAAAGTTCGAACAACGCTGCTTGGATAAATGCGGTTGTAGTTGCTTCACGATACGTCAGTGCCCTTGCTGTTTCATCAATTCCCCCTGGGAGATTCCAGGGGTGTGCTGGCCACACATAGTATTCTAAGCAGAAAACTAGTATCGTACCAGTCGCCTGCAATAGGAATGAGGTTAGAATGAACCTGCCCATTCCGTGAAGTATTCCTTCTCCTGGCTTGCGTGGGGGTCTATCCATGACGTCCACATCAGGCGGATCGGTTGCCAGCGCTACAGCGGGGGCCCCGTCGGTGACCAAGTTTATCCAAAGTATCATTGCAGGAAGCAAAGGTAGCGGGAAGAATACTTCTCCATAGATCCCACCTAAAATGGCGAATAGACCTATGATCAGAAGCTCATCGAAGTTGCATGAAATTAGGAACCGCGCATATTTGCGCACGTTATCATAGATAGCCCTTCCCTGCTTGACCGCGTCAACAATTGTGGCAAAGTTGTCATCAGTCAAGACGATGTCGGAAGCTTCTCGCGTAACATCAGTTCCACTTATTCCCATCGAAACGCCTACGTCTGCAGCTTTTACAGCTGGAGCATCGTTAACGCCGTCTCCTGTCATCGCGACAACATGTCCTTTCTTCTTGAGGGCATTAATGATTTTGAGTTTGTGTTCGGGCGAAACCCGGGCGTAGACTGTGACTTTCTCAACGATCTCTTCAAACTCTTTCGCGTCGAGTCTGTCTAAGTCTTCGCCTGTGAGAACCATGTCGTCTTCCTTGAAGATTCCAACTTCTTTTGCCACGGCCTTGGCTGTTAGTTGGTGATCTCCAGTGATCATGACAGATTTTATTCCGGCTTTTTGGCATAATTTGTTTGCTTCTATTACCTCTTCCCTTGGCGGGTCAATCATTCCTTCCAAACCGACAAATACCAGACTATCCTCCACGGTCTCCTCTTTGTATTCTTTCAACGTTGAGGGCATTTTTCTGTATGCCATTCCAAGGACACGAAGTGCGTTGCTGGCTAATGTTTCGTTGGTTCTCAGGATCTTTGCTCTAATCTCTTTTGTAAGTTGTTTCTCTTTTCCATTTTCAATGATTTTTATGCATCTATCTAGAACGATTTCTGGAGCACCTTTCATGTAAGCGTGGATTTCTCCTTCAGGAGTTTTGTGGATGGTTGTCATTCGTTTTCTTTCAGATGTAAAAGGAACTTCGCTTACACGCGGATAGATTTTCTCGAGCTCTTCTTTCCGCAATCCGGCTTTTGCTGCGGCGACTATGAGAGCCCCTTCGGTGGGGTCTCCAATGATTCCCCAAGAGTCTTTGTCTTCCTTGGTTTGCAGAGAGGCATTGTTGCATAGAGCTCCTGTGATTAACAAGAGTTCGAGATCGGTGTTAGGTTTGATTGGGTCAGAACCAACTCGGAACTCGCCCTTTGGCTCGTATCCGACGCCCGTGACCTCGTAAAGTTGATTTCCTGTGTAACCTTGTCTAACAGTCATTTCGCCCTTTGTTATTGTTCCAGTTTTATCCGAGCAGATTACAGTGACCGCGCCTAGTCCTTCTGCCGCTGAAAGACGCCTTACAATCGCGTTTTTCTTGACAAATTCTCTTGCACCGAGAGCCAATGCGATCGTCACTATTGCTGGAAGCCCTTCTGGAACAGCCGATATGGCGAGTGATATGGAAGACATAAAAGCCTGGATGAATCCGTCAATTCTCACCTGTCCAAGCAGTAAAACATCGACAGCTTCGATGGCAAATATGACGGCACAGACTGCAACAACAACCTTGCCTATCTTACTTGCAAACCTGTCCAACTTCTTCTGCAGTGGTGTTTCTTCCTCTTTTGTTGTCTGAACCATTTCAGCTATTTTGCCGAATTCAGTGTTCATCCCAGTTGAAACCACAACTGCTTTTCCTCTGCCATAAACGACATGAGTTGCAGTGAAAACCATGTTCTGCCTTTCAGAAATCGACGTATTTTCCTTGAGGGTTTTCAACCCTTTGTTTACTGGTATTGATTCGCCTGTCAGGACGGCTTCATTTGTCTTAAGTTCAATTACTTCCATGAGACGAGCATCTGCAGGGATGTGGTCGCCTTCCTCTAGAACTAGTATGTCACCGGGAACGAGTTCTTTTGCTGGTATGATTGTTTCCTTTCCATCACGCAGCACACGCGCCTTGGGGGCAGTGAGTTTCTTCAGAGCATCCATTGCTTTTTCTGCACGATACTCCTGAATGAAACCAGTTATCCCAACCAGAATAACAATTGCACCTATCGTTATAGTGTCGGCAAAGGACTCCAAGAATCCCTCCGCCTGCCCGCTCGCCAATTCGTAGTATCCGATGATACCCGAAAATATCGTTGCAGCTATTAGCAGCAGTATGAAAACATCTTTGAATTCACCGATAAACATGTGAAGTGCTGTTCTTTTCTTCTTCTCTTGAAGTTCATTGTATCCATATTTCCTGAGCCTTTCCTGGGCTTCCTGAGAAGTTAGCCCGCCTTGAACAACACTCAAATCACGCGTGACTTCGTCGATTTCTTCGGCATGCCATGATTTTGACATTGTCTCTCCTTCTGCGCGCGCTTAACAGTCTAAGCAAATAGATATATTCTTTTCGAAGGAAAACTGATGGTCAGCGAATAAGTTTATAAGACTTAATCAGTCACATAACAACTTCTTAAACTTAGAAAAATGAGAAATGGAGAAGGAGAACTTGGCGTTTGAAGCGTGGTTATTAGCACCAATATCTGCAGCAGTCTCAATGATAGTCGGACTCTATTTCTACATGTTCGTGAACAAGCAAAACAGCGGAACTGAACGAATGAAAGAGATTTCTAAGGCAATAGCAGAGGGTGCTGCAGCCTTCATGAAAAGAGAATACACAACGTTGGGAATATTCGTAACCGCCGTAGCCGTCTTAATCGGCATATTTCTGCCGCAGCCAATATGGCAATCTCAGAACCTATTGCTGAACCTCCAGCTACCCATCGCCTACGCGTTCGGATCATTCTGTTCAGCTCTGGCAGGCTACTTAGGAATGAACGTGGCAACAAAAGCCAACGCGAAAGTGGCCAATGCTGCCCAAAGTGGATTGAACAAGGCGTTTCCAATCGGTTTCCGAGGCGGCGCTGTAATGGGACTATCAGTTGTCGGCATAGGCCTGCTTGGACTCAGCCTAGTCTATTACCTCACAGGAATGGAAGAAACCCTACCAGGAATCTTGGCTTTCAGCTTCGGAGCGAGCATCCTTTCGCTCTTTGCTAAAGCTGGCGGCGGCATATACACGAAAACAGCGGATATTAGCGCCGACTTAGTGGGAAAAGTAGAGCTTGGAATACCTGAAGACGACCCGCGAAACCCCGCCGTAATAGCTGACAACGTTGGAGACAACGTAGGCGATGTCGCAGGGATGGGAGCAGATCTCTTCGACTCATATGTGGCAAGTCTAGTATCGGTATTGATACTGGGAGTCGGCCTTGACCTTGCGGCGAACACCAACACTTTCGTACAAATCCCACTCGTTTTTGCCGCACTTGGAATCTTCGCAGCAATAATCGGCTCCCTGATCGTAAGAGTTGGCAAAGAGGGGAATCCTGGGAGAGCACTGAACACGGGCACCTATCTGACATGCGCGATTTTCGGGACCATGGCAGCTATCGCAACGTGGTACCTTGGCTATCAGTGGCAACTGTGGGGAGCAGCTGTGGTAGGTCTTGCAGCTGGAATAACGATAGGAGTGACAAGCGATTACTTCACGTCAGAAGATAAAGCGCCAGTCCTTAAAACTGCAGAAGCGTCCGAGACAGGACCGGCACTGAACATTTTGACTGGCTTCTCATATGGTCTGCGCAGCGTAATCGTACCCTTAATAGGAATAGCAGCCGCTGCATTCTTGGCGTACAAAATATGTGAACCTCTAGGCGCAGGTTACGGCGTCTATGGAATAGCTATGGCTGCCGTCGGTATGCTCTCAATTGTTGGACTAACCGTTGCAAATGACGCTTATGGTCCGATTGTTGATAACGCCCGAGGAATAGCTCAACAGGCGGGACTGAGCGAGGACACAATTGCGATAACAGACAAGCTGGATGCAGCTGGAAACACAGCAAAAGCCATAACCAAAGGATTTGCCATAGGCGCCGCCGGGTTAACAGTGATCGCACTACTCGCCACATTCCAAGAAATAGCCGCAAGAGCGGGAAGACCGGTCGTATTTGACTTTATGGATCCAATGGTCTTGCTGGGCGCAATAATCGGCATATCGATCCCCGCAGTGTTCTCAGCAATGCTGATACTGGGAGTCGGTAGAAACGCCACAAGAATGATCACAGAAATAAGAAGACAGTTTAGAGAAATCCCAGGTCTGAAGGAAGGAAAGGCTGGAGTCAAACCTGACTACGCAAAATGCGTTGACATCGCAACCGTTGGAGCCATACGCGAACTTATCCCAGCCAGTGTAATGGCAATAGTGGCAACCCTGATCGTTGGCTTTGTCGGCGGAATAAAGTCACTTGGCGGCTTCCTAGCTGGCGCAATACTGTCAAGCTTGCTACTCGCACTCTTGATGGCCAATGCTGGCGGCTTGTGGGACAATGCTAAGAAACTGATTGAGACAGGAAAATTCGGTGGAAAAGGATCTGAAGCACATAAAGCAGCCGTCATAGGCGACACAGTCGGAGACCCATTCAAGGACACCGCTGGACCCTCTCTGAACACAATGATCACAGTAATGTCACTTGTCGCATCGCTACTCGCGGTACTGATAATAAAGTACAATTTGCTAGAACTACTGGGAATTCATTAGGTCAATTGACCAAATCCAACATTATTTTTTGTCAATACCAACTTTTCCATACAGATTCAGACTTGGTTCAGATTGCGAAATCTGCTTTGAGCGAGCAGCAGAGTCAAACACACGTAGCACGTACCAGTGTTTCCTACGGATTCATTGTTTGGAGATCTTAACGTTTGGTCTCTTTCTAACATATTCTAGGAACAGGGTCTCCCACAGGTCTGGTGACTATTCTCTTGCCGCCAACAATTGTGCGCATCGCCACGCCGCGAAACTCTTCTGTTGTTTCGCCAATGATTTCCGCATCCTTTCCTTCACTAGTTGTTCTCAGAAGATTCAAGACATCGTTTGCCTTTTCCTTTACAACGCCTATGATCACCTTCCCTTCGTTGCCAACTTCAAATGGGTCTAGACCGAGCATTTCGCAAGCTATTCGAACGCTTTCTTTGATTGGAACCTTGTCCTCATATATCAGAATCCCCACTTTGGATTTTTCGGCGAATTCGTTTAGTGCATCCGCAATACCACCACGTGTAGGGTCTTTTATGGACACGGTTCCACCAACTTCACCCAGCAAACGTTGAACCAGATGATTCAGAGGCTTTACATCAGACTCTATTTCACTCCCAAACCTCAGACCTTCCTGCGCAGACAAAACAGCCAATCCATGATCCCCGATTGTACCAGATACTATTATCTTGTCGCCAACATCCAAGTTCGAGTCAAGAGTCCAGCGCGCCTTGACGCTGTGTCGGCATGATTTGACGACATCAAAATTTCTGTCCAGCGCCTTTGTTCTTCGACCGATCCCTGACATGTTTATTATGCAGCCTCCCAAGGCGCCCTTCTCAACGACCTTAGTATCGCCAGTTACAATGCTCACACCCGCTTCCCTGCACGTTTGTTGCATGCTGTTAAGGATTTTCTCAAAATCAGCAATATCCAGTCCCTCTTCCAAAACCAACCCACATGCCAGAGCATAGGGCTCGGCCCCGACAGCTGAAATGTCATTCACTGTGCCTGACACTGATAGACGTCCTATGTCTCCTCCTGGAAAGAAAATTGGTTTGACCACGTATGAGTCGCTTTTCAAGGCTATTCCATCAACTACGGCTGCGTCGTCCATGGCTTCAAGCGGAACTTCCGCGTTGCTCGTGGCGCCGAAATGTCGGACAATATAGTTTTTGACCAGATCATGCATGACTGTTCCACCAGCTCCATGTAACATAGTGATCTGTCCGTTCTTTGCGTTCATCTTCAATCAGCACCTTGACTTGCGAAATTTAGAACTGGCTTGGACATAAACACATCGGAGAAAAGATGCTGCTGGTCGCGTCCGATTTGAAGTATCTATTTGAAGTGCGCTCTGATTCCCTGAAAACTAGAAGAAAGCGCGACGGTAGAAGTTTGACTTCTGTTGAACGTGCACTTTTCAATTTATTACGAATAGCAGATTTTGAACAGATTGCTGGTTATGTGAACCTTCGACCCTTCAAGAGCGTTTTTGGCATGATTTCAGCCAAAACACCCTACCCCCCTAGGTCGTATTAGAGATAATTCCTTTTTCCAAAGAAGCAAGTGCGCACAGAGACCAGGAGAACTTGCAGGATCTCTTCATGTGGAAGCAATTCTATGCACGCTTACCGCCGCCATTTTGTAGTTTGGAGTGAACGTTTTCTCGTCGAATTGTGTCGAGAAAAGTTTGTTGACCAAGAGCTCCTCAAAATGGAAATGCATTCCCACCCGTCCTCTCGGAATATTCTCATCGATCTTTGCCATACAACGGACACTTCCCGCATTGCTCATAACTTCCACAATCTCACCGTCGGATATTCCAAGGATTCCAGCATCTGCCACGCTCAAGTAGCAGAATGGGCCTTCCCCAAACCTGCTAAGAGTTTTCGACTTTTGCGTCATTTCATTCGTCAAAAAATGGTGCGCTGAGCGAAAAGAAGTCAAGATCAAAGGGTACTTGTCGCTGCGAATGTCTTCCACGCCTTCGAAGTGTTCAGGCATGAACCTTCGGAACAGCATTCGCTTTTCAGGCCAAGCATCTGCACCACTGTAAACGCTATCCACAGGAACCTGCCTGTAGGCGGGGACAATTTCTACGATTTCTTCTGTGATGTCCCTCGCTGTCTGAAAATTGAAGTGATCGGCACACCCGAAATATGTACTGAGCTCTTTGAATATGCGCCATTCAGGCTTGCAGTTTCCGCATGGTTCTCGAACTTTCCGAACATACCTCACTCGCCTCTCACCGTTCGTGATGGTTCCTTCACGTTCGAATAATAGAGGGGTGGGCAACACTACGTCCGCAGATTTCGTTGTCAAGGTGTGATAGTTTTCCATGACCACAACAAACATTTCTTTGAGATTCTTGTGAACTACGTTCAAGTTAGGCAACGACTGTGCGGCATTCATTCCGGAGATGAACACAGCTTTTGGAGGTGAAATTAGAAATGCTTCGACAATGCTCTTTCCCTTGCTGTTTGGCACTTTGACATTCCACATGTTTTCAAGAACTGGCGCGGTGGCAAGTGGCCCTGTTGGCAAACGGTCGGGTAAGCATCCCATGTCTCCTACACCTTGAACGTTGATTTCGCCTCTCAGCGATAACAGCTGAGCGTTCTTGAGGATCATCAGATTCAGCAAGGCATGCACATTTTCTGAGCCTGTGACGTGTTGGGTAAGCCCCATCCCATGAACTATTCCTAAAGCCCTGGCATTGGCGATGTAGTCGATTAACTGATAGAGTTTTTCAAGGTCAACGCCACAGGCTTGTCGCACAAAGTCGATCGTGTACAATTCCACGACGCTTCGGAGTCTTTCGAATCCTTCGACATTTTCAGCGGATTTGTCGTAAGAGCGTTGATGAATGAGCACATTCATTATGCCGTTAAGTAAGATGAGTTCTGTACCTGGGTAAACAATGAGGGATGCATCTGAGAACTTGGTAGTCAAGCTGTAAAGGGCATGGCTTGAAATCACTTTCAATCCTTGCCGTCTGGCCCTCATTATCCTGTTGTACAGAACAGGGTAATTCCCAGCCGGGTTGGAACCTATAATGAATAGGCAATCGAGTCCATAGATATCATCCATTCTAGAAAAAGCAGCTCTACTCCCGAAACAGTTCTCCAATCCCTGAACAGTCGTAACATGACATAGCCTCGCGCAGCAAGCGTCAACGTTATTCGTTCTATACGCGATTCTCGCAAACTTCTGAGTTACATAGCAATCTTCGTTTGTTATCTTGCCGGAAGCATTGATGAAGACCTCGCTTGGAGCCAAATCTTTAGTCTGTTGGTAAACAAAGCGGTACGCTTCGTCCCACGAAACTTCCTGAAAGGGTTCACCTTTGTCTTTCCTGATCAAAGGGCTCAAAATTCTGCCCTCGTCGGTGCTCATCGTCTCGTGGACGGTCAGACCCTTGATGCATGCTATTCCCTCGCTCGGATTGTCGGTTTTGTCGGGCAACATCTTCACAATTCTGCCGTTTTCAACGATAAATAGAAGACGGCAGCCGCAACCACAGTAAGGACAAACGGAAGCCACAGTTTCCAAGGCAAACCCAGTAGTAGACAGTTTTGAATAACCTTAAAAAAAGCTTCTGTTCAGTGGACTCTGGGCAGACTGTTCTTCCCTATTCCCTTGTTTTTTCCCCAGACGGCCTTTATGAGTAGTATTGTCTCGAAGAAAGGCAGACCTCGGCTGGCAATCACTTTCGAATTCAAACCTTTAGCTGAACATCTCTGCAGAGTCTTGTCGATATCTGATAGAGAAGACTGCATCAGGAGAATCTGGCCTTCAGGCGTCAGGTGATCTGCTGCCTCGTCGATGAAACGGTCGATGACC
>Ga0315296_10005602_pt1 | contig 10030 bp, 8 predicted proteins | sample YL17G14_18_MG_FD_203921 | JGI IMG/M metagenome (GOLD analysis project Ga0315296, IMG submission 203921) | Sediment microbial communities from Yellowstone Lake, YNP, Wyoming, USA - YL17G14_18 | ecosystem: Environmental > Aquatic > Freshwater > Lake > Sediment | place: USA: Wyoming | collected... | reverse complement strand
TACAAGCCTGCACTTGAGATAGTGAAAACAGCCAAGGAAGCCCTCCCAAACTGCTTGCTTATCCTAGGAGGCCCACACGTTACGGTTTTAGATGAACAAACCCTCAACGAGGCGCCAGAAGCCGACATCATAGTTAGGGGCGAGGGCGAACAAACCATGTTAGAACTCGCGGACTTGGTATCCAGATCCGACCTGAAAAACCTTCAAGAGGTCGAAGGGATAACGTTCAAGAAAAACGACAAAATCGTCCGCAACAAGGATAGAGCCTTTATTCAAAACATAGACGAGTTACCTCACCCAGCGTATGAACACTTCCAATTAAGCAAGTATAAACTTTCTGGAAAAATGTACTTGCCTATAATAACAAGTAGGGGATGCCCATTTCAATGCACATTTTGCCTTGCATCCAGAATGTGTGGAAAACGGTTTAGAACCAGAAGCCCGAAAAAGGTCGTTGACGAGTTGGAGTGGCTGAGAGATGTACATGGGGCTGACGTCTTTGCATTTTACGATGATACATTCACGTTCGACATTAAGAGAGCATACGAAATCTGTGAAGAGATGAAGAATAGAGGTTTCGACCTTCCATGGGACTGTCGAACGAGGGTCGATCGAATTTCCACAGAAGTTTTGTCCAAAATGAGGGACGCAAACTGCCAACTCATACACTTCGGAGTGGAGTCAGGCAGCCAAAAAATGCTGAGTGCAATGAAGAAGGGAACAACAGTCGAACAAAACGAAAGGGCGATTAGGTGGACAAAGGAAGTCGGCATATCAGTCGCCATATCTGTGGTCGTTGGGTACCCGGGCGAAACAGCAGATATGCTGAAGCAAACTTTTGATTTCATTCGAAAAACAGGGCCAGACTACGTTTACGTGTGCCAAGCAATACCGTACCCTGGCACTGAGCTCTTTGACCTCTTGAGGGAGTTAGGTTGGGAGGTTTCCACCGAATGGAATCACTACGACGAACAATCACAGGTCTTCAAAAATCCCCTTCTGCCACCTCAGAAGATAGAGGAAATGCGGGGAACCTTTTACAACCAGTTTTTCTCTCCACCATATTTTCTGCATAAATCGCTGAAGAGGGACTTTTATAGCCAAGTCATGGCCCGAGCCGCGCTGAATCACCTGTTATGGCGAATCAAACTGCCAAGGTGGGTTTCTGCCAACTTCAAGAAATTATCACCTCAGAAAAAAGGCCAATGGGAAACGCAGAACACATAGCTAAAGAAAAAGCGAAAAACTCAGAAACATCAAAACAAAGGGAAAAGGAGAACTTATTTTTTGCGTCGTTTCACGTAGGCGTATCCGAGTAAGACAGCTGCTATTGCTGCTAAGGCAATGACTACAGCACAAATGTACTCTCCAGGAGGGGGCGTAGATGGCGGAGATGTTGGAGCCACTGTGACTGCTGGGTACTCCGCAAGGCAGTAGACGTTCCAGTCGTTATTTCCCACATATAGTCTTCCGTAGCTTATGGTTGGTGAGGACCAGCTGCTGGAAGGCGTGGTAAAGCTTGCGAGTTTTGTGCCGTTATTTATCGCGTCAAGGATGTATATGTGCCGTTGACTGGTTACAACGTAGAGTTTACCGTCAGAGTAAGAAGGTGAAATGTATAGCTCGTCCCCAGTAAAGAAGCTCCAGATGGTGTGGCCGTTTGTGGCGTTAAGACACGCTATGTTGTATTTGTCTATTATGAAGAGTTTGCCATTAACATAAATTGGGGAGGAGAATATGAACTCGGTAGCGGCTGGGTCTGTGAATATCCATTCGGTGTCGCCTGTCGTCGCGTTTATCCCGTAATAATCCCTCAGGTTGGAGGATGCGAAGACCATGCCGGCCGCCACGGATGGAGAACCCAGCATATCTGTGCCTCCTGTGAATTGCCACTGATACGGGATTAGTTTTTTCCACATCAGACTCCCGCTGTTGGCGTCGAGTTTGTAGAGAGCACCTGTCGTTGGTTCTTCTGAAGTGAAGTAGACGGCGCCGTCGGCAACGGCTGGAGAAGAAGCGATTGGTCCTTCGGTTTTGGTCTTCCAGTCGACGTTGCCGTTGTTTGCGTCAAGGGCGTACAAGTAGCCGTCCATTGACCCAACGTAGACCCTGTCTCCAAATACCGTTGGTGAAGATTTAAGTACTAACGACCCAAACGTGAAGGGCAAGTCGCCGTTGACAAATGTTTTCCAGAGGAGGCTGCCCTTGTAAGCGTCGAGGCAATAAACGTACCCATCTTCGCCTCCCGTGTAGACTTTGCCGTTTGCCACGGCAGGTGAAGACTCGATTGTGTCAAGGGTGGTAAAGTTCCAGATGAGACTACCGCTCCACGCCCCTAGGGCATAGATGTTCTTGTCCTGTGAACCAACATAGACAATTCCATCTGCCACGCTTGGCGAAGAGATAACTGCTCCGTTAGTTGTGAATTTCCAAGCCAAAGTAAGATTTGAGGGACCTCCCTGACCGATAGAGGAGTGCGCTGGATCGTGCCGCCACATAGGCCAAGAACTATTTGCTATAGATGAAATGGTTCCTATTGCCCACACTTCGTCGATTGTGGTATATTCACTTCCTGAGATTGCATCGACCGAAGTTGTCACGTTACCTGGAATAATGTATAAGTGGCCATACGCCACAGCGACGGATTCTCTTGGAGCTAACGCTTCTATAGGAAGCTTCCAAATGAGCCGCCCAGTGTAGGCGTCCAAGCATGCAAACTCGGAGATGCTGCTCTGCCCACCGTATTGCGCGGCTTGACCTGTTGTTGCATAGACCTTACCATCCGCAACCGTAGGATTTCCTGGAAAGAGAAGTGGACCTGGTCCTTTGTATTTCCATACCAGATTGCCAGTTCCTATGTCGATGGCGTAAAGGTATCCGTCTATATTGAGTTCGTAAACCATTCCGTACGCTACTGCACAGCCTATGGTGAAGTATCCGTCCGTGTCCGGCGTGTATGTCCACAGGATTTGGCCGTTTGTGGCATTGAAGCAATACATTGTATTGTCATCTGTTCCCCCTCTAAAGAATCTGCCCTGATAGTAGGAGCCACTGAAGATCATGGGTCCTTTTGTAGGAGTATCCCACAGGACTGAGCCTGTCTTGGCATCAAGCGCCATTTGGTGACTCTGGAAAGACCCAGGGAACACCTTGCCGTCGCCGTATGTTGTTCCGATGCCAGTTCTGCCACCACCTGGAACATAAGTTTTCCAGACCATAGTTGGCGGTCTCGAGGGAACAGAAAAGTCCCAAGCTTCAACGTAGGAATCGACCTTGGTGTAAAACATTTTCTCTTCTGGACTGTAGACGTTAGCGTTGAAAATGCTGCCAGTATCGGCGCTGAACATAGAGCTAGTCCATAGTATATTCCCCGTTTTTGGGTCAAGACAACTGCTTTCCACAACCATGTGCGAATTATCGATTTTGTATGCTACTGGCCAAGTTCCAGACATTGGAATTGCTGTTTTCCAGATAATGTTCCCTGTTTCTTTGTCAAGTGCAACGACTGAAGTGTTGGTGCAGACGAAAATCATTCCGTCAAACGCTGCAATATAGCTTTGTATTCCAGTTATATTCGCTTTCCAGAGTATTGCTGATGTGTCAGGGGCTGGTCCCGCTGAGAAACGCGTAAAAGACGCGTCACCCTGAAACTGTGGCCACTCGTACTGGAGCAGATTGTCGTCATTAGCCGTTACGTCAACGTTTCCAAGCGCGCTTGAAGCATCAACCGTACTTCTCCCCAGATTTGAGAACACAACAAAATCCGATAAGATTAACAGCAGAATCAAGGCAGATACAGCGTAAAGGTGCTTCGAAATTCTCATTTTTTTGCCTCAAAGAGTCAGTAATAAGTTAATCATAAAGCGCGGTGACTTCATTCCTACCTACAACCAGTGATAAGATTTGATTCACTATAAACTTTGCGGAATTGTCATGTGAACTTTCTAATGTTACACTTGTAAAGAGCAGCTGGATGTGCTTTTATTCCCCTGTGGAAGCGCGAATGGTTAGACCACTCCTTGTACTCGCCTAACGTGCCTTTGAGCCATTCAGGAAACTTCAAGGTTACAGATGAACTCCCCGTTGAGGTTCTGGACGCGTCTCTCGACCTAACCCTTGTCCTGCGGATAAGAAGGACGCGCAAAATAAGCCTAAACACGGCACTCACAGCACCATTTCTTCCACTGCTCCTTGAACTGCCCGCCGTGACCCGAAAGAACAGCCCAAGGAAGCCTCTCCAGCCCTCCAAAACCGCCGTAACCTCAGCCGCCTTCAACTCGTGGATCAAACTGTTCACCACAAGCTTATCAACCACTTTCAACGCGCAGACATGTCCGCACGCCGCGCTGAAAAGCTCAACAACCCGCTCAATCGTTAAAACGTTCTGGGCACGCTCGATGGTTATAACCTTGGCACCGGGTTTGACCTTGACCATACTACAGGCTCAAAGCATCAGAAGATAGCTCGATTGTTTGAACAAAAGAATCACGCATTGTTTGAACAAAAGAATACGATTCCAAGCGGGCCCAATAGTCTCAACTGTTCCCCTGCGGTTAGTCGCAACCAAAAAATCTAGCTTAAGCCGCTTCATGATGGCTTCTCTTTACATCTAGAGACAACCTCACACAATCACCAGACAAACTGCTATGCCCGCACATAAGGATAGAAAATGCAACGTTAGAAACTTGACATGACAGGAATATGTTCGCTTTGATGGACGCGTATTTCATATTCCAATTGAAAATTACTTCGAAAAACTTAAGGGTTTGATTGGTGACTTCGGTAATTGAACTACCTAGAGAAAGGCGGGATGGAGAAGTTGGAAAGGAAGCCGGTAGCTGGATTAATGCTGGCACTGCTTCTGGCAAGTATGTTAAGCAGGGCATTTGCAACACCCGTGAAAGCACAGTATGCAGTAGATTCCCGCACTGTTGCTTTGTGGCATTTTGACGAAGTTAATGAAAACAATGTTACACCTGATGCGACAAGTAATAATCCCTGAACTTTAGTGGGGCCATCGGGCGGAACCACTCCTATACTTGTTGAGGGCAAATTTGGTAAGGCTTTGAGTTTCGATGGAAACAATGGTGTGTACGTGCCTATTCGTTTTTTGGTGTGCTACCCCCCTTCTCACAATCCCTTATACATACCTGTTTCTCTCAGCTTAGACGTCCCCGCAGAGATCAAAATTGAGGCTTGGATAAATGTCAAGGGATTCAAAAACGTAACCTACAACAATATTGTGGTTAAAGCCACGCGCACGGGCGTCGAATAGCAGAACGCCACCAGAGTCTACGGGCTATCTGTGAACGGAGTCGCCCAGTCAGAGAGTGGAAGCTGGGTGCCTCAAGGAGCCCTCCGTGGCTACGTAGCCACTGACACAGGAGGTTTTAACGAAATAGTGACCACGGAGCCTGTTATTTTGAATCAGTGGATCCAGGTCGCATTTACACGTAGCATTACCACAGGCATGCACATCTACGTGAATAGCATAGAACAAAATGTCACGGTAACTTCCGGAGTCCAAAATCCAACAGGCTCTATAATAAATGGAACCGAACTTTGGTTTGGACATGACGCAGAGGTCATCATAGACGAAGTCCGCATCAGCAACCTCGCTTCAGCACTACAGATTGCTGCGGCGGAAATCGAAATCGGACCTAACCTGTTAGCAGCTGTGATTATCGTAGCTGTGGTCTTCGCTACAGCTTGGCTCTTACGTAGAGCGATCCAAACATGGGTAATTCGTTCAAAATCCAAAAATTAGGTTTTCAAAAATCAACTTCAAAGCGACAAAATAAAGTAACCATTTTCCGTACATAGAAAAAGAGGGCATGGGTGTGGGCATCGGACTCAAACTCCTCGAAATGCTACTTCGACAGAAGCTCTTTGGAACAGGCTTAAAGGGAAAACCCAGCACGCCACAAATCGTATCGTATGCTGTCACCAAAGCCTGCAACCTTCGATGCTTACATTGCCATGTCGATGCTCGAGAAGCTATGGCTAATGAGCTCAACTTGGAAGAAGCAAGGCAGACAATAGATGAGATGGCGGATCTTGGAACTGAAGCTTTGATATTTAGCGGTGGAGAACCTCTTCTCAGGAAAGAATTCGTTTTGGAGCTCACTGAGTACTGCGTCGATGTAGGCGTGATACCTGCCATGCTCACAAATGGTGTGCTACTTAACCACAAAGTAGCAGCGGAGCTTAAGGAAGCAGGGATAATGGCTGTAGGTATACCACTTGACTTAGCTATACCTGAGAGTCACGACAAGCTTCGAAACACGCCAGGTACCTTTGAGAAAGCCGTGAAGGCGATCAAAGCTTGCCATGATGTTGACTTAAAAGTTGTGATTACCACAATGGCTTTAAAAAGCAATTTCGACGAGATCCCCAAAATAATAGATTTCATAGCCAACTTGGGGATGGACCAAGTTGCTCTCTACGACTTAGTCCCTTTGGGACGCGCAAAAGACATGATGAATCTGGCGATGAGTCAAGAACAACGAGTGAGCCTGATAAGATATCTTCATAAGGTGCAGGAAGAGAAAGAAATGATTTTCGTGATCTCAGGAGGGGACCCAATCTATTCAGAAATCGTATCAGAGATGCATAGACTAAATGGCACCAAACCTCCAGATCTGCTTTTGAAACAATTCTGGATCCACGCCCCCATCGGATGTCATGCTGGCATCTTATACTTCAGCTTACGGCCTGATGGAGACGTATACCCTTGTCCCTTCCTGCCAGTGAGAGTCGGGAATATTAGAGACCAAAGCCTTACAGATATCTGGTATAACTCAAAAGTTCTCAATGAACTCAGAGAGAGAAGCATGTTGAAAGGAAAGTGTGGAGAGTGCGCATATCGAGAAACTTGTGGCGGATGCAGGGGTAGAGCCTATGCCTGCACTGGTGACTACTTAGCGACAGACCCTATTTGCCTAAGTGACCTATTGTTAGAGGAAAAAGTTTACCCATCTACCATAAAGTGCTTTGGATGGTGTGTGGGATGAACCTAAAAGTAAACCCTTTGCTCGATTGATCAGTGTATTCTTATGAGATTGTCAGAAGCTTTCAGAATTGACGAGTTTCCTGAAGGGGCAGTCAAAGGGACCATAGAAAAAGAGTAACGCAAAATCTTTTTTAAGACGGGAACTCCTAGGTAAATGAAATGTTGAGAAGAGTCTCAAGGGTGGATCTAGTCTGGTGAATAAAGGGCCGTTACTGATGACTTCTTGGAGAGCTACAGGAGCCTGCAATTGCCGTTGCAGATACTGCAATGTTGATGCAACAGGTGCGCCAGCTCCCAGAGAATTGAGTACAAAGGAAGCGCTGCATCTTGTTGATGAGGTTTACAACTTCGGTGTCAGGTGGTTCGGAATAAAAGGTGGCGAGCCCCTGCTGCGAAAAGACATATTTGAGGTAGTGGGTTACGCGAAAAGCCTCGGTCTAAACGTGTGCCTATTGACTAATGGATGCTTCGTTAGCGGAGAAATTTATGATAATTTGGTTAAGAATGAGGTTTGGACGTCGGTTAGCATAGACGGCCCAAAAGAAATAAACGACTCTTTGAGGGGCAAAGGCTCGTATAAAATGGCATTGGCAGCCATCCAAAAGTTGTCGAAGGGGAAAATCCTGAATGGCTTGGCAGCGGCAATTACAACTATCAACTACCAGCATCTGGATCATGTTGCTGCTCTGGCGGAGGAATACCAAGCCAACTTCGTTTGGTTCAATCATCTGGTTCCAAGTGGAAGAGCAAAAGAGACACTTGAGTTGACCCCAACCCCTGAACAATACGAGTGGGTTCTGAACCACATATGGGATTTGACTCAGAAATACGAGGGCAAGTTTGATGTTCATGTGCATTGCCCGCATTTTGCGCGCGTCGTTAAACAGAGGAATCCGCCGAACTTTCAGGAGTGGTATGATCACAAATTTCATGGGAAGTGCACCTATTTCGCCTTTGGCGGGTATATCAGCGTGACTGAGAATGGTAATCTAATACCTTGTTTCTACACGGATCTGCAACCTTCAGAACCTATGTCGCTCGGGGACATAAGAAAGAAAAGTCTCAGGAAAGCTTGGGAGGAAGTACAGAATTCGGATTTTTACAGTAGCTTTAGAGATAGGAGTGTTCTGAAAGGGAAATGTGGAGTCTGCGAGTACCGAGATCTATGCGGAGGCTGCAGAAACAGAGCATACGCTTATACCGGCGACATATTCGAATCTGATCCAGCTTGTTCGTACATACCGGAAAGCCTGCGCAAATAATGTGCTTTCATCAATAGCTCAGTTCGAGCATTCTTATAAACAGAATTTTGTTTGCCCATTTGTGGCAGGTCAAGTTCAACTGCACCTAGCGCTTGCCTGAAAGATGCCGAGCCTTTGGAAAATTTTTTATCGAAGCAGCTCCACTTTTATTGCGATGCAAATGAAAAAGTATTTCTTGTACATTTCTATTGCTCTGCTGCTCATTTTGGTGCTTTTCTTCGTAGTAGAGCCACACCTGAGGGATTGCTCAAGGCCTGTTCAGGCAGATGTTTTTGTCGGGGTTGATGCTGCCTATGACGGTGTAGAGAACATCAAAAGCCTCGTTGATGAAGTCAAGTCATACACGAATTTTTTTGTGATAGGCAGTACGGGAATCACCTACAACATCACGAGCCTCAATGAGGTTTGCCAGTACATTTATGACAGCGGGCTTTACTTCACAACTTTTACACATACAACTACGCTGTTTAATCAGTCTCAGTGGATCAGCGAGGCTAGGCAGAAATGGGGTTCTCGTTTTTTTGGGTTGTATGCCTACGACGAGCCTGGCGGACATCAAATAGACCGGTCTAAAATAGGCAATCTCTCGTTTATGCTTGTGGAGGAAGCGAGTAACTATACGGATGCAGCCGACAAGTATGTTGAAAACTTGGCTGGGAATTTGACAGAGTTTAGGTTTAGCGATTTTCCTTTGCTTACATCCGATTATGCGCTCTACGAATTTGATTATAGAGCGGGCTACGATGCAGTTTTTGCCGAGTTCGGGTGGAACCTCAGCAGACCATTGCAAGTTGCGCTTTGTAGGGGAGCCGCCGCAGTTCGCAATAAAGACTGGGGAGTCATGATAACATGGACATACAACACTTTGCTATACATTGAGTCTGGACCAGAACTGTACAATGACATGGTTACAGCTTATCAGAACGGAGCGAAATACATCCTTGTGTTCGACTATCCAAAGAACTTTACTTACGGTATTTTGCAGGAAGAACATTTAGAAGCTTTAAAACAATTCTGGCAATACGTGAAGGATAATCCTAGAACGGATAATTCAATTAATGATAGAGTAGCTTACGTTCTTCCAAAGGATTATGGCTATGGTTTTCGCGGACCAGACGACAAAATATGGGGGCTATGGGGGCCAGACGAACTTTCGCCAAAAATATGGAGTGATGTGAGCACTTTGGTGGAACAGTACAAGCCTAGAATGGACATAATTTATGAAGACGACCTACAATCCAGTACGTTCAAGTACAGTAAACTCATATTCTGGAATGGAACGACAATAACAAACAGCGCAACCACATAGGAAGCTTGAAATTTGTTATTATGCGGCTTTCCCATTTGTTTTCTTGGCCTTTGTGAAGTAGACCACGAAGGCTGCTCCGACTATGACTATTATTACAATGGCAGCTACAATCAACGTTATCGGAAAAGGCGCTATGTTAAAGTAGATTATTTCGGAAGCTCCAGCGTTTCCAGCGTTATCATTTGCGTAAACAACTACGTTGTGTGAACCTTCGGGCAACACAGCTAGGGTTACGTTTCCAGCGATGGTTACGTTCATTTTTCCGTCAAGGCTGTAAGCCATCCATGAAGCTGGTTCATTCAATGCAAAAGTTAAGGGTATGTCGGTTGTGTCATAGGTTTTGTTCTCGGGCGATAGGATTGAAATGCTCGGAGGAGACATGTCAACCGTAAAAAGAACTGCGCTGGAGGCGCCGGTGTTTCCAAACGAGTCACTCGCATAGACCAT
>Ga0315296_10005601_pt1 | contig 10031 bp, 5 predicted proteins | sample YL17G14_18_MG_FD_203921 | JGI IMG/M metagenome (GOLD analysis project Ga0315296, IMG submission 203921) | Sediment microbial communities from Yellowstone Lake, YNP, Wyoming, USA - YL17G14_18 | ecosystem: Environmental > Aquatic > Freshwater > Lake > Sediment | place: USA: Wyoming | collected... | reverse complement strand
AGAACAAAGGGCTGAGATGGAGGCGAAGGGGATTATCCCAGTGGTTCGTTTCAAAACGCCTCTCGAAGGCCAAACCTCATTCAATGATTTGCTGCGTGGCCAGATAGTCTTTGAAAACAGCACCCTGGATGATTTCGTTCTCCTCAAGTCCGATGGCTATCCTACTTACCATCTGGCTAATATAGTCGATGACCACCTGATGGCGATTTCCCATGTTCTCAGGGCTGATGAGTGGCTATCGAGCACGCCGCGTCATGTCTTGCTATATGAGGCGCTTGGTTGGCAGCCACCTCAGTTTGCCCATCTGCCCATGATTCTGGGGCCAGATAGGTCGAAATTGAGTAAGCGCCATAGCGCTACGGCCATCACTGAATATCGAGAGCAGGGCTATTTACCCGAGGCGATGTTCAACTTCTTAGCTCTGCTCGGCTGGGCTTTGGATGATAAGACGGAGCTGATGACACAAGAAGAAATAGTAAAGCATTTCTCCCTGGAACGGATAAGCAGGACCGCGGCTGTGTTCAATAAAGATAAACTCGATTGGATGAATGGAGTTTATCTCAGGGGCTTGAGTGCAGAAGAATTCTCCCGGCGAGCTATGCCCTTTTTAGAAAAAGATTTGCCGATGGAAGTTAATCGTCCATTAGATACCGACTATATCCGTCAAATTATGCCTCTTATTCAAGAAAGAGCTAGAACTCTGGCTGAAGTACCACAGCTCAGCGATTTTTTCTTTATTGATGAACTGGAATATGATATCGGGCTGCTCCTGGGCAAAATCGAAAAGGTTGGAGCGATTAAAAGTCTCCAGGCTTCGGTTGACAAAATGGATGGTTTGAAGGATTGGGAAGCAGCTTCGCTGGAGACTGTTTTTCGACCATTGGCTGATGAGTTGAAGTTGAAGACGAGCGTGTTTTTTGGCCTGCTGCGTGTAGCGATTACGGGGAGGACAGCAGCTCCGCCTCTGTTTCAAACTATGGAGGTTTTGGGCAAAGAGCGGTGTCTTAAGCGGCTCAAAGCGGCTTTGGGTAAACTTCTGGCTTCTGGGATTGGATAAAGCTGTGGGTCTTTTCAAGCGCCCTAACTTTCAGCTAATCTAAAGCTTTTGGCAGTTAGGGCAGAAGTAGCTGCCGCGGTTTCTGATGGCAAGACGCTGGATGGGTGTGCCACAGATGGGGCACGGCTTGCCGCCGCGGTGAGCCACGCTGAAGTTGGAATGGGCGGTGCCTAACTGCCCATCGGGACGTTTATAGGTGTCAACACTGGCGCCTTTGCTATCAATGGCTGAGCATAGAACGTCCACGATAGCTTTATAGAGATTTCGGCTTTCTTGGGGTGACAGGCTGTTCGCTTTTCGCAGGGGGTGGATTTTGGCAGCAAACAGGGCTTCGTCGGCGTACATGTTGCCAATGCCAGCAATAAAAGATTGGTCGAGCAGCACGGCTTTTATGGGCGCCTGACGGCTCTGCAATCGTTTGGCTAGAGTCTCAGCGGTAAATTCAGGAGTTAAAGGTTCGGGGCCGAGCTTGCCGGTAACAGCCTGTTCATTTTCTAATAGCCAGACGGCTCCCAGCCGTCTACGGTCGGTGAAGATAAGCTGGCTGCCATTGTCAAGGTGAAAGATGACTCTGATATGACGGTTAGTTTGTTTTGGATTCAGCAGCAGAGCCCCAGCCATTTTGAGGTGGATAATCAGCACGTCACCGCTAGATAAGCGGAAGATTAGGTATTTGCCGCGGCGCCCAAGGCCGTTTATCCTTCGCCCTACAAGTTTGCGGCGAAGCTCTTTAACTGAAGGCTGGCGCACCATCTTAGCGTCGCAGACAGTGACGCGAGTAAATTGCCGTCCAACTATGTGGGGAGAAAGTTCGTTCTTTATGGTTTCGACTTCAGGCAGTTCAGGCAACGTTTGACCTCCTTTGTTATCCCTTCAGTCGCCTGTTGGTTTCTATACTCTTGCATTGTAACTTAAAGTGCTTGTGTGTTAAATAGCGGCTGGTTATAATTTTTAAGTAAAGCTACCATACGGTTTTGTTTAATGGAAGGAGGGCAATGAACTACAAAAGAAGGCTTATACTGGCGGCTTGCGTTGTACTTACCACTACGTTAATGGTAGTGAGCTGCGTGAGTCCGGCCAAAGAACACTTTAATAGAGGTAATGAGCACTTTGGGCAAGGGCGATATGATGAAGCCATTGTAGAATACACTAAGGCGCTTGAGTTCGCTCCGCAGTTTACTCGAGCTTTCAACAACCGTGGGCTTGCCTATCATAAGAAAGGTGAGCTTGATAAAGCAATAGTTGACTTTGATAAGGCGATTGAACTTGATCCACTACGTATTGAGGTTTATTACAATCGTGGTAGCGTGTACTCCGATAGGGGACAGTTCCAATCAGCTATAGCTAATTATGACAAGGCTATTGTGCTTGACCCACGGTTCGCCGCGGCTTATAACAACCGGGGATATGCCTACTTATATATGATGAAATTCGATAGGGCCATAGCTGATTTTGATAAGGCAATTGAGCTCAACCCAAAGCTTGCTCAGGCCTACGACGGTCGTGGGCTTGCTTATCTAAACAAAAATGAGCTTGATAAGGCCATAGCCGATTTCAGCAAAGCAATAGAGTTAGACCTGAACTATGCTAAAGCTTATTTCAATCGAGCTTATGCTTATCACCGCAAGGGTGGTGAGGTGGCTAAAGCAGCGAGTGACCTGGAGAAATGTATTGAGACGTCAACTGACCCTAGGCTCTTAGACGCGGCGAAACAGCTACTGGAGAGGCTCTAAGAAGAACCTTATGGGGTTTCGACTTAAGGAAGTTAAGGCACGGCTTTTGCCACCTACTGATGATGGTTGTGGTATAAACGGACCTTTTATGCTGTGTTGTAAAATGTGGCGTGCCTTATTATTAGGGGATGACTTTCAAGTAATTGTCTAGATTTACCGCTTGGTTAATCAACTTCTTAAAGGTATTTACGGAAGAAGTAATCCTGTCATGGCGTATTAGCAAATATTCCCATTTTTTCTTACTTGCCTTATTTACCTCTTGGGTCCATTGTAGGGCGGCCTTTACCTTTGCTCTTGTGACTTCGTCTTCGATTTCAGCTTTTGATTTCGGCTCTATCATATAGAAACTGTCTGCCGTCTCCGCAATAAAATCAGGAATGTAATCGTGCCTATCTCCCTTATGTTGATAAGCAATTGAAAAATTCTCCTTCTTATAGGGTCTAAACCATCTGATTATTTGTCTGTCCTTTTCTAGTATTTTTGCTACTATTCTCTCTTGCCTTGAATCAAAGACGTTCTCACTGTAAATAGACTTCTTGTAGCCTGTAACAAGTCCCCTTTTTGTTTCCCTGTCATCCCATGCCTCATAATGCTCCCTTACGAAGCCGGTTTCAAAAGTGGCTTCGTAATCCGAATAATGTATCTTTTCCTCCTTTGGTTTATATGTGATTTTGGTCTTTTCTCCAATTCTTTCTTTTATCTGGTCATATATACCATTAACGATTCGCATCCTATTTTCCAGGTTGATTTGCTGTCCCTTTTTACCAAGTAAATCTAAATATTTATCGGCGATTTTATCAAGAGCCGGAAGCTCTCTTATGCTGAGACGCGGTAGTTCTAGAAGTATCGCCAATACGTATTCTTTGGGAGACTGCTTTAGTTTCTCTTCTATTATTCCAATCTCCGTTTCTTCTCTAGTTGCCAAATCCTTAGCAATGACTGAAACCTCTATATCCTCAAGCCGTGCTGGAGTTTTTGGCTCAAAGTATGTAAGTTTGAAATCAACTTCAATCTTTGGCTCAACTAGTGGTATCGGTACTGCCTTGGCTTCATCTTCGGCTCTCAGGATGTGGCTCTCCATCGGCGGCTTAGATGGCTCAATAACCTCTATATTTGCGAGCCAGTCTTCAGCCCTTTTTATGACCTTCCCGAAATTGCTATGGTAGGCAACTCTTAACGTATTCAATTCTCCGTCCTCGATCCACTTCCCAAAGGGTAAACGTAAGCCTCTTCCGATGGTTTGTTCTACGAATACCTGACTATCGAATGCCCGTAAAGGAACGATTGTATAGACATTCTTAACGTCCCAACCCAATCCAAGTTTGTTTACATTAATCACGATTTCGTAGGCATTGTTGGGTTTTTCTAGCTCTAATAATTTTTCAATTTCGGTATCCTCGTCATACCTATCCCTTTTAGGAATGTCCTTATTGTCTTGAGGGGTAGAGTGGATGCGAATAATCTTATCCTTATACCTACCTTCCAAGAATTGTTGCTTTAAATACTTCTCAATTTGTATTGCGTGGGAAATGTCCTGGCAAACAATTAGGACGATGGGCAAAAAGCGGTTTTCAGCCTCGACATTTTCGTTGGCAAAATAAGCTTCTAGCATCGCTTTAATTCTCTCGTGATTATCTATTCCATCAGCAATTAGCACATCGTAGAGCTCTTTTTTAGGTAAAGAATCGTAGTTAAAATCCCTACGAAAGAGCAGTTGTGGTCTTTTGAGCACCGGAGTATCTGCGGCTAAAGCTGCACCGAGAGAATACTCATACAAAATGTTCTCAAATTTCCCGCCCTTGTCATTCTCGGTTATTCTCTTAAAAGGGGTTGCAGTGAATTCTAAACCCAAAACGGGCTTCAATCCATTGATGGCATTAATGGCAATCGGAGTTTTGTATTTATGGCTCTCATCCATTAAGACAACCAGGTCCGGAAGGTTGCTCACATATTCGTAGAAACTCTCACCGAGATACTCATCAATTTTCTTTACCTGTAGGACCCTTTCTTCTGATTTGAACTTGTCGATATTGAAGATATAGACAATGAAATCCTGACCCCATAGGGTGAATTGTTCAGTCTTTACTTTGCTGAAATCCTCACCAGTGAAGACTCTGAATTTGGGTAAATCTGTAATTCCTTCAAAGACGTATTTCTCACTTCTCTCACCAAATTCTCTTATGAATTTCTCGTAGATAGTCTTGTTAGGGGCGATGACAAAGAAACTCTTGTAGCCTTTCTCCTTATAAAGGATGTGTATGCATGCTCCAAGCAATCTTGTTTTGCCAACGCCTGTGGCTAGTGCAAAACAGAACGACGGAAAATCATAATCGAAACTGCCGTCTTTTCTGAGAACCGTCTTGAAAATACTTGCCAACTCGCTTTTGGTATAGTTTTTCCTATAGGCTATATTCTGCCTTTGCAAAACATCTTCTAGCTGCATCAGTGAGTAATACTGAGCATCCCTGAGTCTCATCTCGACTTTCAACTTATCTGAAATCATATCTTCAACCTAATTTGGTAAGACTTACCTATATCTGCCGGGAGCTTCTTGATAATCATGTTGAAAGGCAAGATAATCCTGTCATCATAACTGAAGCAGTAAACTATCATCTCCTCGTTATCTGCCAATTTACTTTTTAGAAAATCGATGTAACCTTGCGAAACATATTGTTCGGTGACGTGAGCATACTTATTACCAAGTTTATTAACGCCGTGTAAGATTTTGTCTTCTCTTCTAAATCGGAAACCTTCGATATTACAAATGACCTTTATCAAGGCTGTATTGTAATATTTAGGGTTGATGATTTTTATTGAGGGGTAATCTTTATGTTTCACTACCAAAGGCTCGCCGAGTTTGTAGAATTTAAATCCACCGCCACCTTTCCAGCAGACTTCTTTACTAATGCCTGTCGGCTCACCATTTACCACACCTTTCATTCTTTCAAGTGCTTTTTCAAAGATTGTGTCTTTTTTTACCTCTATCATTATCCACCTTCTACCCATTTTGTGAACTGCTGCACCTGTAGTTCCCGATCCGGCAAAAAAATCAAGCACCCAATCGTCGCGATCTGTCGTCATCTCGATAATTCTCGCTATCAATTCTTCGCTCTTTTCGGTTTGAAAATCCCAACGAAAAGCGTACGAACTTATGTCTGTCCAAATCGTATCAACTAATGATTCATCGGAGGCTGCAATTAAGTATTGTGGTCGCCCCGTTTTTGGATGTGGTCTTAGTTTTCCTTCGCTTATCAACCTATCCGCTCTCTCTTTGCTGAACAACCAATGCCTATTTTTAGGGGGCCTCCAACCAAATAACTCATAATCCATTCCTTTTCGAATGCCTGGTGCGTCAAAAGCATGCCATCTATCTGATTTTTTCATTTCAATCTTTGGATGCACAAAAACGGCGTCAGGCTTCTTTGAGTAAAAGAAAATGAAGTCATGTCCTGTGTTTAGTGTTTTTACCTTCTCTCTTTCTTGAATGCTTTTTTTAATTCGTTTCGTGATTATAGAATTTCTGAAATTTGTTGGACCAAAGACTTCGTCTAATAATAGTCTCAGATAAGTGCTGTTTCCGTCATCTATATGAACTAAAATAGCGCCATCATGTGTTAATAGTTTTTGTGCTAATCTTAACCTATTCTCCATCATACTCAGCCAAATTGAATGCTCCAAACCGTCTTCGTAATCCTCAAAATCCTGTCCAGTATTAAACGGCGGGTCAATGTAGATGAGTTTTATCTTGTCTGCAAATTCTTTTTCCAAACTCCGCAAGACAATCAGATTCTCGCCCCATATAAGCATATTCTCAGATTTACGGTCGCCAACGCTTTCAATCAACTCAAGCTCACGTGGCATTAACTCTTCGTCGGAAACCTGACCTTGAAAATAAGATGCAGGATAGGTCTTACCATTCTCATCAAATTTGGTGAGTATGATGTCCCCTTTATCAACCCAATCTAATTCAAGTTTACCCTTTCGCTTATTTGCCATGGTCAAACCTTAGCCAATATTATACTAAAGTCAGTCGACTCATTATCTTTTAGGCACGGCATTGCGTATATCCGCTTGTTAGGCGCCGCAGCCAGATCGTAAAATTTCACTCACTTTTAAATATATCTTACCAGTTTCTGATGCATGTCTGCGTTTGCGATAAAGCAACTCGGTTAAGTCAATTCTCTCTTCGAGAACAGCCATAATATCTTCTCCATCCATCAGTATCATTGATTTAATACCAGGAGCATCAACTGACAGAGCTTCAGAACTATATCCACCAAATGATATAAAAAGACCAAGAGTAATTTTAAGTTTACCAGAAATTTTTCCAGCAAACTTGTATAAATCCCCTGCATTGATCAAATCATTTCGCCATCTCGCCTCTACAATGTAATCGTTGTTGTCAAATGTAAAGGCGCCATCAATTTGCTCACCAGAGATTTTAAAAGACCTTCTTGGGTCAAGTTCATAGAATTCAAATAAATCATTTAAAAAAGACTCAAATGCATAGCCTCTTTCTGCTGGATTTTGGAGTCCAGTAAGATACATGAAGGAGTTCTTAATCTGTGATAGTTTTGCTCTGGAAACTTCCTTCTCACGTTGAATAAGCTCAAACGTCTTTCGTCTTTGCTCAGCACGTTCTTTTTCTTCCTGTAATTGGAAATATCCTTCTGCTTGATTTCTTAGGGCTTCTACTGCATTTTTTGCGTTCCGAATCTTAGTATCAGCGTCTTCCCACTTTTTTAAATGACTAAAATCTTTAAAATGGAGAACAGCATCAAATAGTTTCAACAAATCAGACTGATAAAGGTCAAGACGCTGAGCCATCCTATCAATAAGGATTGAAACACTTTCTTCTTTTGTTGAGTTTTCAAAATCTATTGTTGTAACGATAAGTTTATTATCAATTGTATGGTAGATAAATGTCTTAATGTCTTTGCGTTTCCAGTAAATATGTGTCAAAGCTTCTTTCAAAGCCAAGATAGCTTCTGGAGAAAATTGTTTCATCTTACCTCCTGACTATGGCGTCTAACAGCAGCATATACGAACCTTGAGTTCGCCTAATCAGTTCTACTTTCTTGAATCCTAGCATTGGCATCATAGTCTGTAAAGTTACCTTTATCTATATTTTGAGCTGGAATGCTATCCCATCTCGGCCCAGTTTTTGCCTAGCTTGATGTCTATTTTGAGGGGCACGCTGAGCTTTAAGGCTTGAGGCATTATTCTGGACACCAGTTCTTTCATCTGGTCTATTTCCTCAGGAGGCACTTCGAAGACAAGCTCGTCGTGGACCTGGAGGGTCATCTTGCTTTGCAAGTTTTGTTTTCCCATCTCGCGGTGAAGGTTTACCATGGCGATTTTGATGATGTCGGCAGATGTGCCCTGCACCGGCATGTTTATTGCCATCCGCTCAGCGGCTTCTCTGACCTGCCGGTTTGGTGAGTTAATTTCAGGTATGTAGCGCCGTCTGCCCAACACCGTCTGTACGTAGCCTCGCTCTCTGGCCTGGCTCTTGGTATTTTCGATATATTCTTTGACTTTGGGATATTTCTCGAAATAAGCGCTTATGAACTGGGCAGCCTCCTCTCGACTGAAACTGGTGGCTTGTTCCAGACCGTAGTCGCTCATGCCGTAGATTACACCGAAGTTAACCGTTTTGGCTACTCGGCGCATCTCCGTGGTTACCTTGTCTGGGGGGACGTTAAAAATGCGGGAAGCGGTGGCGGCGTGAACGTCCTCATCTCTGAGGAAGGTGGCGATGAGCTCAAGGTCATGTGAGATGTGGGCTAACGCCCTGAGGTCAATTTGAGAGTAATCGGCGGATAGGAGGTACCATCCCGGCTCGGCGATAATGGCTTGTCTTATTTTGCCGCCCAGCTCGCTCCTTATGGGGATGTTCTGCATGTTCGGCTCACTGGAGGAAAGGCGGCCGGTGGTTGTGCCTGTCTGGTTGAAGCTGGTATGGAGCCTGCCTGTTTTAGGGTTGACCAGGGCAGGGAAAGCATCGGTGTAGGTCGACTTCAACTTGGCTAGCTGGCGGTATTGCAGAACAAGTTCAATTATGGGATGAGTCCCCTTTAGTTCCTCAAGCGTTGAGGCTTCGGTGGAATAGCCGCTTTTTGTTTTGCGCGGCTTGGGAAGTCTCAGCTCTTCGTAAAGGATTCTGGATAACTGTTGTGACGAGTTTATGTTGAACCTGTAGCCGAGGCTGTTGTAAACCTCTGCTTCCAGTCTGAGCATCTCCTTTCCCAGGCTGTGAGACATATCTCGCAGCAGCTCGACATCTATAGCCACCCCATTTCTTTCCATAGCTACCAGCACTGGTACCAGAGGCATCTCTACTTCACTGAAAAGTTGCCATAGTCCTTCTTTTCGCAGCTCGGTATCGAGCATGTTTTTAAGTCTTAGAGTAATATCGGCATCGGCACAGGCATAGTCGGCAACCTGTTCTATTGTTGCCATCGCCATAGAGAGCTGCTTGGCTCCTTTGCCGATTAGGTCGGTGATAGGTGTCATCTCAACTCCGAGTTTATTGAAAGCCAGCGCTTTAAGCCCGATGGATTTTTCGCCCAGCAGATAAGCGGCAATCATGGTATCGAAGGTCAGATTCTCAAGCTTTATACCGTATTCGGCAAGCACCGTCATATCGAATTTGCCGTTTTGAGCTATTTTCGGGGTTTTGGCGTCTTCAAGCACCGGCTTAAGCTTGGCAACGACCTGAGACAATGGTAGTTGGGATATTTGGCTTAAGCCACGGTGTCCTACTGGTATGTAGTAAGCCTCACCTGGCGTTGATGACAGCGAGATGCCGACTAGTTCAGCAGCCATAACTTCTTTGCTGGAAGTCTCCAGGTCAACGGTGAATTCTTTGGCGGCTAGCAATTTGGCGATAAGCTTATCTAAGGCTTGGTCAGTGTTAATTAAATGGTAGTCCTTCTTGGATATAGCCTGGCTGGGAGCAACAGTTGGTGCCCCTGTTATTTCCTCTGGCAGCCTGGATAGCAATTGGACGAACCCCAGTTCACGGAAAAGTTCGACTACTTGATGTCGGTCGTAGGAGCTGACCTGGCAAGCATCCAGATTCAAGGTTATGGGCACATCGGTAACTATTGTCGCCAGTTCCTTGTTTTGAAGAACATGGGCTTTATGGTCGCGGAGTGACGCCTGTAGCCTCTCAGGGGTTATTTCGTCAATATGGGTGTAGATTCCCTCGAGGCTGTTGAATTGTCGCAGTAGCTTTA
>Ga0315296_10005600_pt1 | contig 10032 bp, 6 predicted proteins | sample YL17G14_18_MG_FD_203921 | JGI IMG/M metagenome (GOLD analysis project Ga0315296, IMG submission 203921) | Sediment microbial communities from Yellowstone Lake, YNP, Wyoming, USA - YL17G14_18 | ecosystem: Environmental > Aquatic > Freshwater > Lake > Sediment | place: USA: Wyoming | collected... | reverse complement strand
TATAGTAAGTGCTAAGTCCAGCGCAATAGTAAGTACTATTGAGCCATAAACAAGCAGCTTGAGCGTTGTAGGTTTGTCGTGGCGAGGCAGAAAGCTTTTGTCGAGACAATTGAGCCGTCTGAAGACGCTTTGAGCATGATCTTTCAAGCAGCTTGTTTATCCTTTCTTTTAGCGTAACTTCTTGTTCTCTTATGAACTCTCTTCCAGTGAATTCTTTCCAAAGTTTCTTTACCAAACCTTTTTTCATGTCTGCCAAAAAAGAATTCAACCTTTTCTTTACGTGTTGCTCTAGATTTGATTGCTTGCTATTTGCCCAAAATCTTTCCACACTCAATTTTTCAAATATGCCGAGAATTATTGCTATCGCATCAAAATGATCCCTTATTCTCTCTGTCATCAGCTTCATTATCAGAATGTCTTCAATGGGCGCTACCTTTACGCTCACTTCTTTTTCCTTATTCTCTTCAAAATATGGTTTTACGCTCATTTTATTTGCGTTTCTGAAGATATCTTCTGGAAGCATGTACTCCAAGTCTGTGCTCCAGTCGGTTACTTTGTCTACTGAAATGTGAAGCTCAATAGATTCATTACTGATTTTCTTGCTACCCTTTACTCCAAAATCCGTCTTTTCAAAGTTGTATCTTAAAAGCTCAAAAACGCCACGAAGAGCTGTCAAATCTTTTCTTGTTGTAATGAAATCAATGTCCTTTGTGGACCTCCAACTTCTTGGCTCAGTAAAAGCTCTTACGGCGTAGCCACCAATCACAATGAGGTTGATTTGGAATTTCTTGGCTTCTTGGTCTATTCTTTCCAAATCCTTTAAGCTAACTTCTTCTATCTTGCTCGCTTCACTTCTTTTCAAGTCTAACACCCAAATCTTCCAACACTTTGCGAACAACGTCTCTAGGTAAAATTGCCTGAAGACCCCACTTTTCACTCAATGCTTTATAACCTTCAAACTTTTCCTTCATTCTTTCAAGTTCTTCTTTCTCTTCTCTTGTTAACAGAGCTTGATGCACTAATTTATTCCTCAGTTCATGAAATCTTGACAAGGTTATTTCATCCCTTGGGAATATCTCATCGCTCTTTCTTATCACATCTTTTTTTATTTCTTGGATAATTTCTGTCTTTATCAAAGGCTTATGGGCTTCAAAATTCATTACCTCAAGCAAAAATCCAAGTCTCCTTGAAAAACCTAAAAGTTCTGCAAGATTTAGGATACCCTCATTGCCCAACCATCTAAGCTGGTCTTTTTTCTGCAAAATAATTGCAATTACTTCAATTATACTAGTTTGGGTTTGCCTCTCTAAGAGTTCCATTAAAAGAAACTCGGGCTTCTCTATGTAATATCCTTCTTCGGTCTTTGTTCTTATAGAATCAATTGGTCTAGTAGAATGAAGGAGCTTAACATAGTTGCTTATTTTTCTTGTTTCTATTATGTTACCGATAAATACCCGATTTTTCTCATCCGTCAAAAAAGCTATCCACTTCCCTTCGTCTTGAGGCTCAATTTTCATCTCAAAAACTCTTGCTGGGGTCATGTAGTGATGATAGTAATAAGCAGCATAACTTCCTGTTATTGCATAAGCCAGCTTATCATTGATGAAAACAAGCTTTTGAATCAAGCTCTGCTTTCCAAGTTTTTCCTTTTCCACCAAGGAATAAAGTCCCGTAGCAAAGCTGATGTCTTCTGGTGAAATCAGTCTATAAATTCTTGCTCTATAATCGATTTCACTTCTTTCCTTGTTTACAAATCCTCTTTGTTCCAATTCCCAAAGTGTTTTGATGGTCATTACTCTACTAATGCCGAGCTCTTTTGTCACATCTTTAAATGTAAACGCCTGATTTTTGTATCTCATCCAGAGTGTGTTATAGTACTTTTTGAGCCATTCAGGCATTTCCTTGTGCATCTTAATCACTGGTAAACTAATGAGATTATATTACTGATTTAGGTAAACAAATTTAAATAGTTTACCAAAAATCGTTCTTAAAAATTTTAATCACGTGATGAAAATAAATAGTCCGTTATCCTTGCCACTCTCCATTAAGCACTCTGCACGTGTCCTCTTCTGCTCAACAACAAATAGGCCGGGGTTCAAGACAAAACTCTGGTGGGCCGGGCCGGACTTGAACCGGCGACCTTTGGCTCGTAAAGCCCCAAGATTTGCAGTTAGTAACCAAGATATTAGTCAACTTCTCAAAAGCTTCTATGACTTCCAAATAATTGATTTGAGAAGAAACAAGAGAACAGCGTATGAAAAAGTTGGAAAAAGCACGCACTCTTGATAGATTGAAGCTTTAGCGACAATGAGATGTTGTTGTGGATGTTTGGAAAATTATAGGCTTGTTGATCTTGTCGATACTAACGATGTGGTGTGGATAAGTAATTACTTGGATCAGCCCGCATCCTGCACCTGGGTATGTTTTCTGTACTTTAACAACCAATGTAAAGCCTGTATCAATAATCTCTTTGATTTCAATACTATACCCTCCTGTGTTAAACTGCCCCATGAAAACTGCGATAACTGTGGTGTTTGAGAAATCTATGTAAGGTGGATACTCGCCGTAGATGCTGATCCAACTCTCAAAATCTTGAATAACATAATATGCTTGTCTTGTGTGCACAAGTCCGTAACCTTGACAAATGGTTTGAAATTCTACTCTCACTCCAGTGCCAGTTATGCCAAATGTGTGCAAAGTCAAGAAGGTAACTAGAAAAACAATTGAACCCAACAAAATGATTAACCGCTTCTTTCGCATCAAACCCCACCAAAAATAATTAGATTTTACCCTTATTTAGTTCTACACATTAGAACAGAAAAACATGCGCCTGTTCTAGAATTTAGAAAACAATTGTCATTACGGTTCGAGAAACCTTGTTGTACATAACCTCTAGACCTCTTGTATTTACGTATTTACACTCGAGTTTTCTAATTTCTACTTTCTAAAATGGATTATTTTTTAGAAATTCTACTTTTTCTTTCCGTTTAGAATTTAGAAATTTAGAAACTTAATTGTTACCTGAACAAATGATACATGAACAATGATTGATGATAGAACAAACAGTAGTAGCAGTTGAGAAGTGATTCACCAACAGAGAGGCTGGAGAGAACTAAGAGAATGGGTGGAGATTGGCTGGATTATTTTTGAGAGAACTAAGAGGTTGAAAAGAGATAGGCTACGTGCGCTTTAGCGCATTAGGTGATGATGCTGAAGACTTTGGTCATGCTTGGACTTTGTCGTCTTCTGGTTTCTTTTGAGTATAGGTAGAGCTGGAATGGCATTTGAAACATAATCGTGTAAAATACGGTATCTAGCAGAAAGTTCACTGGTTGAAAACTAATGCGGTGAGGGTATGGTGGTGGGCTCCAGTATGACCAGGATTCTGTCATCCAGTAAAGAGGCCAACCTCTGTACAAGATGCGTGCGTCAATAATGAATGGTTCTGTACAGTAAAAGTAGGATGCTAATGTCGCAACCAAAGAAAGAACAAGAGTTACTGTGATGGATAACAGCAGAAGCGTTTGAGTCTTCATTCTCACATTGCCTCCAAGTATTTTTCGCATGCTAGCAACTTATAATGCTACATTTTAGAACAGGTTACAAAGAACTAAGAGGTTGGAAAGAGATAGACTAAGTGAGCTTGAAGAGCTCGCTGAGAATAGATAGCGCAGAATGATTGAGACTACTTCTTCAAGCGTTTCTCCTTGCGCCTTTTTCTTCTCTCTTCCCTTTCCTTCTTAGTCATTGGCTTCTTCTTAGCACTTCCCATGCTCAACACAAACACCATAACAAAATAATCAGAATGGAGAATTAAATTTTTGCGCACAAAAAGAACTAAGAGGTTAGAAAGAGGTAGGCTTGCACATTTCGTGTGCGTTATTTGAAAGGTAACTCATAGTTCAGAAATGGTTTCTTCGACAATCTTCCAATGATTCTATCGTTTCCTTTTTTCTCAGCATACAAGACAGTGATTCTTTGTTCGTTGGCAACCTCTTTCTCTATCTCCTCTAAGAAATTGTCTCGGCGAGCCCAATCTCTCACAAACACAAGTGCATAACCATGCTCAACTCCATTCTTAGTGCTTCTCAGTTTCAGCAGGTCCCACTTAAAGTGATGTACTGCTTGGTCAAGACTGTCATTTCCTTCAATCAAATCGAATTCTATCGCGATGAACGTTTGTTGTTCATTTTTAAAGTCTGTTGACTTTTCTACTCGAAACAGTCTTTCTTCTGTCTGCTCAGGGTTCCAAATTGACAAATCAAAGTGACCACGTGCACCTTTTGGAACCTTTTCTTTGAGGGCTTTTGCACTATATCTTTCTTTGGTTGGATATTCTTTATGCAGAAGAATGCTCGACTTTCCATCTTTGGTCTTGCATTGCCAATCTTCCAAAGGCAGCTCATTGAAAATCTCACTGTATAAATAACAGTGCAAATCGCTTTCTGTATAAAAGAAGTATGGTGATTTCTTGAAAGTCTTTATCAAATTGGCTATCGCTGATTCAATTATCTGAACAAGTTTTTCCTCTTTTATCAATTCGACAACCTACTGAACTATTATCTTTTAATTTTTTCTTATATAATATTATTATAAGGATTTTTCAAAAGATAGTGGTCTAGAGGAATTGAATTGAAGATTCTTCCACAAGTCTTAAAATTGAAGCAGAAGAAATAATCAGTGATGCATTATGAGAAGAAAATTCATGTTTGTAATGGTTTTGATAATCATTCTCCTAGGCATGTTATCTTTGACTTTTGGCATTCATTCAATCAAAGCGGAGTCTGGAACTCGGTTTGCCTATAACGTCCGCACATATGAAGCACCCAAAACAACTATTTTGATTCTTGTGAATGAAACCATATATACTAAAATCGTTGACCAATTAACGATTTTTGAACAAGACCTAGCATCCGATGGATATGACACCATTGTTTCCACACTTAGCAATGGGATAACACCGCCCGAAATAAAAGCTATGATCAAGTCGTATTACGTTGAAAGCAACATTAATGGTTGCATTTTGATAGGTGATATTAAAGCTGCATACAGTGAAATCCGTACTGGAGATTATTCAAATTCAAGTGCCCTGAAAATATGGATATCGCTCGACGCTATGGATATGTACTACATGGATTTGGATGGATATTGGGAAAATATAACGCACCCAGATTTCTATGCATATATGCCTTCAAACGTTGTGGAAGTCCATCTCTACCCTAGCTGTGAGACTTTCTATAACGAATATATTGTCTATTTAAATGAGACAAAAAAATGGGACTATGGTTCGATTGAGAACAAGACGCAATATAGGGCCGAGATATGGGTTTCTAGAATAATGGGACATAACCTCTCTATTCCTGGAAAGGATGAAGCGGATATAGTTAACGAGTTCCTGTATTGGGATCATACTTTCAGAACTGAACAAACGCAAATCGAAGATCGTGTCTATTTGATGAATGCGATAGGTTCCGGCTACAATGATCAGAACATGAACTATTCAGGTATATTCAATTCAATAATAAAGAAAGAATATGTTACTAAGAACGACTATCTAAACTGTTTAGAAAACCCTAACGGAAGTAAGCTAATATACCTAACTGCACATTCTTGGCCACAAGGGCACATGTTGTATGATACAAGTTTAACAGTCGGAGAACTTGCTGATTCCAACAAAACATCAGTCTTCTACATTCTAAATGCTTGTTCTGCATGTAGGTGGGATCAATATGTTACTTCGCCAACTAGTCCAAACTATCTTGGAGGAATATATGTTTTTGACAAAAACGAAGAAGATCATGGCTTGGGAGCAATCGGCTTCACTGGAGTAGGAGGTTTTAATTGGTTGGAATTCTTTACGGATTATCTTTCAGCAAATCCAAATGCTAGTTACGGAGAAGCATACAAATATTGGTTCAATGAAAATTTGATGCGGATTTTTGGCACAACAAACTATGTATATTTGGGAGACCCGATCATTGGACCAAGAACTCCAAAACTACCAATTCACAACCTCAATACTGGTCTAAACTACACGACAATTCAAGAAGCAATAGATGCTCCTGAAACTTTGGATGGTCATACAATCTTCGTTGATAAGGGAATTTATTATGAGCACCTAGTTGTTAAGAAGTCACTATCGCTAATCGGAGAGAGAAGCAGCATAACTATCATCAATGGAAGTGGAGCTTATGCTACCATAGTACACGTTATTGCAGACAATGTCTCGATAGGTGGTTTTACAATAAGAAATGGCCAAGATTATCCTGGAATATATGTGGAAAATAGTTCGCATTGCGTAATTAAGGATAATACCTTTATTGATATAAATTATTACGCTGTTTACACGGTAAATGCGGATTATTCTCTCATTAAGGCAAACAATTTTTCTTCTTCAAGTGGAAACTGGGGAAGAGGAATACAGCTAAGATACTCCGACAACAGCACAATTACTGGTAATCAAATCATGACCCATAACGACCAGTATTGCATATGGTTGCATAATTCGAGCGACTGCAACATATATGATAATTGGCTTGCTGATGCTGAAGACGGGCTCATGATTGAGCATTCTTACAGTTGTTTGGTCAAAAAGAATGTTATTGAGAACTGTGAGCGAGGAATTGACATAGGATGGTGGGTTGGAGGAGAGTTTGTTGAGAACCTAATAAAATCCAATTATTATGGTGTTGAGGGAGAAGGTTCTTTGCAACAATATCCTCAATACCCAAAGTGGATTTTCTATCACAATAATTTCGTCAACAACACGCATCAGGCATACGTCTCATCGGGAGAAGGTAGCTGGGACAATACCGGTGAGGGTAACTATTGGGATGATTATTCTGGAGTAGATTCAAACTATGATGGTATCGGAGATTCTCCCTATTCTATAGAACATGCCCCAAACAAAGATAATCATCCACTAATAGGCATGTTCCACAGTTTCAACACTTCTTATGGCTATGCAGTCAGTTTTATCAGCAATTCTTCAATCTCCAGCTTCAGCTTCAACCTAAGCAACATAGACATTTATCCACCAGAAGCAATCTTGACTTTCAATGTTTCAGGTGTAACAGACACTGAAGGCTTCGTTAGAGTCTGCATTCCAAAAACTCTGATCAACAGTTCTTATGTTATAAGATTCAACGGAGAAATCATAACAGACACAACCTATCCTCAAGTCAAAGAACTACCATGCTCAAATGAAACCTACACATATTTTTACATTAACTACACTCACAGCGAATACAGAATAGAAATCAGTGGAATAACAACGATTCCAGTATTTCCATCATTCCTAATTCTACCAATATTCATGCTGGCAACACTGCTGATAGTAATAGTCTACAGAAGAAAACATGTTGTCTGACTTCTCTCTTTTTCTAAATTCTATTTCTAAACTAGTCAATTTTTTAGAATTTCCTTTTTTGTCTCTAGCTTAGAATTTAGAGAATTAGAAACTTGCATTTATAAGAACTGATAGAAAATACTTCTATTGATTAAAAAATGACCAACACTAAACCATTAAGATGCCAGAAGTGCGGAAAACCTTTGGGCTACGTAACTGTGCTTGCAAAGGGTATTACATCCTTGCCGCAACCGCTTCAAAACGTTAAGTTGATTGCTATTTGTATGGAATGTTACCAGAAGAGAGAGTATTCAACGGGTTGAACTGGCTTATAGTACATGATTGAAGATGACCATATTGAGAAGTCATTCTTCAACAGAGAGGTTGCAAAGAACTAAGAGATTAAAAGGAGATAGGCAGTGTGCACGAAGTGCACGTAGTCGAACACGCAGATTTTTCTGCGGGCTTTTTCTTATGTATACTTCCTTATAAGAAAGAATAAAGAAACAGGGCGTGACCAACACAAAGAGGGGGGGCATGATGAGATGTTGGACTTGTGAAACAAAGTATGAAGTAACTCTTGGGGATCAATATGTTTGTGAATCCTGTGATCATATAGCTGATCGTATTCATTCATTAGAAAGAACAGAGTGGAATACGATCTCGAGTATTGACCACCTGATTCAGGTTCAGGAGAAAGGTTTCGCGTCATTGGCTGGTGAAATGCAAGGGATTTCCTCAGCTATTGAATGGGGATTTGAAGAGCTTGGTTGGAGGTTGCAACAGCAGACAGATGTGTTAAAAGAAATAGCGAAGTTGCTGAAGACGCCTACTGAAACAAAGGCTAATGAATGGCGTGAAATGGGCGAAGAGCTAAGAAGAAGAGGAGTTTACGAGAAAGCAATCGAGTTTCTCTCAAAATCTTTGAAGGCTAATCCGATTGACTTTCGGACGTATATTGGGTTAGGAGAGACATGTCTTCGAATGAGGAAGTTTGATTATGCTAAGAAATATTTTGAAGAGAGCTTGCCACATGCTCCAACTGATTTCTACAAAAGCTATACTCTTCGCCTCATTGGACGAATACATTATTGCAGAGAAGACTATGACCTAGCAGTAAGAATGCTAAGCGAGGCTGTGTCACTTACTCCTAATTATGTTGAAGCGTGTTATGATTTGGCACAGTATCACGCGGTTAAGGAAAATGTGGAAAACGCAGTATCTTTACTAAGAGAAGTCGTCAGGAAGAATGACTTCTACTTCTATCTCATCGAAAAAGAACGAAACTTTGATCCTATCAGGAAGGATGTCCTCGGACTTCAGAAAGAGCTCAAGAAAGACGCTTATGAAGACGCACAGAACGGTATTGAGAGAACACAAGATGCTCTGGAGAACACTGACAGATTCTGGGAGCAATTTATTGCATTGAAGAAAGACAGAAAAATAAGATTGAATTTTGAACGTGCAGTAAACAGCGCTGCTTCTGATGATTACAGATCCATATTGTGGGCAAAATCAATGGCGAAATATGTTTTGGACATAACACTGGCTGCGAAAAACAAAATTCCTTTTGCTGAAAAAATACAGGAGGAAACGAATCAGGCTTGTCAAAAAGAAATGAGGCAACTAGACAACCATGTGATTCTTCATGCATTGACTTTGTCAGGATTCATAGTTGGTATCCTATGCGCTCTCGGAACACGCAATCTATGGTTCTTGACGCTTTTGCCGGTTGCATGGTTCTTAGAATTCATTATTGAGATGGCAGAAGAAGGACAGGTTTGGGGTTTCTGGTTTGGTCCTTTTTTCGGTGTTGTAAGACTTTTCCGGTGTTTGATTTCAAAACAGAAGATGCAGGAGAAGTATTCTAACATTCTGAAAGAGAGAATGAGTTCGGTAATTCAAGAGATATATGATTTTTGGAAGGACTAGTGATGAGCAGGTATTCTTGTTTGAATAGCAATGCTAGTAGCAATCATAGCCTGTAAGGGAAAAGACGTTATCGTAATCTTCTCTCGAATTTGAAATACTTCTTAGCACCAAACTTATAACAGAGAACCTTGCATCCCCTCGCATGCACTCGGGTGCGAATACAAATGTCAAACAAAAGAAATGTTGTGTTATACTTGGACAAAGAACTAGTCGAAAATCGCGTGAATTAGGCTTCAATCTCTCAAAGACAGTTGAAAACCACTTAAAACAGTTGTTGACGCAATTTTCAAGAGTCTCTACAAGGAACAACTTCAATTTAATTGACAAAAACTCTAATTGGTGGGCCGGGCCGGACTTGAACCGGCGACCTTTGGCTCGTAAAGCCAATGTCCTAACCAAGCTAGACGACCGGCCCGCACATTAGGTAGATTCTCTCTTTCATACATTAGCTTTTTTAATAATACAAGTCGCAGTATTATTCGTTTTTGATGTTAAACTGTTCGTTGAAAGAAGAACAAAAGGGATATACTAAAATCATTGCCCACAGTCTACAGGTTTACATTGTTGACACTATTTTTTCAATAATGTCAACGGGGTTCTCAAGTTTTTCTAGCAGATTTTTCACATTCCATTTGCGTCCCAAATTCTTTCTAGCGCATTTTAAGGCTTGTGGTATGTCACTAAAAGTGAAAATAGGAAAACCTTTTCCAGCCAAGTAGTCATTTACATGAAAGCGATCTATTGTTGAAATG
>Ga0315296_10005599_pt1 | contig 10033 bp, 7 predicted proteins | sample YL17G14_18_MG_FD_203921 | JGI IMG/M metagenome (GOLD analysis project Ga0315296, IMG submission 203921) | Sediment microbial communities from Yellowstone Lake, YNP, Wyoming, USA - YL17G14_18 | ecosystem: Environmental > Aquatic > Freshwater > Lake > Sediment | place: USA: Wyoming | collected... | reverse complement strand
AGAATGGGAATATGCCTGTCGGGCAGGAACCAAAACAACGTATTTCTTTGGCAATGATCCGTCAAAATTGCCAGATTATGCCTGGTTTGAGGAAAACTCCGGCGGCCAACCTCGGCCAGCAGGTCAGAAGCTGCCTAATCCGTGGGGATTGTACGATGTGCACGGTAACGTCTGGCAGTGGTGCAACGACTTTTACAAAGTAGACTACTATCAGGAATCTCCCAAGGACAATCCGAAAGGACCGAAGACCGGCGACAACAAGGTGGTGCGCGGTGGGGCATGGAAATTCAGCGCCCAGAGCTGTCGCTCCGGTTATCGTTATAATGAAGATCCGGGCTATGCGGATGTCTGCTTTGGATACGATGTCTATGGCTTTCGCTGCGTCAGAGGGCTGCCGCCCGGCGGGGTCCCAAATGCCCCTTCACCATAATCAATCTTGGAGGAAGATAAGAACTTGATGCACGACCGATGCGTATTCATTTACGGTAGTGTCTCGACTCGTCTCGGCGGCTCGTCTCTGCGAAGCGCTTCGCCGAAGCAGGAAGCGCCGAGCCGTAGCCGGGAGCCTATGATCGAAATAGACCGCACTTCGGGAGACAGGATATGACAGCTCGCTGCGCTGGCCGCGGGGCAGCCGCTCATACGGGAAACCCACTATTGGCAGCCCTGAAGGAGAATCTACAGAGTGTTATCTACGGTAAGAGTGAGTGTGTCGATGTAATGATTATCTCCCTATTAGCTGGCGGGTCTGTTTTGATTGAAGATGTACCCGGCGTGGGCAAGACGACTCTGGCGAAGGCATTGGCTAAAAGCGTTGACGCCAAGTTTCGCCGAATACAATTCACGCCCGATCTATTGCCTGCGGACATCCTGGGCTCTTCTATCTACAACCCAGTTAGCGGAGACTTTAGGTTCGATCCCGGCCCCATCTTCTGCAATATCTTACTTGCCGATGAGATCAACCGTGCTTCGCCCAGAACTCAGTCGGCTCTGCTGGAGGCAATGAATGAGAATCAGGCGACGATTGAAGGTGAGCGTCGTCCGCTGCCGAAACCGTTTATGGTGATTGCCACGGAGAACCCTATCGAGTTCCACGGCACCTATCCGTTGCCCGAAGCTCAACTGGACCGTTTCCTGGTGCGACTTGCCATAGGTTATCCGACAGCCCAAGTCGAGGTCGACATTCTCAACTCGCATGCCAACAGCGAGCCACTCGATAGGATTCAGCCGGTACTTGAGCTTGAACAACTGCGGCTGATCCAGCAAGAGGTAGCCAACGTTCACGTGGATGATAGTATTCTGACGTATATCGTTGAAATCATCCATGCTACCCGCCACGACAATCGGCTCGAGCTGGGTGTCAGCCCCCGCGGAACGTTGATGCTAACTCAGGCGGCCCGCGCCCGCGCATACTTCCAAAAGCGCGATTTTGTCATTCCTGATGATGTGTTGTGGCTGGTTCCTTACGTATTGCCGCATCGCGTTCTCTTGACCTCTAAAACGCGCCATAGCGGCGCTACCGCGGAGCAGATTATTATGGAGATTGTCAGCCATATCAAAGTACCGGTTTGAGCAGGCCTCTGCCACAATGCGTAGAACCGATGGGAGATTACGTTTTGGCTTGACTGATGCCGGCAGTGTGGTGCTTCGCGGGACCGCCTTTGTCGCTCTGGCCGCTCTGTTCGTTCCTGCCTTCGGGGCACTTTCAGCTTTGGTCTCGGTAGTCCTGATGGCTTTGCTTGTCGGCTTTGTTGTGCGGCCCAAAATCCAGCTAAGCGGCGGTCTGCCTGATTCTGTTATGGCAGGCCAGACAGTCCCACTGAGATATGCGCTTAAGAACGTCGGACGCTTACCGGCCTATGATCTCGGCTTGAGCTTTGGCGCGCTGCCTGAGGCGATTGAGCAGATTGGAGGCGGACCCATAGTTTCGCGCTTGGGGCCCGGTGACACTATCGAGGTGACCATTGCGATACGACCTAAGCGCCGCGGCTGCTATCGAATCAAGCAGCCGATTTGCCAATCCGTCTTTCCCTTCAACCTGTTTAGTTTCGCTACGTCGGCCCGACTGGTCGGGGAGGAAATCCTCATTGTTCTTCCTGCCTTTTCTGAGCTGCAAATCCCTCTGAGGCGCCTAAGTCGGCCCGTTCGCGCCAGTGGCGCGAGACTCGCCGGTCGTATAGGGGCTTGCCCTGAATACCTGGGGAGCCGGCCTTTCTTGCCGGGGGATTCCCCGCGCAGAATTGATGCCCGCGCCTGGGCTCGCTTATCCGTGCCGGCTACCAAGGAATATGACGATGATTTCGACAGTTACACTGCGCTGGTGTTAGACACCGCCGTGAGTGGCACGGGCTTCCAGCCCGTGAAAACACGGCCAAGATGGCCGTGCCACATCGAGGAACTTGAGGCCGCCATCTCTCTTTGTGCTTCTGTGGCTTATACAATCAATAGTGATTGTCTTATTGATTTCTTGCTCGTCGGCCGGGATTTGCATCAGTTTACCGGCTGGCCCAGATTGCTGCGCCTCAAAAAAATACATGAAATTCTGGCGGGTCTCGAACCATTCCCCGCGTACGCGGGGGGAGGGCAGGGGTATTCCGCGGATCAGATAGCGCCGATATTGGAAGATCGGTTCTATGAGATATCTGAGGTCTTTTTCATTCTGCTGAAATGGGACGCGGCATATCGGCAATTGCTGGAACTGGCCGAGGCGGCTGGCTGCCGCACAAGGGTCTTCCTGATAGGTGAGTCCAGCCGGATGCATGTAGATAAGGACCATATTAACGGGACGGGAGACATCCAGTTTCTGTCGTCTGACGAGATCTTGACGGGGAGAATAAAGCGCTTGTGAAGACGCAAAAGGTCATTGCTATCATCATGATTTTAGCAAGCTCGGTGCTAACCGCGCGAGTCTGCGGGGATATTGCATATCCGGCTATCCTTTGTATGCTGGGCCTCTTGGGTTTGCAGCGGCGCTTTACCTGGGATATAAGGCCAGAAAGACGTGCTGTCACGTCATTTCTTTTGCTTGTCCTGGCGGTTATCTTTGCACTTCACGCGGCCTATACCAGCTCGACCACCCGCGCAGCTCCTGAACAAGCGGCGGCCGTCGCCTGGCAAACAGTAACCCGCTACTTCCTGGCTTCGATGATCCTGGTACTGTTTCTGGGATCGCCGCAGCGGCTTCCGTCTTCGCTCGGATTGTTTCACGTAGCCACTGTGATCTCCGCTGGACAAGGCCTCCTGCTTGATAGTATGTACGTTGCGTTTCGGCTGTCGGAGCTACTCGCGGTCATTCTTGCTGTGCTTTATGTAGCGGCTGCCGGTGAATCGACCCCCGCTCCTGTCTTCCGACAGGAAGACGCGGGGGTCGGGATTGCAGAGCGTATGGGGCGCACGTTCCGTCGGCTTGCTGTTGGCCTAATACTGGCGGTTGCTTTAAATTGCGGCTGGATCGAGGGTTCCTTGCTCTATCGCCACGTGGAGGTTCTCAACTACCTTCCGGTTTGGTTGGGTAGAGCCCGTGTCGCCGAAAGTACAGTCGCCGGCATGTCACATGTCGGGTTCTCCACCAGCGGCAAACTGTCGAGCGTGCTGTTAATCAAGGGCGATCAGGATACAACGCCCGCGCTGGCTATCAAATGCGACGACTGCCCGGGCTACTTGCGGGCCAGAGCATTTGAGGTCTACCGTCAATCCGAATGGTACGATTTGTCATACCGAGAAGCAGTCTTTCCCGAACGGAACAGGCTGTTCGGCATGTATTTCGTGGGCAGGGTAAATATCTTTCGGCTGGACCAGACCGATGCATCCGGGTGTAAGCACATGTCTATCCGGCATGAATCGCAATTGGCCGATGTTGTGTTCACGACTCTGGGAACATCCTTTCTTGAGGCGCCGCTCAATTTGCTGTTACTCGACGACAACGATATTATTTATGCTCCAAATTCGCGCAGTGGCTTGAACTACCGGATTGGCTACGCAAAATCAGCTTATCAAAAGGCCCCCGCTGGTGTTCACCGTCTCCGGATGCTGGACATCCCCGGAGAGCTTGACCCGCGCATATATCAACTGGCGAGCAGGATTTTCGCGGGCTGTAGCACAACAAGTGAGAAAATCGATGCCGTCATCAACTACTTTCACGCCAACTATACGTACGCGCTCGGCTTAGATATCCCGCCTGCCCGGGACCTGCTGACCCACTTTTTGCTGGAGGAATCCACTGGTTATTGTGAGTATTTTGCTTCCGGGGCTGCGATTCTGTTACGTCTTGCTGGCGTGCCAACTCGCTACATTACCGGTTTCCTGGTCACTGAGAAAGACGCCCTGAGCGAATCATGGGTCGCCCGGAATATGGACGCCCATGCCTGGGCTGAAGCCTGGGATAGTGAACGAAATCGGTGGGTTATTGTTGAAGCTACGATACAGGAGGATCGGGCGGGGGCGTCGGCGGCTGAACAGTTGGGACGCTTGGGTGGAGGTATTGGCAATACTCTTGGTCAGCTCCTGGAGGCCTTGTATCGGTATGGCCTTTTCGGCCTGTTGGGGTGGCTATTTAAGTACCATAACCTTCTTGCCAGTCTACTTGCGTTAACGGCCCTCTTTGGGGGCACACTGTGGTTGGCTTTGTCCCGACGCTACTACAGGAGGAGATCGCAACGCGAGATAGAATCAAGGGCGACCGGAAACCCAGAGCTTGTGACCCTGCACAAGATGCTTGCCAGGATGGATCGTAAGGTCAAGGCTGCAGGGCTGTGGCGACATCTCAGTGAGACACTGCACGCTTTCTCTGGCCGGCTCCGAGCTCGAGACTCGGGCGACGGGTTATGGACAAGAATATCAGACTGGTATCTCGAATACGCTAATCTCCGCTACCGCAGAACGATCAGCTCGCAACGCTTGCAGCAGCTCCACAGCGCGCTCGATGCGTGCGGGAACCCTATGAGGCATAGTAAGCTGGTGCAAAGCTCAGAAGTCTGGACAAGCGGCAGGCAGAATAATAGAATGTTGGCGCAATGAGAATATCGTTACATTTTCTATCGTACACTCTTGGGGCGGCGGCATTACTGTTGGCATGCCGGTTTGTGACGGCACAAGAAATAGACAAAGGGAACGCTGTCCCGACCGGGTCGGGATTCAAAGCCCATCTTGTAGACCGGTTACCAATGGGTTACAAGGCCGGTGTCGCTGACGTTGATGGGGATGGCAAACTCGATATCATCGGGCTGGCAACGGAGCCTTCCTGCCTTGTGTGGTATAAGAATCCCAGTTGGGAAAAGTACGTTCTGAATTTGAAAGCCAAAGAATATGTCGACTTAGCTCCGTACGATATCGATAGAGATGGACGAGCTGACATCGCCATCGCACACGAGTTTGGCATGAGCAGAACTGTTTCGGGCGGCCTTCTGCATTGGCTGAGGCGCCCAGACGATCCCACGCAAGAATGGCCCATGTATGTTATAGGTGCTGAGCCGACCTCACATCGGATTAGGTGGGCAGATATTGATGGCGACGGGCGCAAGGAGCTATTGAATGCACCGATTATGGGCCGCAGCGCAAGGGCGCCACTCTGGGATGTTGGTGTGAACCTCACCTGGTATGAAATACCTGAGCCACCCACCACAGGACCTTGGACGCCCCACATCATTGATAATCAACTGACTGTCGTTCATGGTATTTCCGTTGTCAGCTGGGACAACGACAACTGTGACGATGTTCTTGTGGCCAGCTTCGAAGGCATTCATCTCTATCAACCCCAAAAGGAAAGAGATAAGATTTCGTGGAGAAAGACAAAAATAGGGTCTGGCGAGCAGATCAACCCGAATAAACGCGGCTCCAGTGAGATTGATCTTGGAACGATCGGCTCTAAAAACACCTGCTTTCTGGCCGCCATTGAGCCTTGGCATGGCAACAACGTGGTGGTTTATACACCGGATTCGGGACCAGAATCTTCGTGGCAGCGGTCTGTGATAGACACGACCTTTAATGAAGGGCATGCCTTGATTTGTGCTGACCTTGACGCAGACGGGGATGACGAGATCATTGCCGGCTATCGTGGCAAAGGATACGGCCTCTATATCTACGACTGTCTGGATTCGAGGGGCAAAAGATGGGAACGTATTGCCCTGGACGAAGGGGACATGGCAGCATCCGGCGTTGCGATTGCTGACATTAATGGTGACGGTCGGCTCGACATAATTTGTGTTGGGACGGCCACGTCGAATATCAAGTGGTATGAGAATTTAGGGCGGGTTCCGCGAGAGAATCGACCCCCGCCTCCGCGGGGGTAAGATTCACTTCCCCTCCACACATTCAATGATCGAAATCACAGCGTTGGAACCATCTTTAGTGTTGCGGGCTTCGACGAGTATCCTGGCGTCCCCTGAATCTTCAGACGTGATATGTTGCTCAAGCCAACGACCTTCCTGAAAATTCTCGACGGCGCCAAGCGAGTGCCCAGCCACGGTCACTGTCTGCTTACGGCCGCCCTGAAAGTTGTCCGGATCTATAACGTACAGACGTACAGTGCCTTCTGTGCCTTTTGGCACAGTAAGCTCGATTCGCAGATCCTGGTCGTCGGCTCGGCAATGATACACCGGGAGATTCCAGCCATCCCAGCCATATCCGGATTTGGCCTCTGCGGCAAAGCCTGGCTCTGCATAGATGACTTCCTGCTGCGGACGGCCACACAGCATCAGTAGGCGAACTCCGCGATTCTTTAAGGTCTCGGCGGTAGGTAACTGTTCTTTATCCGGCCAAAAAGGTATCTCCGGCGCAGGCGCGCGATCGACGGCAGCAGGCATAGGCGAAAGCGGCGCATGCGGCTCAACCTGATACCAGTACACCATGCTGGATAACTGCAGTGTGCTGCCTGGCTTGCTGAAGTCTCTGCGGAATATCGCGTCTTCCTTAGCTCCGAAACCAATCGCTACACGTAATGATTTCTCAAAGCCGATAGCATCGTTGACGAAGAACCGATAGCCGAGTGCCCCTTTCATAAATGGAAAGTATCCAGTCAGTGGGAACATGCTTTCGGTTTCCGGAAAACCCCAGCTGAACCCGAAAGAGTCCTCCAGACCTTGAAACTCAACTGACGGCGTTTTTTCGCCGTCGATAAAGAATTTTTCATTCTCATCTACCGGATAGCCAGACCGGCCCGGTCGGCGGATTGTCACGTTCCAACCGACAAATTTGCCCCTGCCTTTCGCCTCCAATGCTATATAATCCTGCTGGCCAAGCAATAAGGCTTCCTGCTTCCAGTGGGCGTGGAAGTAGCCAACATCTTCCGGGAGCTTGTCCACCCTGCGGTACATCACGTAGCTGTAGCAGGGCATAATCTTCCAAAGCTCCTCGCTTGGCTCGACAGGTCCATCGTAGACCAGCTCGATTTTCCCGGACTCGCGAAAAGGCATCTGAAAATAGGAATTGAAACCTCGCCGCTTATTCACAATGGCAGTATTGACTTCATCTCGCAAGCCCGCTGGATCACAGAAGAAATCGACCAGTGGACATTCGATGCTCGGGGAAGTCTCGCCGTCCCAGTAGACCTTCACAAGCACATCGCGATTCAGTTTCAGCACCTGCGGCATAGCAAAATGGATCATGGTGATGATTGCCGGCCCTTTTACGTCGGCTACTACCACCTGTTTAGAAGAGTTAAACCGAGCGCTAAGTGGGTTTTCGATCCACAAGGCGTTTTCCGCTGCTGTTCGTCCTGGAATAAGTCGGGGCAGATCATCAAAGGTTAAAGGCGGTGCTGTTACCGGCGTCACTGCCAAGACAGTCGCTAACAGTTGTGCTGTGAAGTGCGGTGTCATCAGTCACCTCCACTATTCTTGTGCGTTTTCGGTTGCCGTGCCCTAAACACTTTCAACTGTAAGTTCTTTATGTTCGGAACGTGATAGAGGCCGGCTTACTTGATTTTGTAACTGATCGACATACCGTCGTTTTTCTCCATAGATGCCCGAATAATAACTGTGTCGTAGTTGGTGTTATTTTGTATGTAATCAAGAAAATCCTGCATTGCTTTGGCAGAACGGATAACATTGTCAGCAACGATCACAGAGCCAGGTTTTAATTTTGGCTCGATCAGTTTGAGATATCTAAGATAATCCTCCTTTCGCGCATCCAGAAAAGCAAAGTCGAACTGGCCCTCCAGTTGCGCCAGTGTCTTGCGAGCATCCCCTTCTATGCAGGTAACAATATTCTGCAAGCCAACCTTCTGCACATTTTCTCTGCATTCTTTCACCATTTTGGGATCGATTTCCAGCGTGTAGAGATGCCCACCAGTTCTTTCGAAAGCGATTGCCATGTTGATGGCGCCGAAGCCAGTGGCTGATCCAACTTCGATACCTCGTTTAGCATTCGAGCTTTGGACAAGGATTCGCAGCATCATCGCATCGCCGACCGTGGTGTTCAGCGAAAGCCGCGGAAAGCTCCTTATAAACTGTTCGCGGAACTCTTGACTTGTTCTGTCCTGGTTAGCTGAATAAGCCAAAAGTGCATTAAAACCAGCCAGACTGCCACAGAATACGAGAATTGATTGTATGAACCGTTTCATAATGACCCCCTTACATATCTTCAAGATGCAACTGCTTTAGTATCCGTCACCCTTTTTGTCTTGATCACCAGTTTCTTGCTCCGGCCTAAGATCGGGTCTATAAGGTTTCCCAGGTGAGACAAGACGCATATCAAAGAGGATGGTCTTGGGAATCTGGTCAGAAGACTTGAAAAACCTTTCGTGGATCTGTTGGCCAGCCAGAATTGGTAAGGCTCTGACCACTACTTCTGCTGTGAAATATCCTGTCTGACTCTGCCATTCAAGCTCTAACGGTGCTTCACCTCTATACTCATCATTAACCTCAATCCTGGCCCCAGGTGGTTCTGAAATAACCTTAGTAATGTAGGTTTTTCGTGGAGGTTCCTTCTTGGAGCTGCCAAAGTCAAAGAGGATGGTCTTGGGCATGGGGTCAGCCCAATTGCGCACATGTGGACTGTCCTCGCCTCTAAACCACTTTGTCTGTAACTGTCTATTGTTACTGGTTGCTGTGATTGTATGATTTCTGGTAAAGAATCTCTCCGGCGCCCAGCCCTCCCACTCAATCTGCAGTGGCGCATCGCCGACATAGTCGCTATCAACTTCAATGCGAGCCCCAGGTGGGATCGAAATGACGCTCGTGCTATACATTTGTCTTTCTGCGCACCCAGAGGCTATGGCTCCAACAAGAATCACAGGGAACAGCCAGAAAACATTTGTTCGCGGATTGTTATCTCTACTTTGTCGCTTTCTGACACACCGGCTTATATGGAGAATCGATTTAGCCATTCAGCATACCTTCTTCAACACATTACGATTGCTTTACGGAGCACCTATCTCCAAAGGTCAACTTTTGATTTGACTCCTGGACAAATATAATCATTCACGGCGTGCAAATCAAGGGAAAAACCAAGAATACGCTTACCGAGGGCTGGTTCTATAGAAAAGCCCGAAGATCAAAATGTGTTTTAGCTTCTTTATCTTGGCGAAAAACAAAATAAAGCGATGCTAAATTATGGTGAATATATCTGTCGAAATCACGGTTACGCTTGTGCCCATAGCGCAGTATGTTCTCATAAATCCTTATGGCGTCTTCAAACCTGCCTTGGTATATGGCTTCTTCGGCCCGACGTATCGCTGTTGTCGGATGTTTTTTCTTCTTTCCATAAGGCCACTGGCCCTTTTGAACAAATAGCTTCGGATCAAAAGCTGTTGTGGTTTCGCCCTGCCATATAGGATTATCGTCTGAAAAGCCGGGCATAAAGGGCCGGGCAATATCCTTCCAATTAATGCCTTTCCCGAAACGTCCGCTGTCGAACACAGTAAGGATGAGTTTTCCAACGAGTCTTTCTATTAAATCTGCCTTTTCCTCACATTCCGTTAACAGCTTTTCCTGAAGAGACTGTAATTCTTCTCTCTCATCCTGGCTGACCTCATTCTGATGAAAATAATACATAAAATAATTTACCGTGTGAAAATCTGGAATTTCCGCTGGGTTCC
>Ga0315296_10005598_pt1 | contig 10033 bp, 8 predicted proteins | sample YL17G14_18_MG_FD_203921 | JGI IMG/M metagenome (GOLD analysis project Ga0315296, IMG submission 203921) | Sediment microbial communities from Yellowstone Lake, YNP, Wyoming, USA - YL17G14_18 | ecosystem: Environmental > Aquatic > Freshwater > Lake > Sediment | place: USA: Wyoming | collected... | reverse complement strand
GTGAGGGAGAACCATGGTTCTTCTCATAAAAGTCCAGTGCTCTACCAGGCTGAGCTACGGAGCCGCTCCGTAGCTAATTAAATAAATTTATGTTTAAAAAAGCTTTCTTTAATATCAACAATCTTTATATATCGACCCTCCAAATAATCTTTATGATGTTCGTAGGAGGGATATATTACGGAAAAGGACGAAAATATCTTGCTGTTTATAACTTCCAGCACGATGTTTATATCAAACCTCCCTCTTCTTTTGGTAATGTCCAGCATCTCGATCATTTTTCATACAAACGTGGAAATAAAAAAGGAGGGGCAGATGTTTTTCTAATTAATGATATTCCAGATAATCCTGGAATTAAGATAAATAAGGAAGTAATGCTTACTGGGAATAAAGTACATATAGATGAAAAAAAGCCGACGTTAAAACTAAAGATTCATCATCAATCAGAATTATTAAAAATAATTCCTGAAATGTATGATATTCAACACCAGATACTTAATCTTCCTGAAGAAGTAGAAAAAGAAGTAATACTAATGTCTAATGCAGATATTGCTTACTTTTGTGGAAGCGATACGGCAAACAGACATCGGGGTTCAAAAATAGAAAGAGTTGAAAAAATTATTCCTAAAACAGAAGTTAAATATATCAAACCCAAGAAGATGTTAACTGGAGGAAAGCAGTGGTTCGTGCCTTCTTGTAAATTGCAGGCAAATATAGATTTTGGACAAGGGTGCATCTCTGGTTGGATTCCGATTGAAGGAGCATCCTTTGACGGGAGATTTTTTACAAATTATCTCTCTTCTCCTGATAGTGAATGTGCATATTGTTATGCGAAGAAAAAACATAAAAGTTTTCCAAAAACAATTTATGAATTTGATAAAAAGAGACTTGTTGAAGAATTATCCGGAAGATGCAGGTTGGACTTTGAAGACTGGAAACTTGAACTTGGTAAACCTGTAAAAATTCTCCGTTTTGGAAAAAGAACAGAAACAGGAATGCCGATTACAAGAAGGCAATTCATAGGAACATTGGAAGCAATGGTTGAGACAGGAACAAAAGGAGTAATTCCAACAAAATATCTCGAATATAACAAAGAAATCGCAGAACTATTAAAAAAAACAAACTCTGTTGTTTTGTACAGTATAGGAGATTTTGATGAATTTGAAAAGGGAGCTTGCATACACAGATGCAACAATGAACGGCGACTTGAACAAGCAGTTAGATATAATGAAGCTGGTGTAAATTCCCTACTTTATCTGCATATCATTGGACATAAATCTCCAGGAAAAAGAGAAAATGAAATTCTTAGGTTTGCTAAAAAGCATAAAACAAAGGTTCAGCTTCTTCCCATAAGGTTTTCTGATAAAGATTTAGTCGAAAAAATGACAGGACAGACGTGGGAGTATCTCAAGGGAGGTTCGAAAAGAAAGCGGAATCAGCTCATGCTTCCAGGGTTTGATGATTATGGGAGTTATGTTTTCAGGGAAAGAATTCTTGGTCTTGAAAAAATTCATGCATCCTGGTCAGAAATGATAAATAGTAATAATGGAAGGATACGCATGTGCCATCATACACTGGAAAATACTTATTGTGGGGGATGTTTTCAGACCAAAGGAGAAATTACTGACCCTCCGCCACAAGATATTAAAAAAATTTATTCTAGAATTCCTAAAAGATAAATTATAAAAATTTCTTCAATTTTTCTTCAAATTCCTTGAGTGGTATTGTACCTACAAATCGCTCTTTAATCTTTCCATTTTTAAAAATCATGAAATTAGGAATAGAAAGAATTCTGAATTTCTGCGCAAGCTCCTTGTTATCATCAACATTAACTCTTCCGAATTTTATCTTTCCTTTGAATTTTCTGCTGAGTTTTTCTATTATAGGAGCCATCATTAAACAAGGCATACACCAGTCTGCGCAAAAATCTACGAGCACAATTTTTTCTTTTGTAAAATTATCGAATTCTTTACTATTTAATTCAGTAACATTTTCTGTCATTTTAGTAGAGAATTAGAGATATTTATAAAAGTTTTCTTAACCGCTTAACCACCAAGCATCTCTTTCTTAACTGCTTCGTGAAACTCTTTGTCATAATTTCTTCTGTCAGTTATATGTCTGCAGTATATGCCTTCTGTGCAAAATCCCACACCGCACTTTGGATATAAAAAATAATCTAATTCAGGAATTTTTTCTGCTATGATATTTCTTTTTTGCCATGAGATGGCTTTTCTTTCTGGTTCACAAGTGTCGCACAATCTCAAAGGAAGTTCTAAATCAATCAGATTAATCAAATCATAATTCTCAAGTGTCCTCAGTCTTATATTTTTTGGAACTATGTACAGCGCATCTCTTGGTTCTATTCCTGCTTTAAGCATTTTCTGAAAAAGATTGAGTTGTTTGACAGTATAATAAAGATAAGGAATTAATAATTCGGGTTGGGTTTTTAATCTCTCATCTATTATTATCGATTTTTCTATGTCTTCAATAAATCTTGGTTCTAAAATTTCTTTTTTCGCAGAGGAGGTGAGAGAGGAAGAAGCATTATGAAGTTCATGTATGAGTGGCCATAGCATTCCAATATCTCTCGCACTTCTTTCAGCAGCAGAATAAACAGATTCTACACTTTGCCTTAATGTTGCATGTCTTTTTTGTTCAGACCAGACCCTCCATGATAAACTATCTAAAACCTTTACTCTTACAGATTCATTATTCTCTCCGACAAAAGCCCTCATTGAACACATATATCTCTTTGCAAAATCCGTAAGTACCTTAGGCTCTTGTATCTGCATATTCATCTCTGCAAATTTTCTTAATTCTTTTAATTCCTTGAGGGCACTTGAAGTAAAGTTCACAGATGAATCAATAATCATTGGTTGTAAAGGCATACCTCTTTTCTCAGCTTCTTCCAATGCCTCATTTTTTAATAAAGGGTCTCTGAAAACAGTATAATGGAGATAGGTATCTCTCGGAACTCTTATTCTTTGCTCGTACATCGTATTTAATCCAACTTCTTTTGTAATATCTGAAAATTTACTGACAAGATTATGAATTTCCTTTGGAAGAAAATTCCCATTTGTATCTTCCCTGTCATACATAACTTCAGATTCCAGAGTAGCGAGAGTATCCAGAGGCAAGACAATGAATAAGTCTGCAGGGTTATTGTACGGAAGTAATTTATTGAAGGTTTCTATTCCACCGAATTTTTTGAATTTTTCTTTGAATTGCTCTGCTAAACTGAAAACCTCTTTAGAAACTTCTAAATACTCCTTAAGCAATTCGGGTTTGCTAATAAGGGCTTTTGGTACAACTATTTCTTCACTGCTTATTTCTCTTCTTCTGCTGCTCGTAACCAGAGACCTGGAAGCCACAAGCCCTGTAAGCCCGGAATCAATCATTTTTGTTCCGTGAACTCCGAGAACAACTCCTGATAATCCTCCGAGAGAGTGTCCTCTTCCTATTCCTGTAGAGGTTTTTTTATAAACAATTTCTTTCAGAGATTTTTCAGGATTCTGCATGTCTTTTAGTATTTCTTCTTCCAGAGCAACAAAATCCATTCCTCTGGAAACGAGTGATTGGGCATAAGAAACGAGTTCGTCTCCTCCAAGAAAATCCCTTCCTGTTTCTCTTTTAAATCTCTTTTTTAATTTCGGATTTTGGATATCCAATCTCGGCCAAAAACCAAGGATATTGACTTTTAAATCATCCTCACTCATGAATTTCTGCCCTTGATATTGAACAGGCATTTTTTAATCAACAAAAATTCTTTTATAAAAATGATTGTGATTCAATATCTATGCAGGTAACTAAAAATTTGATTTGCTTTTAGCTCACGATTAATGGGAATATTAGACAAATAAAATATATTAACAATTTATATCAATCTGCGAATGAGCAGAGTGAAATGAGTCAATTTTCCACTAAATGTAAAAGTTGTTTTATACTTTTATTTCCAACCCCCAGTTTATTCTCTCTGCTGGAATCTGAACAATTGCTCCTTTTTTTCCTAAAGAAGAATCTTCTTTCCATTTAACTAGATAAGATCCCTTTGCTCCGCTGATTTGTTGTATGGATGCCGGAATGTAAATTCCATTACCAGCCGGAACAAAAACCGTTTCACCCAAAAGGAGATATTCTTGAACTTTTGAAACAAGTTCCGGATATGCTCTCACTCCGTGAATTTTTCCGGTTTCTTTTTCTTTTTTAAAAAAAACTGTAGAAGGAAAAACCCATTTTCCGATATCAGGATATTCTCTTTTTAATCTGATTGATCTGTCTTTATCCAAGATAGTTTTTCCGAATCTTATGAAAGGCATCTGTCTAGCCAGAGTTTCTATTGCCGGAAGATATTTTTGGCATTGTTGACACCAGCTCGTTGAAATCAAAAGAACTGCTCTCAGAGAATCTTTAAACTCCCCATAATTTGCATCTGTTATCGACTCCATTTTTCTCCTCTTTTTATTCTCCTCCGCATCCTCCTCCAGTTTTACATCTCGGACATTTCATGCAAGTACCATCATTTATCAGCATTGTACCGCATTTGTCACAGATTCTTCCAGTTATTATTCCGGAAGAGTCATCTAAAACAAGTCCCTGCTCTCCAGACCATTTTCTTGTTCTTTTTATCTTTTCTATTGTTTGCCGCGTATCTAATCCTTCGTCCTTCCAGTAATTCATTCCAGAAATTTTTTCAATAGTTTCTTCTAAACTAGGAACTCCGGGATAGAACTGCTCTCCTACTACCTTAGGAATTAAATGAAGTTTTGGAACTTTTTGATATACTCTTAATTCCCATGGAAGAGGTCTTAATTCTGGTTCTTTTGAAACAAAAGAAATATCTCCTAAGTAATGTGCGCTTATCCATTTGGACAAGAAATCCTCGATTCCCTTAACCTGCGGGATAAAAGGATGATCTGTTGGACCGACAATCTGAGATAATCCTGCTTTGGAAAATACCTCTATTGCCTCATTTAGAGGAACACTATACTGAAGTTTTTCTGAGAATTGAATTGCGACGAGATTCTCAAGCCTGTTTATTTCTGTTCCCCTTTCAAGCGAATTTATAAATAACTCTCCAAGCCTTCCATCTTCGTATTCTCCGATAGTTATGAACAAAGGTATATCTCCGATTTTCACTTTTTGCGTTAGGGCTTTTCGAATATGAGGCATGTGCTCTCTTTGCCCTCGTATCAAAATTTCTATTTTACTTTCTTTTTTGGTTTTTAGAGGTTGTGATGCCTTACTGCCATCTCTGTAAATTGCAAGAGCTTTTATTCCTAATTTCCATCCCTGATAAAACATATCTCTAATTTCTTCCACAGTAGTATTATTTGGGCAGTTGATTGTTTTGGAGATACCACCGGATAAAAAAGGCTGTATTGCCCCTAACATTTTTATATGACCTATTGGAGAAATGGTCCTCGTGCCTTTTCCAGAAGCAATTGAGCAATCAAATATAGGAAGATGCTCTTCTCTTAAAGAATCACATCCTTCAATGGTTTCATTTTTATCGATATATTCTATTATTTTTTCTATTTCTTTGGGATTATATCCTAAATATTTCAAGGTCAGAGGAACTGTTGTTTCATTGGTAATAATCATAAAACCCCCGCCAGAAAGTTCTTTGTATGATTTTAAGGAATGTGTCGGTTCACATCCGGTTGTATCACATCCCATCATATAACCAATAGTTCCTGTAGGAGCTAAAAGAGTCACGTTAGCATTTCTGAATCCAAATCTCTCCCCTCTTTCTATTACCCGACCCCATTTTTCATTTGCAGTCTGTAATATTGTCTCGAGACCATTTCTAACCATAATTTTTTTAGAGGCTTTTCTATGCATTTCTATTACTTCCAGCATTGGTTTTCTATTTTTTTCAAATTCACGGAAAGGTCCGAGATGTTCTGCGAGTCTCGTAGACTGGAGATAGGCTTCCGCTGTCATTAGAGAGGTTACCGCTGCAGCAAAGTCTCTTGCATGATCAGAATCATATGTCAAACCCAATGACATAATATATGCCCCAAGATTTGCATAACCTAATCCAAGAGGTCTGAATATATGACTATTCCAGGCAATTTCCCGTGTCGGATAAGATACCTTTGATACCAGAATATCCTGAGAGGTTATATACAAATCAACAGCTTTAATAAAAGAATTTATATTAAATGTTCCATCATGCTTTCTAAATTTTAATAAATTTATAGAAGCTAAATTACACGCAGAATCATCGAGAAACATATATTCTGAGCATGGATTAGAAGACTTTATTTCTCCAGAATTTTTACATGTATGCCACCCATTGATTACATCATGATTCTGTATTCCAGGATCCCCACAACTATGTGTTGCAAAAGCCATCATTGTTGCATAATCTCTTGCAGAAATTTCTCTGACGATATTGCCATCTAAAACTCTCTTAATATGATACTTATCATCTCTCTCATAAGCTCTCCAGAATTCATCATCTATTCTTACTGAGAAATTTATGTTTTGCCCTCTTAAATTCTGGAAAGTGTGACTTTCCCACTCCTTTGGAGAACCCGCTTCTAATAAAATTCTTGCTTTTTCTTCTTCTGTAAATTTATGTTTTAGCATACTTATTGTATCTGGATGCCATGATGGGAGAATTAACATGGTTGCTGCTCTTCTTGTTTTTCCTCCAGATTTTATAACTCTTCCAACACTATCCGGCACATCCATAAATTCAATTGCACCAGAAGCAACTCCTCCACCGCTGATAGGTTCCCCTTTAGATCTGACTTTCCCCCAATTTCCGCCGGCACCAGAACCAGATTTGAATATCCTCGAGTAAATTACCGCACCAACTTCCATCATGCTTTTTATTGAATCTTCAGGAGAACAAATAAAGCATGCAGCCCCCTGTGGATGGGAATAGAGATCCTTAATCTTGATAACCTTTCCATTCTCAATAATATATCCAACGTCATCCCCCCCAGTTATTCCATAATAATCCAATCCCAAATTAAACCAGACAGGGGAATTAAAAGCTCCATATTGAAATAATGAAACTGCGGCAAGTTCTGATTCCAAGTTTTTTACTCCCTTTTCATCAACATATCCCTGCTCTAGCCCCCAGTCAGAAATTTTTTTGCTGACTCTTCCAACCAACTGCCTTATATCAATTTCTCTTCCTGTTTTTGGAATGTCTGTTTTTCTGAAATATTTTGTAGCAACCGTGTTTGCAGCATGTTGACCCCAAGAATTAGGAAAAACAGCCCCCCCTATTTCATCTATTTTTTCTCCTCTCTCATTTCTTATCTCTACATCTCTTGGCTGATAATTTATTATCCCTTTAGGGTCTTTGTAAAGATCTCCGAAGCCTTTTGAAAAATATTTTTCTAGTGTCAGTCTATTCATTATATTACAACTCCTTTTGCAATATTACTAAGGTTTTTAACCTCTTCTAAATATAAAGATTTATGTTTACTAAGATATAATAACAAGAACATATAATTAAAAATTTTCTTAAGGATTATTCAGAATAATTTATACCTGCCCTGTCTGGGTGAATTTCTTCATTGCCTGCTCAAGGATTACCTGGGGAGCAAAGCCCTTTCTGCTGCAGGTTTTTACAAACTCGTCATATACAGCCTGATCCACATTGTATTCCAGCTTTCTTTTCTTTGATCCCGGCGGTGTTGCTGCCATGTTTTACATAAATAAAATCGGTTTATAAATATTGAGGATGAAAGTATAAAAATGGGCGCGGAGATTTCTAACGAAATGCCATGCCATCTCATTTCATTCAATGGAATGCCTACCCAAGCGTGGTTAGTCATGGGCCTGGAGGGAATTTAACCCCCTTCTCTTGGGCTGGAGCCAAGTATTCTAACGTTGAACTACAGACCCTTATTTTACAAGAAAAATTTAACTTTTAAAACTATTCAATCTTGTAATTTCCTCAATTTCATCACCAGAAATAGCAGCACCTTTAAATTTCACAGCATAAAGAAGAGCGCTCAATACATCACCATTCTTTAATTTTACAAGCCTCTTTTTATATGCAACATAAACGAGCTCGGCAGACCTGATTATTTTAAAATCTTTGAAGAATCTTAAATTTCCTTTTGTCCTTATTTTTACATGAAGTTTTTTTTCAAGGAATCTTCTCAGATTTTCAGGTTTTTCAGCAAGAATTCTTGTGGTTCTTTCATCAATTACGATTACATTTTTTATTTTTCTTTCATTTAGCATTTTGCCTAATGCAAGACATGAGGCCTCTCCCGTGTCCATAATGTGTATGTCTTTCCCTTCGCTGTTGAAGGTGGAATTTGCAATATTCAGAATCTCATCTCTTTTTTTTGTTACCTCAGAATCCTTTATTCCAAAAGAAGAAGGAAATTCGAGAATCCTTTCATCGAGGAGCTGCTTTAATTTTAAGGCTTCAAGCTCAAACCTTTTTATTTTCATTGGGACGTCAATAATCTCTTTTTTTACTTCAGAAGTTATGAGAAATCTTCCTTTGAATATTTCCTTGAGTTTTTTTATTATGTCAGTAATTCCGTTCATTGAAAAGCTTATCAAAGCTCCTGAATCGAAGATGATTGCTCTGTTTTGATTTGTTTGAGTTTGATTTCTGGTTTGTTGGGTTTGTGATTGTTGAGATCTTTTTATTAACTGTACTGTTTGTGGCATCATTCAAAACATCTCCTCATAATTTTAATTAGCGAAATATTAAAAATTTTCATCCAAACATCTCTTCTGCAAGTTTAATTCTTGACTTAACATTTATCGTTTTGCTTTCAGGAATATCTGAGGCTACTTTTTCTCCTGCATAACTTGCAAGCTCGAAAAGAGTTACCCCTAAAAGTTTGGCAGTTTTTTCCATAGAAATCCCGTGCTCGTAAATTCTTGAAGCTTTGTTTATGCTTGCTTTTCTAAAAACCTCTTGAATGCGGCTTTTAAGTTTTCCAGAAAGGTTACCTATAGCCTCTCTTATAATTCTAATATCTTCTCTAAAAGCATCATCATCTTTTCTTTTTAAGGCCTCTATAATTTTATCAATGGAATTTATGTAAGTATTATAGAATTTATTCCAGCCAGGAAGCTGCCTGTAATCTTCTCTCTCAATAATCTTGCTCAAGGAATAAACAATAACAGCCACAACAATGTTATCCGGGTCATGGGTCAATGAGGCGGTATTTGTCGTCTGGTTGCTTAAGCTTCTGATTTTTGCAGCATCTCCTATTAAAACAGCCTCTTTTGTCTCCTGAAAAATCCTCAGAATATTATCTCTCTCTTGCATGTTATATAAAATTAAAAGGGCTTTTTATTTTTATCATTTTTTGGAGAAATCCGCATCTTCTTTAATACAAAAAAATTCGCAGAATTATTATCAAGAATCAAGCCCCTTAAGGCTTAATTAACAGAAATTCTTCAAATTTCGTTAAAAGTCTGTTAGTTTCAATCGTGTCGGAGTCGCTAAGAATAAATTTCAGAAATTTATACTGAATTTTTTAGAATGTTTATTAATTCTTCTTTATTTAGATGCAGTTCAATACTATTAAGTTTACCCCCTGAATATTTATTCATTGCTCTACAATACTCATGTGTTTCGATAATTAATTTTTCACTAAATTTTTCAGAACGCTCTTCTATTCTAAAAAAATATGCATGAAGAGTACTTTTATTTGCTAAAACCTCTTTATAAGTCTCCCCTAATGCCTCTTCTATCGATTCTTTTGGTGGTCCAATATATAAAACATTTCCATAAATATCCCCAATAATTTCATGTTCAAATTTATTCATAATAATTATAAATTATCACTATATTTATAAAACTTATGTTGGCGACTCCTCCACGACCTTCTTCTCACTTCGTTCGTCGAATCTCTCCAAGTATTCGAGGGCAACTAACAACAATTATCAGAATAAAAATTATACAAGGGAGAATAAATGTTAAGTTTTTATATTGCTTTTTCTTTTTCAAATCATGAAAAAGGCCGTTCTTGATACAAATTTTATCTTAACCTGTGTAAAACAGAAAATAGATTTTCTTGATGAAATTAAATTCAGA
>Ga0315296_10005597_pt1 | contig 10033 bp, 11 predicted proteins | sample YL17G14_18_MG_FD_203921 | JGI IMG/M metagenome (GOLD analysis project Ga0315296, IMG submission 203921) | Sediment microbial communities from Yellowstone Lake, YNP, Wyoming, USA - YL17G14_18 | ecosystem: Environmental > Aquatic > Freshwater > Lake > Sediment | place: USA: Wyoming | collected... | reverse complement strand
ACAATTCGATGGATTGTGTCACTTGGATCAAAATGGTCGGGATCACAAGAAGCAATTCCAAATGGATTGGAGATTACTGACGGTGTTCCGCAGCGGGAGACTTTACTTGAGCAGCGAGCGCATGCATTGACTGAGTCGCCGTAGTAATCACAGGCACATCAATGTGATATCCTCCCAGACGTACCACAGGCCAGGGTTCCACTGGAAACAGGGCAGTCAATTAGTACATGGTCAGGAATTCCAGATCAGCAACGTCAGGTCAGAGGCCATTGATTTGGCTTTCCCGGACGTCAATCAAGAATCGACCCCCAAGGAGTCTAAGTCAAGAAGCGCGCCCGACAGGATTCGAACCTGCGACCCTCGGTTCCGAAGACCGATGCTCTTGTCCGCTGAGCTACGGGCGCATGCATAGCTAAACCTCCCCGCCACTACCTCCCGTGACGCTCCGGTGCCGCTCGGACACCCTCAGGTAATACGGCATCGAGCTTTCTTGCGGCGGCATCCTGAAGTCCTGGAATGACTTGGCTGTATATATCCAGGGTGATAGCCACTGTCGAGTGCCCCAGAGCCTCGCTGACGATCTTGGGATGGACCCCAGCAGCCAGCATTAGAGAAGCATAACTATGCCGTAGGTCGTGAAATCGGACGCTCAGCCCCGCTTTCTTAACTATTCTACCAAAATTGTGGGATAGAACGCTAGGGTCAATCGGTTGTGCATCTACGTTGGCGAATACGAGGTCGTCCGGACTGAGAACGGTGCCGGGCGGAGTCGCGAGTGATGAAGAGGAACGTACGATACAGCAATGCAATGATTGGGTCATTCAGAAAGGACTGCCCGACGGTGAGTATATGTATGAATTGGCTGACCCTGATAGTGGTGAACCGTTAGCAATTCTTGATCTCGCTTGGCCAAACGGACTTCAAGAGGGTTACAGCCAGCCAATTGCGTTACTGATTGACGAGAGTCGAGAGACTATGGAAGCTGCCAGCCGTGCCGGGTATCGCTATTTCACAGATGTAGACAGCTTTTACAAGTATGTTAAGCGCGAGATTCTGGGAGTAGTGCAATCTGTGCTGTGACATTCAAAATACAAGTCCGAGGGCGATTGTGTCCCATTTACCCTGACGATTTACAGTGAAAGACTTGAAAGTGAGGGGCTTATCGACTGGGTAACAAACCTCGGTTTTGTCAGGCTACCGATACCGATCGATAAGTGTAGTGATCTTAGGAGTTGAGTGTAGGAGCAACTACAGCCCCATTAGCCATCCTTCCACAACAGGGCTGAAGAACGGAGACAGGCAATAGTCAAGATTCAGCTACTTAGTTTTGTGCCTTCCAAGTAGAAAGAATAGGAAAAAGGTGAAGAACACGTAGTACAGTGGTTCTTCAAGTATAAGTCCCAAGAAACCTAATAAGCCTACAAATCCCCAAAACCAGTTCAACTGAATTCGGGGACGCTTAGTCTTCATGGCATTCTTTTACGTTTTCGATCCTAGCAGAATCATAGCTCCGCGTTTGAGAACTGTCAATGGTCTCGCCTTTAACAATCACTCGTTTTGTTAAGCCTCAGGACACCCCAGCAGAGGCAAGTAGCCCCAATTGCACTTTCTAGCGGTTTGTTGGATCACGAATCGATGTTTTGTCTAATGGGACAGATTATGTATAATGAGCTAAGATCATGATGTCAGTAAAGCGCGATAGCTACCGTTAACTCGTCTTGACCACAACGAGATGCAAATATGCTGTTCTATGAAGATAAGCCGAGGTATGATACCTGGTTTAAACCTCTTGTCGTTTTCATTCCAACCCTGGTTCTCACTCTGGGCTTCCTCTTCTACTACGGAGTGCTTCCAAGCAAATCTGAATCGGGAGCAACAATAGGCGCTGGTTACCTATTTGCAGTTGCCGCCTTTGTCTCGGTGCTTTTCTGGGCAATCACCTCTCTTATTCTATTAGCTTTAATACAATAAAGGAGGCGAGAAGAGCAGCAGGCCGAAAAGCGTTAGGATATTGGGGACTGCGCTTGACTACATCAACTCGAAACGTCGTGGAGATTATAAGAAGCAAAGGGGTGCAGGTAGTCATATCACCGGATAATGCCGACCTTTTTCTCCTAAACTTTAACAAAGCACTCAGTGATTGGAAACACAGCCACGGTCGTAGCATCTAAAGGCGGGTAACACTCTGGCTAATTGTCACATCTCAATAGGGTAAAATATTCATGCATGACAGACAGCTCTCTAGGGACTCAACTTGGTGCAGAATCTCGATGCTGTATTAGGCCACCGTCACCGTGATCGCTTTTTGGGGGCATACCTCCTCGCAGACCTTACAACCGGTGCACAAACTCAGAAGAAGCGGCATTATGCCCCAGTCCTCTGTCCTTTTACCCGGCTCGCGGGTCACCCGCGGGTAGCTCATTAACACTCCTTCTGCGCAGGCCTCAAGGCACTTGCGGCATTCCCGTGACGCTTTGCACTTCTTTTGATCGATCTCTATCTGCACCATGGCATCACCAATCCTTCACCAGCGCTGGGATGGCGTTCCTGTCCTGCAAGGTGATTGCATCTTTAGTGCATACCGCCCGGCAGACACCGCAGCCAAAGCAGTCGAATCGGTTAATGTAACACCTGTGGAGGGAGGGCGAGTAACTTATGGCCCCGAAGTTGCACAGCTTCATGCAGTCTCGGCAGCCGCTACAGCTCTCCCAGTCGATACTGGCTACGTACTCCGCCTTGAAGAATTGCCGCAGGCCAAGTCGCGAGCGATTCTTAAGGTGCAGGCAGTCATTGGCGGTGCAGTTGCAGATGCCACCGACAAAGGGGGTAATCAAGGTCCATACCGTGTGAACTAGGCCGTTGCGGTCATGCTTCTGTAACGCCTTTTTTGCGTCCTCCACGGTGAGCACCTCCAGATCTGTGGTCCAATCTGGATATTCAAGAGTGGGCGCGGGGTCCGGCTGAAAGGTGAACAGGCCGAAGCAATACCGAGCATCAAACCTGCCCTTTAGGATGCTGCGACAGGCGCAGGGTATTCTCACCACAATAATGCTCATATCGAGAATTTGCTCCACGTCCTCTATAGGAATAACCTGCCCATAATGCTCTTTTTTGTATTTCTCCATTACTGAACGCCTCTTGACCTCAGCAGCAGCAGGGTCGGTGGCTATGAGCTTATCTAGCCCACCAATGTCATTAATCACGGTCTCCTCAATCTTTACGAAAAACTCCGCCATGTAGCGCTTTCTTTCCTCGTTAAATAGCTCCTCACTATAATTCTTGGCCTGTAGATACCATTTCTTCCCCTCGCCGTGCTGAATACAGAACTCGCACATTCTGGCTGCTCCTTCGATAATGTTAGCTTGCTTAAAGCTAGCAAACACTCCCCAAAAAGTCAACCCCAGCTTTATGGTTCAGGCCATCTATCCATAGCCACTTATGGGGCCTTAAGACCAAAGAAGGCTATCGTGTGATGGGTGTAGTATGGCCTCGGGTGGCCAGCTTACTGGAGACCGATAGAATTTGTGAATCATCAGCGAAAATGGCACAATCTGACGTTTCGTCTACTCGCAGTTCGTTGGTTGACGGTGATCGCTCTGGCCGCTGGTGAGTTAGGAATATAGCTCTGACAAGGGGATGCGTCCCTACTGTTCCTGAGAGACAATAACCCCGCCGACCTGCTTTGACTCACTTGCAGGGCTGTGATAGAGTAGTATCGTGGAAATCTCTTATGACCGATGGCAAGAAGCCCGCTGCAAAGGGATGATACGCAGTTATCTAAGAGGGCGTAAGAAGACTACCCTCGCTATGGTGCTTACCTTCATGAATCCGCCTCACGAACGACCGCTGTCGCGTGATACCCTTGTCAGGCTGCTTCAGCAGGTTCAACTTGAAATGCGCTTTCCTATAGCAGAACGTTTGGTTATTCTTAAGCGCGCTCTTGGCACCTAATAACCCTGAATAGCATTTTCTGTTAATTATCTCTGAAATTTGACCCAGCCTATTGCCCAGTATACCTTCGCCGACATACAGGATATCGGAATCTCCCTTCAGACATGGTGTCTTGCATTTAGCCCGAATAACATAGACTCCGTATTCTCTTTGTAAGTCAACGAGGTTTGAGTAGTCAAGCACCTTCCATCCTGTCCACTGTCCGGCAACGTGGTCTCTAGCTTCATTTGCATTCATTCCAGAATCCTTTGTTCTGTTCTAGTTCTCTAGTTCTTCCAGAGTTATTATACATTAAGATGGAATGTTGGATCGATCTGGATTACTGTGATACTGAGAGAATTGGTTATCAGCATGAGCTCAGTTGGATATACCTGATATGGGTTCGAAGATTACTGTGATAAAATGGGAATAAACGTGCTCGCGTAAGGCTATGTGCGACCATCGAAAGATTTCATCAATTTTCCTTCTAATCGAGCAAGCCCGAAGTTACCAATAAAAAAGGAGCAACGCAATGACAAGTATGCCGATTGAAAATAGTCAAGAAGTACTTCTGTTATTACCCAAAGATATTCCTGGTGGTCCGAACAATGCTTTTGCTCCCTCATTGGCTGCATGGCATAGAATGGTGCTTAAAGAAGCTAACTATACCTGCAAGAAATGCACTAACAAAATTATTTTGAAGTGGCGACTGAAGGGGTCCCGAAAAATAGCGAGGAATTATGCTCATCACATTATTTCCCAGAACCTGGCAGACTGGTTTGGGAAGCCTAAATTAAAACGACTATTAGCTTGTGGGCGAGCTTATTGTGATACATGTCATATGAATGAGCACCTTAGGCTAGGTGGTTATGAGTTTGGCGGTGCACTGCAAGCCCTTGGTAGATTTAGAGGTTTAGAAATCTTAAGAAACACTAGTTCAATCTATATGAGGTTCTATCTTTCTGACGACAAAAAGTTGACCAAACTGTATAAGACCTTTTTACATGTGGTTCTAGATTTCAAACCAGAACTTGAAGTAATAGCGGACCGCTTCGAGTATGAGGAAAAGGCTCAAATAGTTCTTAGTTGGCTGTTTTACCAAGATGTGTATAAGGAACTCGAATTGCTTAATTGGGATAAAATGCCTGAATGGACAAGCGATGAGCTTCAAAGTGCCGTAGATAGAGCTAACGAGCGCTGGTGGAATGAAGTAACACATATCGTTGACGAATATAATCGTCTTGTTTTTAAGCAGTAACTATATATCGGGTTGGATATGGTATTGAATCAATTATGATTTTCACAGTTGACACATTATGACGCATCGTTGAATCACATCCGTGCGTCTCATGTCCCAAGATATCGGCCTGTACGCTTGTTAGATGCCTTGACAGCCAGCGAGCAGAGGTTTTAACCTAGCCACGGTAGTTGATATATGAGATACCAGATTAGGGAGGAGCCGGCGTGCCTTTTCATAGAGAATATTGATGGAGTGCTCGAGGTGACCCTGAACCCCCGGGCTGTTTCCGCAGCCTGACAATCGTCGTCGAGGAAAGGAGGGATCATGAAATTTGAGGGAAAAGTGGCACTGATAACCGGTGCCGGCGCGGGGATCGGGCGGGCAATAGCCTTGAGATTCGCCAAGGAAGGGGCGAAGGTGATGGTTGCCGATTGCAATCGGTCGCCCTACTCTGGCGGCGAGGCTACGGTGAAGATGATAATGGAGGCAGGAGGCGAGGCTAGCTTCGTCTTCACCGATGTCTCCAAGGCGGCCGACGCCGAGAACATGGTAAAAGCCACCATTGAGACCTACGGAAAAATCGATATCCTGGTCAACAATGCCAGAATCTGGATGTGCAAACCCCTGACCGAAGTCAGCGAGGAGGAATGGGACACACTGATGTCTATTAATTTGAAGGGGGTATTCTTAGGTTCCAAGTATGCCATCCCCGAGATGGCGGCGCGGGGTGGTGGGGTAATCATCAACTTATCCTCCATGGCAGGCTATGTTGGTGCAGCTTTAGCCTCCGTCTACTGTGCTTCTAAGGGCGGGGTGCTGTTATTGACCAAGGCAATGGCCGCAGAGCTGAGACCGCTCAACATACGGGTGAATGCCCTCAATCCCGGCATCATCGACGATGGCATGGGCCAACAACTGCTCAAGGAATACGAAGCCTATGACCTGGTTTTTGGCATTCCCAACCTCGCGGACCGTATAATCGAAATGCAGGGCCGGTTGGGAACGCCGGAGGATGTCGCCAATGCAGCCCTATTCCTCGCTTCCGACGAGGCTGCCTTCATCACTGGTCATGGTCTAAGCGTCGATGGCGGGGCTGTTGCTATCTAGAGTAAAAACGAAGGGAAGGAAGTCGCCACTTTATAAAGGAGGTCAGGATGTCTTTAGGCTTTGAGATCAGCACTGAGCAACGGCAGCTGAAGGGGGAGGTGGAGGAACTTGCCAACAAACTTCGACCCCGGGTGGATTACTGGGAGCGAAGAAGCGTGACCCCAAGGGGGCTATTCCGGGAAATGGGGAGGCGGCGCTGGATGGGACCTATCGTGCCATTGGACTATGGCGGTATAGGCAGGGGGGCCATCGAATACTCCATAATAAGCGAAGAGCTGGCTAGGGCTGGACTCTTCGGCCCCCAGCCCACCATTCAGGCTGAAAAACATCTTCTGGTCTCGGGCACGGAGGAACAAAAGAAACGCTATCTCCCCAAGCTAGCTCGGGGGCAGTGGATAGCCGCCATCGCTATCTCCGAGCCCAATGTGGGCTCCAGCTTTGAGGCGATGGAGACGACAGCGGTGAAAAGGAGTGGCACCTACCTCATCAGTGGCAGAAAGGCCCATATCAATTTTGCTGCCGATGCCGCTCTGATCCTCCTATACGCCAGAACCGAAAGGGGGCTCTCCATATTCATTGTGGAAAGGGGAATGCCGGGCATCAACTTCAGGAAGGGGGACCCCATCGGGCAGAGGATGCAGCCCATCTACGATTTCACGTTGGACAAGGTGGAGGTTCCGCAAGGTCAATTGCTGGGCGGTGAAGGCGATGGGATGAGCACCTTCTTCGCTGCCTTCAATCTGAGTCGAATCGGCAACGCCTCCTGCCTCATCGGGTTGGCCAGGGGGGCTCTTGATGAGGCTATCGCGTATGCCAGGGAGAGGAAGGTGGGCGGAAATCTGGTGACCGATTTTCAGGGCATTCGCTGGATGGTGGCTGAGCTTACCACCAGGATTGAGGCGGCAGCCCTGCTTAGGGATAGGGCTGCTTGGCTTGAGGATAGCGGGGTGGAGCACGCTCTGGAGACGGCGATGGCTAGGTATTATGCCGGCGAGGTGGCAGAGGAGGTTTGCTCCAGGGCATTTTCCCTGGTGGGGGGCTGGGGCTGCTATCGTGAGCGGCCCTTTGAGCGCTTCTGGCGGGATGCCAAAGTAGGCAAGCTGGCCGGCGGTTCATCAGAGGTATTAAAGAACCTCATCGCTCGGCGGGTGCTGGGCAGAGGGTAGTGCCTTTGACTTGACTGGCCTGCATCCCCCGCTGTATTCCGATTAGCTTATTCTCCCATAAAGTTCAAAATAGCGGCGTCGAAAGAGGCTCTCAAATGCTTTATCTTAGGCATCTCCGAGATATCCGCAAGCAAAAAGCTAACCAGGGGACTCTTCTCCGTTTCTGACCCAAGAACGCGTTTGGCAATTTCCGGCAAGTCACTGGTCTTCTTTATCAGGGTATCCGGTACTCGCTCGATCTGGCATTCGTACTGCTCCAGCACAGCGGGCGCGATACGCTTTGTGACCTCATCATTTTTTAGCTCATCGTACATCAAATACGATATGATTGCTGCTACTTCGCCGATGATGTAAGAGTTAACAGCATCTGTAAACAGTCGCTCTATATTCAACTTGTCGGTGATGCTAACGATCCCGATGTCACCTTTCTTGCCCTTCATGTATTCTTCCACCGCGTCAGCAAACTGCTCCCGCGCCGCGCACACAACGACACCTATTTGCCCAGCCATACTTGCAATGACTTGCTCTGTAGCCATCTGATTTGCTCCTTTCCTCCTTTGAGGCTTTTATCGTGTTGTTTTACCCTTTTCTTGCCTTGAACCAACCAGCTATACGATAGCTTCTAATAACCAGCTCCGAACTTATGATGCTCCATCCAGCTCGAACCTTTGATACTCACCTTTTCACCGACAATCGTAAGGTTGGCATCGTAATCGTAGCGATAGCGGAAGTAGGCCGGATGCCCGACGAATGTCTCAGCATACCACCTCTGGAAGGGCTTGAAGCGGCTGTGCAGATCCATGAATTCAATTCGCTTTGTCACCTTGAGGTTCATATCACCTTCAACGAGCCCTGGGTCATCGAATGTTACCTTGACAGCTCGAGGCCATTCCACTCCTGTCCCCTCGGTAGTGAGGTCTGAGCCAATAGCAGCACCTTTTTGGGTAACGGCCACGATTTCATTTCCCCTATAGCAGATCGCCCTTCCCGTCGGCTGATAACCGCCCCTTCTCGTCGCACGCCCACATACCCAGTTAACAGTCCATTCTCCCCCATGAATCTTACTCCAGAAGACATTAGCACCGCCCCCGCCAAATCCAGAACCACCGAGTCCACCACCTGTTGTCCCATATGGAGCACTTTCAAGATTATGGTCGCGATAGCCAATGCCAACCACATCTATGGTTTTACCATCCCAGGTAAGCTTACCCGTAACCTTAGCCCGAGTTTGAATTACGATCCAGCTGGGAGGCGTATTGGGAGGATAGGCAGAGGCAGGTTCTGCCTGCCCTGGTGTCACATAGCCTCCGACTATTCTTTCGTAGGTAAGGTCAAGGCCCTGATCCCCTTCAGACATGTAGATGCGATATGTCTTGAGATTCCCCCTCATGTGGTTGGGGCCAATAACCACATCGCAGACCTCCTCTGAGAAACTGCAGTGCTCCTTGGGATAGCGCTTTCTAATCATTCTTCTGTTCCCCGCAGGGCCGTACAGCGCAATCTCAATAAACCTAGCGTCAGAGTTGGCTGGTGGTCGTGGGCTGCCGTAATGAAAGGTGCCAGCTACTGTGTGACCGTTTTCAAAATCAGCATCGAAGTACCACCATTCCCAGGCCCCGGGAACGCTACAAGGGTGAAGAGCGTCGTCTATGAGCGTTAATTCTCGGCTCCACTTCCTGTGAGTCGTCATCTTGTTTAACCTCCTGTGTGAAAACTTCGTAGTTATTGGAGAATTGCTCCCCTCAAGTGGAGGATTCGTATTGATGATAGGTGAGTTGGCTGCGAGTGTCAATCTGACGCTAGATTGTGACCTAGCGACCAATGCTCAGCCTTGCTCTGATGTCATGGCAACGGTAGGTTTATATCACCATGTCCTGGCCACCGCACAAACTGGCGCTTTGTGGGAGGGGTCGAATCATGTTCCCAAGAGCAGGAAATTGCCATTGAACATTTCTGACAAATGTGCAGTCCGGCTATATCCCACAAGAAGTCACGAAGTTATATTTCAAGAACTAAATTATCATCCCCCTCCAGAGACGGAGAAATAAACGCAAACAAAGCTACCGAATAGATAGCGCTTGACTGTATGACGCTAGTAGTCTAAAGTGCCTATTACATGAGGAACCTAACCTGCTAACCTGACTAAGGTCATTAGGAGGGGAGAAGAAAATGAATCTTCGATTTCTTGGGGATGCACTCGATTACTGGAAGGGCTCCCTATTCCTTCGTCTTCAAAAAGGAGGTATCCTTAAGGATTTTTCAGTAGATCCAATGTTAACCGATCCCGAGGATTGGCACGCACCTGATTTCAAACTTTATACCGATCTGCTCCAAATAAGACTGGACCAGATACTTCAACACAAGCGAAAGCTACAAGAAGACAGAGAAAAGTACTTTGCTGAGATCACTCACATCGGTGATCTGTTTGTCGACCCAGATACCGGGATCGCCTTAGGATATGCCCGTCATGCTGAAAAGTATATTAGAGTCAGGGAAGTCCACCAGTTGCTAGGTGAGAAATTACCTAGAATTCTCTGCATTTATCAACACGTTGGCCGCGAAAAGACCAGGGACAGAGTTAGCAAATTAA
>Ga0315296_10005596_pt1 | contig 10034 bp, 5 predicted proteins | sample YL17G14_18_MG_FD_203921 | JGI IMG/M metagenome (GOLD analysis project Ga0315296, IMG submission 203921) | Sediment microbial communities from Yellowstone Lake, YNP, Wyoming, USA - YL17G14_18 | ecosystem: Environmental > Aquatic > Freshwater > Lake > Sediment | place: USA: Wyoming | collected... | reverse complement strand
TCTTTGATCAAAGCCTGGGTCTCTTTATATTCGGTCTCGATCTTCCTGCGCTCCAATGCAGCCAGCCGGCGCAATTGCATCTCGAGGATGGCATTTGCCTGGATCTCGGTCAGCTTGAAATGCTTGACCAGGCGCACCCTGGCTGCATCCACATCCGGGGCATTGCGGATCAAACTGATCACTTTATCCAGGTTTTTAAGGGCAACCAGCAGCCCCTGCAGGATGTGCTGGCGTTGCTTTGCATGTGCCAGGTCATACTCGCCGCGCCGGCGGATCACCGTCAGACGGTGTTCCAGGTAGACGCGCAGAGCCTGCTTGAGGCTGAGCATGCGCGGTTCACCATCAACCAGCGCCAGCAGGATGATGCTGAATGTGGACTGCATGGGTGTGCGCCGGTATAACTCATGCAGGACAGCCTCCGGCTCCACGTTCTTGGTCAGCTCGATGACGATGCGCATCCCCTGGCGGTCGGATTCGTCTCGCAAGTCGGTGATACCCTCCAGCCCGCCCTCACGCACCAGCTCGGCGATGCGCTCGATCAGACCGGACTTGTTGACCATGTACGGCAGTTCGGTGATGATGATGCGGCTCTTGCTGCGCTCCATCTCCTCCAGATGCACCCGCGCCTGGATCACGACGCGACCACGCCCGGACCCGTAAGCCGCTTCAATCCCCTCCGTCCCTTTTTCCTGTATGATCACACCGCCGGTCGGGAAGTCCGGTCCCTGGATAAAATTCATCAACTTGGCGACCGAGATGTCGTCCAGCTTCTCCCAGTGTTCGAGCAGGAAGATTAGGGCATCGATCACTTCACCCAGGTTGTGCGGCGGGATGCTGGTTGCCATGCCAACCGCGATGCCGGTCGCACCGTTAACCAGCAGATTTGGTAGGGCAGCCGGCAGCACACCCGGCTCGGTCAGGGTGTCATCAAAATTGGGAGTGAAATCTACTGTGTCCTTGCCTATATCTGCCAGAAGGTCAAGTGCAGGAGCAGCCAGCCTCGCCTCGGTATAACGCATCGCCGCCGGCGGATCGCCGTCCACGGAACCGAAATTACCCTGTCCATCTACCAGCATGCAGCGCATGCTGAAATCCTGCGCCATGCGTGCCATGGTATCATAGACCGAGGCATCACCATGGGGATGATACTTTCCCAGGACTTCACCCACAATACGAGCGGACTTCTTATAAAGGCTGTCGGCTCGCAAGCCCATATCGTACATTGCATAAAGAATTCTGCGCTGTGCCGGTTTCAACCCATCCCGGGCATCCGGCAGCGCCCGGGATACGATCACGCTCATGGCATAATCAAGATAGGCTTGCTGCATCTCGTTATCGATGTCAATCCTGCGTACCAAACCCAGTTCCATTGAATTACCTCCAGCATCCTGCGAAGATCGTTATACCGCGATTGAACTTCTTGATAGCCATCTGGGTGGAAATATACTGATGATTGATTAAGAAGCAGAGCGATTTCTACCCGCGATTATCTTACCATGATAATTTATATGGTTTAAATATTTCAGGGGCAACCTGTTGGTCGCCCCTGAAGGGATCACAATCCAACTTGCGGATAGCCTAAGGTGTGAACACCAGCGTTTCGCTGATACACATACCCGATAAACCATCCTTTGTACAGAGAGTAACCGTTGCATTGATCTTGTGTCCGGAAGGATTGTATAGGAAATTTCCACTATTAACATGACCAACCTGGCCAGAAGCGATTTCATCCAACGATCCGGCTGATAGACACCCGCTCAACTCTTCGAACACATTGGATGAGGAGTTGACCGTCTTGCTGGTCGTCTTGTCTTTTAATGTGGTCGAATAAGACTTAAATGGAATGCTGCCAGTATTCCTGGCTTTAAGATCGATAAACCACCCGACGCATTTCTGTACTTTGACAAAGGACAGGTCGAATGCCGGAGCCGCGGTGGGTGTGGCAGGTGGAGTATAGATGGGCAGGGCAGCGTAATAACCGACAGGTGTCGCGTAATTACCCCATAACCAGCAATAACCTCCTGGATTATCCGGATTGCGGATATACCAGTATTCACCCAGCGGGTCACGGGCGTATACTTCCGCTGTTTCACCGGTTAGAAGCGCACCAAGATAATCATATATCTTGCCTGGTCCACTCCGGCAGTTTGTATCTACCACCACATGCACCGTGACCTTCTCGGAGGTAGGTGACATGGTTGCCGAAGCGGTAATGGTTGCGGAAGGTGTCAATGATGGCGTTTCGGTGAATGTGGGCGTAAAAGTAATGGTGGATGTTTCAGTGAAAGTTGGCGGCGGCGTATCCGAAGGGACGGCCGGGGTCATAGAGGGAGGTGGGGCTACAAGGGAAACCGCCATCAATGTCTGGGCGACATAAGTGCTCACCAAGCCTGGTTCGACTGTCGGTACCGAAGTCATAAGATAGGGTATATCACAGCCAATGATCCCTACCATGACCAGGCAGGTAAAAATCAAAATGCGTGAATTGCGATTCTTCATTTCAACCTCCTTCCAAGAGAAAGATGGGTGATCATCCACAAGTATACAGTTTCCCGGTACTTAAAACAACCCCTAATTTGTTAAAAATAGAGACGCCGTCAGGCGTCTCTTTCAATACCTTCTAATCTGCTTCAGCGCTCTCAACGACCTCGGTTGACGGCGCTGTACTGGCTTCAGCAGGCTCCGGTACCCGGAAGCGTCCGATCTTGAATCCTGTCCCTGCCGGGATCAACTTGCCGATGATCACGTTCTCCTTCAAACCGAACAATGGATCTGAAGATGAGGCGATCGCAGCTTGAGCCAGGACCTTGATTGTGTGCTGGAACGAGGATGCCGAGAGAAACGAGTCGGTACTCAATGATGCCTTGGTCACTCCCAGCAGCATTTCTGTAAAGCGGGCGGGCTGCTTGCCTTCGACCAGCAACTGCTCATTTCCTTTCTTGATCTCAAGGCGGTCCACGGGGTCACCTGGCAGGTACTTCGTATCGCCAGGCCGCGTTACCTGCACTTTCGAAAGCATCTTGCGGATGATGACCTCGAAATGCTTGTCATGAATGTTTTGACCTTGTGAGCGGTACACCTTTTGCACCTCAGACAGCAAGTACATCTGGCAGGCTTCTCTTCCCTGGATGCGCAGTGTGCGATGAGGGTTGAGCGATCCTTCTGTCAGGGGCTGACCGGCTTCGACTTGATCGCCACTTTTAATCAACAGGCGGGCCGTGGTAGGCATATCGTACTCTGTCTCTTCCCGCTGCTCGTATGCCACGATCACCTGGCGCTTCTCGATCCGCAGCTTTCCAGCGTGCTGGGCAGTGATGGTCGCTCCATCCAGGGATGCTAAAAGGTCACCAGATTTTACTTCCGTGGCATCTTTCACTTCTATCTTCCAATCATCCGGGATGGTGTATGTATCATCGACCATTTCGCTATGTAACACATTAATCGAGCGCAAATCAGCATATTTATCTGACTGGATGATCTGGGCTGTACCGTTGATCTCGGCAACAATTGCTTCCCCCTTAGGGGTCTTACGGGCTTCGAATAATTCCTCCACGCGTGGCAGACCGGTTGTGATGTCACCGCCAGCAGCCACACCGCCCGTATGGAATGTACGCAGGGTTAATTGCGTACCAGGCTCACCAATCGACTGGGCAGCAACTATACCGACTGCCGATCCAAGTTCAACCATCACACCGCGCCCCAGGTCGATGCCGTAGCATTTGGCGCATATGCCATGGATCAATTCGCAGGTTAATGCCGAACGAACCTTCACTTCATCGACGCCGGCTGAAACTATCGTACGCGCCATTTCGTGGTCGATCAGATCATTGTATTCAGCCAGTATTTCACCGGTCTTCGGATCAACGACTCTATCTGCAACCAGGCGACCATACATACGGGTGCTCATTGCCTGTCCAGCCACATCATCCGATGCTCTAATCACCACACCATCCCGGGTACCGCAATCATACTCATTGATGATCACATCCTGGGCAATATCCACCAGACGGCGGGTCAAGTAACCGGCATCTGCTGTCCGCAGGGCGGTATCAGCCAGGCCTTTGCGGGCACCGTGAGTTGAAATGAAGTATTCCAGAGCAGTCAGACCTTCGCGAAAGTTGGAACGGATGGGCAGTGGGATAATCCGACCAGATGGATCAGCCATTAAACCGCGCATGCCTGCCAACTGAGAAATCGGACCAAATCCACCTTTTGTTGCCCCAGAGTTCGCCATTGTCGCCAGATTGCCATCGGGATCCATACTCTTCTGGACAGCTTTGGCTACTTCTTCAGTAGTTGCCTGCCAGATCTCAATGATGCGTTCGTTCTGCTCCTGTTCGGTCAACAGCCCTCGCTGGAAATCATGCTGAACGATTTCAACTTTTTCCAACGCGACCCCGAGGATCTCTTTCTTGTTTACCGGGACAGTGATATCGGCAACCGCCAAGGTAATGCCAGAACGCATGGCATATTCAAAGCCAAGAGTCTTAATGGCATCGGCGATATGCGTGGTCACATCCTGACCGCAGATCTCGTAAACTTCAGCGATCAGGTCCTTAACCGCACCTTTGTCCAGTGTTTCGTTGGTGAATTGGATCTCGGGAGGCAGGATTCTGTTGAAGAGCACCCGACCGACGGTTGTATCAAGCATGCGGATCTCAGGCTCTACCGAGCGGGAGCCATCTTCTTCGTACCATGTTTTTATCTGAACCTTGATCTCACTGTGGACATCAACCTGACCCAGCTCATAAGCCAGCTCAACTTCATCCATATCTGCGAATACACGCCCATCACCCTTGTGGGCTTGTTGGTGAAGCATGGTCAGATAATAAACGCCTAGTACCATATCCTTCGAAGGGCTGATGATCGGCTCACCGTCAGCAGGTTTGAGCAGGTTTTTGGATGAAAGCATGAGATTGCGTGCTTCCTGGACTGCTCGCATTGAAAGAGGCACATGGACAGCCATCTGATCACCGTCGAAGTCCGCATTGAATGCGGTGGTGACCAACGGGTGCAATTGAATGGCACTCCCTTCGATCAGGACCGGTTCGAAAGCCTGGATTCCCAGGCGGTGCAAAGTGGGTGCACGATTGAGGAGTACTGGACGATCCTTGATCACGTCTTCGAGCACTTCCATGACCTCGGGACGTTTACGCTCGATCAGGCGGCGTGCTCCCTTGACATTGGCAGCATAGTTGTTCAGGACAAGCCGTGCAATTACGAATGGACGATAAAGCTCCAAGGCCATGTCTTTGGGCAGACCACATTGGAACAGCTTCAATTGAGGACCAACGACGATAACAGAACGACCGGAGTAGTCGACGCGTTTCCCCAGCAGGTTACGACGGAATCGACCCTTCTTGCCCTTGAGCATATCGCTCAAGGATTTAAGCTCGCGGCGACCGCGGCGGGAAAGCGCCTTTCCACGCTGTGAATTGTCGATCAGACTATCCACGGCTTCCTGGAGCATACGTTTCTCGTTGCGAATAATCACATCCGGAGCGCCAAGCTCTAACAGGCGTTTAAGACGGTTATTACGGTTGATCACACGCCTGTAGAGATCGTTTAGATCCGATGTGGCAAAACGACCACCATCCAATGGCACCATCGGGCGCAGGTCGGGCGGGATGACCGGCAAGAAGGTTATGATCATCCATTCTGGACGATTGCCTGAACGGCGAAAAGCTTCCACTACTTTTAGCCGGGTAGTTGCCTTCTTGCGTTTCTGTTTACTCTTGGTCGTGCGGACTTCATGCCACAGTTCCTCAGCCAAGCGGTCAAGATCCAGACGACGTAGAATATCATAAAAAGCTTCCGCTCCCATATCGGCGCGGAAAACCTGTCCTAAACGAGACTTGAGTTCACGATAACGCGATTCACCTAGAAAGGTAAATGGACGAAGTTCTGTAATTTCATCGCGCTGGCGGGTATTCTGGTCATGCGAGATGGAGGATTGATCCTCCAACTGGTTGCGCAGCGCAGTCATCTCCTCGTCAGCCTTTGCTTTGATCTGGGCAGCAACCAGTTTAAGTTGTTCGTATTCGCGCTGTTTTTGATCCTTGAGCTCGTTTTCCAGACCTTCGAGTCGATCCTTGACAATCTTTTGAACCTTGCTGATATGTTGGGAGATTATCGTTTCGCCTTTATCAGCGATCATTTCCTTGGTGGCTTCAAAGATTATAGTTTTACGTATCGTTTTGCCCATCTGGTCTTGAAGCTGTTTCTCCAGGCGCTGGCCTTCTTTAATGATCGGATCGAGCTGGGTCGCAATCCGTTCATCATAACTTTGCTCCAGTGCTGCCTTGCGCTGTTGCAGCTCCGTCAGGGTATGATCACGGTGAATTTTAATATCAGCGATCTGGGCATTGATCGCGGCTGCCTGTTCGCGCTCCGAGACATTTATCTCTTCTTCGAGGCGTTTCAACGCTTTCTGACGGGCATCCTCGTCCACGTAAGTTACAATGTACTGGGCAAAATATAGTACCCGATCCAGGTTACGGCGGGAGATATCAAGCAACAAGCCCAGGTAGGAAGGAATTCGCCGCGTGTACCAGATATGAGCTACTGGTGTCGCCAACTGGATGTGGCCCATACGCTCGCGGCGTACCGAAGCCCGGGTCACTTCAACACCACATTTATCACAGATAATCCCCTTATAACGGGGGTTCTTGTATTTCCCGCAATAGCATTGCCAGTCACGTTGTGGACCAAAGATGGCTTCGCAGAACAGCCCATCTTTTTCCGGTCGCAGGCGACGATAGTTGATCGTTTCAGGTTTGAGAACCTCCCCATACGACCAGGAACGGATAGTTTCTGGCGAAGCCAAACTGATACGAAGAGCCGTCAGCCCTTTAGTTTCCACTATGTAATCTCCTGTCAGCCAATTGAATTCTGGTTTACCCCGTGGTCATTTCAGAGTCATGCGCATATAAATAATTCATTAATTCCTGAGACAAACAAAGGCAAGCGCATGAGACCCATTATCTCAAGCGCTCGCAATAGGATTATTCGATTATCTTACCGTTCAACGAACCGAATTATACTATCAGCTTGGTAATTCCGTCAAGGGAAAATCATCGAAATTAAGTAGATTAATGATATCCCCCAAGGCAGCCTGATAAACCTCCTGCATGACAGATTCGCCGGCCTGATAAGGACCACCGACCGAGCCGTCACCATAGACTTGCCTGGTCATATTAACATCCATGATCGGGCTGGGAACATAAGGGGGAACTTTCTCCTCCTTTGGCAGGTCAGCAACGATAGTAAAAGGAGAGGCCTCCAGCCAGTTGGCATGACCAGGTTTGAGGTTATGTTTGAGCGCAACAGCCTCAACGCTGTGAGACTGCCACCAATCGTACCAATTCAACCGAAGACCAGGTAATTCGTTGATGACATGATTGAGATGGTTCTTCGCAGGAGAATTGCCGCCATGTCCATTGAGGATCAAGAGCCGCCGGAAACCCTGCAGGTAAGCCGAACGTACCAGGTCTTCCACCGCATCGATCATGGTAGACACACGCAGGCTGAACGTGCCAGGATAGGCAAGGAAATAGGGCGAAATACCGAAATTGAGCGGTGGCACGACCAGCACACCGGTCTGCTGGGAAGCGGAATCAGCCAGGGCAAGTGGGATGCGGATGTCAGTCAGCAGGCTGAGATAAGCATGCTGCTCACATGCACCCAACACCAGGATCAACCGGTCATCGTGCTTGAGATACTCTTCCACATCCAGCCAATTCAGGTCATCGAGTCGCATGATCCCTCCACCTTCATTGGGTAAAGTTGGTATTATCTGGCAACGATTTTACACCACAAACCGGATCAATCATCGGAGACAATGAATAACCGTGATAGAATTTTTCTTCTCACCTGCATTTTTGGGTGGGGCATGAAAATTTCATAGCTATGATCATCAATTGGTCGTTTTGCTTAAGATATGATGGTTACAAAGCAATAAATGACACTTGCCAGGCAGACGACGATTAAAATCGGGTTGTATTATTTTGTAAAGAAAGATCCATATATGATCCTTTTCATAGATAAGGTACACAGAGATTGGAGATGACCAAAAAGCGAAGCTATGTAATTATCGCCACCATCATGCTGATCGTATCAGCCTGTCAGCCATCTGGAGAAACCAGACCCGCTCCCACCAACACTGCCTCTGCGCCCATACTTCCCACACTCACGCCGGTATCCACCCAGCCACCCACAGAACCGGTCTCAACAGCAACACCGACGCGGACAGTCCAACCCGGATGTACCAACACGGCTGTTCTGCTCGCAGACATCACGATTCCAGATAATACCCCCTTGAAAAAAGGTGAAGTGTTCATAAAGACATGGCGCATACGCAATACCGGCACCTGCACCTGGGGAGCGGATTATATGCTGATCTTTTCAAAGGGTAGCCAGATGAAAGGACCTGCCTCCACACCTCTGCCAGTGGTCGCACCCGGCATGACAACCGATATTTCGCTCAGCCTGGTAGCGCCAGCTCAGGATGGTATTTTCACCGGTTTCTATGAGTTACATGACCCAAAAGGACAGGCTTTTGATGTTGGATTGGCGAAGAATATCTGGGTGCAGATCATCGCGGGTTCACCGATCATTATCCCGACAAGCCAACCCACTTTTATCCCCGGAGTCACGCGCACACCTGGACCATGTACATATACTGAAAATGCCGGTTATATCAACCAGCTTATCAACCTGATCAACAGCGAGCGTCAAGCCAATGGACTGCCAGCCTATCAATTAAATGCGAAATTATCCGCTGCCGCCATGGGACACAGCATCGACATGGCCTGCAATGATTTCAGCAGCCATACTGGCTCGAACGGGTCATGGATCTCCGACCGGATTGCGGCACAGGGATATTCAGCTTCGTTCTATGTGGAGGTCATTTTCCCCAGTGGTACACCCCAGGAGGCGCTGAACTGGTGGATGAGCGATCCGCCCCATCGCGAGGCGATCCTCAGCACCAAGGCAACAGAATTCGGCGTTGGCTATGCTTATTCTTCAGGCAGCACTTATGGGGGCTATTACGCGGTGGATTTTGCATCACCGTGATACAGTTTTTGGGATAGAAAAGACCCTTCATTCTACAAGAACATGAGGGTCTTGTTCTATTCCGCTTCAAGGATAAATATTATAGATATAACCTATCGCCTTTATTTGTGGTATCTACCGATCGACCCGGATTCATATAACAATATTCACCAACCGCCCGGGCACAACGATCACCTGTCTTGGCGGCTTACCTGCCAGGTATTTCTGTACGGCTTCACTCCTCAGCGCAGCGGTCTTGACCTCCTCTTCACTCGCGCCAGCCGGCAGGCTGAGGCGGTCGCGCACTTTGCCATTGACCTGCACCACCAGAATTATCTGTTCCTCGGCTGCAGCCGCGGAATCGAGCTCAGGCCAGGGCTGGGTATGGATTGAGTAAGGTTTACCCAGCCGCGACCACAATTCTTCCGCGATGTGAGGTGTGACCGGAGCCATCATCCGCAGGTAGATATCCACGGCCTCGTTCCATTCGGGTGTGCCGTTGGCACCAGCCTCGCGCGCCTGGTACATCTCGTTCAGCAATTCCATCAATCCCGAGACGATGGTATTGAATTCGAATCGCTCAAAATCCCGGGTTATGGTCTCCAGCGTCTGGTGGACCTTGCGCCTCAGCTGACGCCTGGTCTCGTCCGGACAAGCGGCGGGCTTGGCTGGATCGGTGACCAGCGACCAGACGCGGCGCACCCAGCGGGCTGAACCCTCGATGCCTTGCGAGTTCCACGGGCCGCCCATGTCCCAGCGGGCGAAGAACATCAGGTAGGCACGCACGGTGTCGGCGCCATACATCTTTACCAGTTCATCAGGGGCAATGACGTTGCCGCGGCTCTTGGACATCTTATCGTGGTCTTCGCCCAACACCATGCCCTGGTTGCGCAGCTGCATCATCGGCTCGGATCCTTCCGTGATGCCCATGTCGCGCAGTGCCTTGTGGAAGAAGCGGGTGTATATCAGGTGCATGGTTG
>Ga0315296_10005595_pt1 | contig 10034 bp, 12 predicted proteins | sample YL17G14_18_MG_FD_203921 | JGI IMG/M metagenome (GOLD analysis project Ga0315296, IMG submission 203921) | Sediment microbial communities from Yellowstone Lake, YNP, Wyoming, USA - YL17G14_18 | ecosystem: Environmental > Aquatic > Freshwater > Lake > Sediment | place: USA: Wyoming | collected... | reverse complement strand
AGAAGACACATGTTTCTGGTCATGCTTCTGGTCCACAGTTGAAGGAATTCGTCAAGGATGTTAAGCCGAGGATGGTTATTCCTGTTCATACGCTGCATGCTGAGATTTATGATAAATGGTGGGATAAGGTTCATTTATTGAAGAAAGTTAGAGAAGTTGTAGAGGTTAAATAGAGAATTAATTCTTTTTTCGTAGAAAATATCTAAGACAAGTATTTTTATTTTTAGTTGTTTATTTAAAATTCATGGATTACTCTATCAATGGTTTTAGATTTGCAGAAGAAATTTTAAATCCTAAATAAACACTTATATTTGTCTGACAATTAAAAGTTAAATAGATAGTATGACTATTAAGTGCAATACAGGACCCTATTTCTATGGCGATTTAGTTCAAAATGAAGATTTGGAGAAAATTGCGGGACAAAGGAAAAAGAAATACGAAGAGATAGCGATATCTAGATCAGAATTAGAATCATATTTGAGTGAAAACTGGGAATTCAAAAGACAACTTACAAATAAAATAATTTTAAAAAAGGAAATAGAACCCGATGAATTTTTTGAAAACGAAGTCTGGTTACTTTTTAAAAATATGGGTTTTAAAGAAATGAATAAAGATAGAAATTTCAAGATACAAGCAGGTTCTATTTCGAAGCAAATCGATGTGTTTGCCAAAGATGATGATAATATTTTTATAATAGAATGTAAAACTGGTTCTTCATCTTTAAGGAAAGACATACATGAAATATTAAATTTAAGAAGGGGAATAATAGAATCCATTAAGAAACACTATAAAAAGAGTTTTAGATTCTCTTTTTTGTTGGTAACGAAAAATATATCATGGAATAAAAAGGACGAAGAGTTGGCTTCTACTAGTGAAAACTTAGGCTTTTTCTTTTGGAAAGAACAAGATCTAGAAGCTTACAATAATCTTGTAGAACAATTAGGGGAAAATGCAAAGTTTCAAATGTTTTCTATCTTGTTTTTTGGAAAAAAAACATTTAGTCTTCAAGATATCGAAGTACCAGCGATTTATGGTGGGAAGGGAAATAAAAAATATTATGTCTTTATCATACAACCAGGAAAGCTTGCTCAAATTGCATATGTTCATCGTAGAGAAAAGAGTAACCCAGAGGAAATTAGTGGTACCTATCAAAGAATGGTGAAAGGAAATAGACTTAAGAAAATTCATGAATTCATAGAAAATAAGGGAGGATTTTTCCCAAACAACATTATAATTAATTTCACTAAGAAACCGACATTTGACAGGAAATCTGAAGTTGGTGATATAGTTTATGGAATTCTTAAGTTTCCACCCTATTATGGTAGTGCTTGGGTCATTGACGGTCAGCATAGATTATATGGTTATTCAAAAAGTGAAAAAAAATGGACTGACAAAATTCCTGTTGTCGCTTTTGAATCTCTAAAGGTTAAAGATCAAGCAAATATTTTTGTTGAAATAAACAAAGAGCAACAATCTGTTAGTTCTAACCTGTTGTGGGATCTGTATCCAGATATTTATGAAGGGTCAGAAGACGAAGGGCAACAAATACTTCGGACTATTTCGCTAATAGCTAAGAGACTAAATTCTGATCAAGAATCTTCTCTACACAACCACATTGCTATTCCAAGTCTACCTAAAGGAGATATAAAAGTGAGTAATTTAACTTTAGCCAACATATGCGATGGTATCGAAGAAAATGGTTTGATTAACAAAGACGAAGCACTACTTTTTGAAAATAATTATGAAAACACTATTAAATTTGCTAGTGAAAGAATTAAGGCATATTTTAACTTTCTAGCTGAATCTTTTCCTGAAGATTGGGAAAAAGGAGAACATGGATTACTACGTACAAACGTTGGAATTCGAATATTTATTATAATTTTAAGGCAATTTATAAAATACTTAAAATATAAGGGTCTGGAAGAGGTCTATTTTAAAAAAGATTTATGTGAATTTAAAAGTAAAACAAAGGAAATACTTGATCCTATTCTTACTGAACTAAAAGAAATGTCAGAATCAAAAAGAAGTGATATCAGAAGGGCTACTGGTAAAGGGCCAATTGTTGAAAGTGCACAAAAATTAGTTTGGAACCTTAAGGAAAAATTCAACTTTGGTATTGAGTTATGGAATAAAGGTGGATGGACTCCTTCTATTCCAGATGAGGATAGCGATGAAAGGATTAAAGAACTGGTAGAAGACACTGAAAAAAAGGTAAGATCCTTCATAATTGATGAACTTCAAAAAATACATAAAGAGTCATGGTATAAAATAGGTGTTCCTAAAGGTGTTAAAGATTATATTGATGGAATTATAGGTAAGGATATATCAAGAGCGCCCTATAAAAAAGAAAAACTACTTGCACTTCCTGCAGAAGAGAAGATCATATGCTGTAGTCCATCGCACTTGAAGGAAATCATAATTAACAACGCGAATTGGGATCAATTTAAAAATACTTTCGCTAATGATAAAGAATGTGTATCAGTTCAATTCAAATTTTTTGAATCCCTTAGAAATAAAGTTAAAGCGCATCCTGAACGAGATAAAGAAATATTTTTGGACGAAATCGAAAAGAAATTAGGATATTGGGGTATGAGATGGATAAGAAGATGTATTGGTCTAGATATTGAGGAAATTGTCGAATTGGAGTAATAACTTTTAAACCTATTTTTAAAATCGAAATATCTAAATTATAGAAAACTCTTATATCTATTATGAATATTTTATTGATTGAACCCAAATTCCCAATTCCACCAAAAAGTAAAAACCATAAAGATTTCTTACCAATTGGTCTTTTAAAATTAGCTTGTTATTATAAGAGTCAAGGACATAAAGTCAGTTTAATTCGGGGTAATATTGAAAAAGAAAAAATACTCTTTAAACCTGATAAAATAATGGTAACTTCACTTTTCACTTACTGGTCAATATACGTAAAAGAAACAGTTCAACATTATAAAAATCTTTTTCCTGATGCAAAAATTATCGTTGGTGGTATTTATGCTTCTCTCATGCCTAAACATTGTAAAAAGTACACGGGCTGTGATGAAGTATTTGTAGGCATACATGAAAATGCAGAAAATTATGCAAAAAATAACCTTTTGGATTATAATTTAGTTAGTAATCCGCATCCAATAGATTACCAAATAGTTCATGGTTCTAGAGGTTGTATTAGAAAATGTAATTTCTGTGGTACTTGGAAAATTGAACCAAAATTTATTCCTAAAAATAGTATAAAGAATGAAATTCAGAGTAATAAACTAATTTTTTATGATAATAATTTCTTAGCAAACCCGCACATAGAACAGTTACTAGAAGAAATCTCACAATTACGATATAAAGAGAAGCCAGTTTACTGTGAATCTCAATCTGGATTTGATGGCAGAATTCTTCTAGAGAAACCTCATCTGACAAAATTACTAAAAAAAGCCAGGTTTAAAAATGTAAGAATAGCTTGGGATCATGGATATTCTGAGTGGAAAATTATAAAGAAACAACTTGACTTGCTAACAAAAGCAGGTTATCCAAGTAAAGCTGTTTACGTTTTCATGATATACAATTTTGAACATGATTTTCTAGAGATGGAGAAAAAGAGGATAAAATGTTGGGAATGGAAATTTCAAATTGCTGACTGTAGATACAGACCATTGAAGCAAACCTTTGACAACTATAATTCAAAAAAAGAACAAACTAATAAAGATTATTTTATCCATCCAAAATGGACAGATGCCGAAGTTAAACAATTCAGAAAGAATATCAGAAGACAGAATATATGCGTGAGACAAGGATTTGACTTTCATAGTAAGATGTTAGAACAAAAAAGAATCGATAAGAGAAACTTTCCGAGAATTAAACATATGCCAAAATCAAAAATTATTAAAGCAATACCAGATGCTTGGTATCCAGACCAAATAACTCCTCCAAAGCACAAGGAATAATAAAAGATGAGATGACAACTAAATTTTAGATTTCTTTATAATACTCGAAAAGATGTTTTAATTGTGATTTAAATAATTTAACTAGTCATTAATGATTTGGATAAAATCAAAATTTTATCATAATAACAGGATATTCATGGATGAAAAATTTATTGACAAATTAAGTATTTTTATTGATGGAGCATCTCGTGGTAATCCTGGTCCTGGTGCTATAGGTTTTGTAATCTATGATCAAAATGGAAATATTCTTAGAGAATATGCAGAATGTATAGGTAATTGCACTAATAACGTGGCTGAATATAAAGCTTTAATCAAAGCATTAGAGTTTGGTTCTACTCATTCAAGAGGTGAAGTTATTTGTTTTATGGATAGCGAACTTGTAGTTAAACAAATGAATGGTTCTTTTAGGTTAAAAAAAACACATCTTAAAGAATTATTTCAAGAAGTTAAATTAAAAGAATCAATGTACAAAAAAGTCACATATCAAAATTTGCCTAGAGAGCATCCAAAAATTGTAAGAGTTGATAAAATAGTGAACAAAGCTCTTGACCAATTAAATGAGAAATAGTCTCCAATAAGATAATGATACCATGAAACTACAACAAGCAGAAACCATAGCCAAAAACTTCCTGTCAAAAATAAAAGAATTCTGTGAAAGAATAGAGATAGCAGGAAGCATCAGGAGAAAAAAACCAGAAGTCAACGACATAGACATAGTCTTGATCCCAAGACAGAGAGAACATCTCATCCAGAGGATAAGGAAGATATCCAGAGTAGAAGTTCAGGGCAAGAAACTCATGAGGACGGAGTATTCCAACGTGCAGATAGATGTCTACTTCGCCACAGAAGAAACTTGGGGAATACTCCTCTTAGTCAGGACAGGCAGCAAGGAACACAACATCAAGCTTTGCCAGCATGCCATAAACACCGGCATGAAGCTGAGTTCTGAGAAAGGTTTGATGAAAGACAGCAAAGTCATCGCCAGCAGGACAGAAGAAGAAATCTTCCAAGGCTTAGGAATGGGTTATGTGAAGCCTGAAGAGAGGGATTAACAGATAACGATTAAGTTTTAATAAATTATTCCAAAAAGTTATCTAACTTTTATCGGTTTTTCAACAGTTCGTTTTTTCAACTCTCTTTCAATGAAGTAGTCCGAGATCTCTTTGTCCAACCTGATCAGTTTTTGAACTAACAAGTTCTCTTCGTTCAACATGTGCAACTTCGCCTTGCCTATCCTTCTGGTCATTTTGACTATACCTATCTTTTCTAGTTTGGGAAATATTCCTTGTAGAGTAACGAATGAGACGTTTGAGTTCTCAGCTATGTCTTTTAAGGTGTAATCATACAACCCTCTTTCAGTCAGTAAGAAGTCTATAACTCTGACCATAGGAGAGTCTCCGAAAACTCTTACAAAGGCCGATTTTTCCATATAATCACTTACTACTTATTAGAATTTAAAGTTTATAAATTTAATTATTATAGTTTAAAATTATAGAAAATTAACCAAAGTCTTATCTATAAAAGCATTCTAATAAAATGTATGGAAAAGCTAAAAGTACATATCCTCAGAAGAGCTTATCGACACACTTATATTGGTAGAAGGCACATTTTGATAGATGATTTCCGTCAAGGTTTACCAAAGCATGAAAGAGATATGAAGAACATCGAAAGAGCAGTTAAAGAATTGATAAATGAAGGTTATTTAATCCTAATGAAACCTGGTAGAGTTTCTATAAATCCGCGAATGCTAGATAAAATTAGAGAAATTGTATAAAAAAAGAGAAAAAAGTTGGGAAAATGAAAGAAACAATCCAAATAACACTATCCAGCAGGATAATCAAGAAAGCAGAGGAAAGAGGTGTAGACTTAGAAAACTTCAAGGACACTGTAAAGACTTTTGCACTCCTTGATATCACGGCAAGAACTAGTAAATTATCTAAAAGTCAGGCAGAAACAACATCAAAGAAGCTAAAGGCATCTTCATGGAAACAGAATTTAATATCCCTATTGAGAAATTTGAAATGCCTACTGGAATCAAAATAACTGAACCTCTTAAGGCTAAATTGTATTTAGATTCTAGACAAGGAATAATGGAAGAATACCGTGTTGGTGTTAATACAGAATTGTTTGATAATATTCTTTGGAGAACATACGATGAGAGAGAAGCAAAAGAAGATTATAAAAGAGCACTTGAACTTATCCAAAAAGGAAAATACACAGTAGAATTCAAGGGTAATTTTTACCTATTTTTAATGGAGTAACCGATTATTACTTTTATTATGAACTGTTCAAATAACACTCCCGACATTATTTAAGGAAACGATAGATTTTTGTTCTGAGAAGAGAAAGAATAATTATGGCAAAAAAACAAAAAAACAAGAAACAAAAAAACAAGTCGATGATTTTACTGTCGATGATAATTATCTTAATAATATTGACAATTCTTCTTGTACAAATTGGAAATAAACCCATTTGTGGTAACGAGATATGTGATTCAGACGAAACATGTGCATCATGTCCAAAAGATTGCGGCTCATGTCAAACCACTATTGAAACTACCCTAAAAACTCTGCCTAAAACCACATCAACTATTTTATCAAAATGTTCTAGTTCTTCGGATTGCATGTGGTGCGGGATAGATTGCATTCTCAAAAGAAAAGATATAGCATGTATAGCCGTAGCACCTCCAAAGGATTACAATTGTGAATGTGTTAATGGATTTTGTAACAAAGTACAAATAATAATTAATAAAACAGAAATTTCTGATAGTTGCACTGATACAGACGGTGGTTTGAAATACGATGTTAAAGGTACTATATCAGGATATTATAAGGATCAAGCTTATACATATTCAGACTCTTGTACTTCTGATATGTTAACAGAATATTACTGTTATACCACGAATTATGGATATAATTTCTACAATTGCGTATATGCAGGTAAAAAATGCGTTAATGGAGCATGTGTTTAGAAAATTTTTTAGATGGCTAACTTAGACAAATTATTGAAATTTAAGAAATAGTTATTTTTTAATCAGAATCGTATAGATTTTTGTTCTTGGGAAAAGGAATAAAAAACTTAGTAACCTTCTTTTTAATATGAAATTTAGAGTTGGACTGACTACTAGAAGGACTATTCAAAATTATGCTTTTGATAATTATGGTAGAATCTTGAATGAAATATCCCAAATTAGCGATAGCGACCCTACAAAAGATATTGAAAAACAAATAACAAAAATTTTAAAAGGATATTCTCCAGAATTAGATCATGATTATAAGGTAGTTGTAAAACCATCTCCTAAAAAGAAATTTGATTATTTTGTTAAATTAGAAAGAAAGTAACCCAACAGAATCAGATAGATTTTTACTCTTAAAGGAAATAATCTAATCATGAAAAAGAAAGATACATTCTGGACGATAGTGTCATTACCATACATCTACCTCGCTCTAGGCTTCATCTTCCTCTACGTTGGTTTGAATGTTTACTTCGACGGCTATCATGGTGTTGACTTGATGTTTAACAGATGCTTGATAGGACTTATGATGAACGATTCAAAGATATGGAATACAAAGAAGTCATGGATATCAGAGACGGTAAAACTACAGAAATATCCTCGCTGGAATTATACAGTCGTGCATTGTCTTCCCTGAACAACTCAGTCAAGTTCTTGATTGTCGCTGGATTATTCTTTGGTGTTGGGATAGGGTTGTTGTTGAAGGAATGGACTTGAGAATCATAGATTTTCTATATTTTTATTTCAAACATTTCCATAATAATTTTTTGTTGTCCTATTTTTATTCCATGTTTTAACTTTTTTGCTTTTTTCATACCTTTTTTTCTAATTAATCGCAACAAATGTTTAAAATCACCCATAAATGGAATAGTTTGATTTTTAATAATCGAGTGCATGCCATTGTAAAAATCAATTCCTTTATTTCTTTCAACCCATTCTTTAACTATATACAAATCACCCGTTCTAACACCAGGACACAAACGCATATAGTATATGTTTTTTGGTTCAGCAAATACAGGATATGACATACACGCATATGGTTTAGAATTTTCATGAACTGAGCAAAATTTTATGGAATTTTTAATGTCTAAAAAAATACAATACCCATTTTCACTTTTTTTTAAGATTACATTGTACCAACCGTCTATTGTTCCTGGAGGTTCTGCATAAAATAGATTACAATATCTTTGAAAAAAATTTTTTTTAGATAGATTAAAATGTTTCGCCAATGTAGAAAAATCTTTTGGTACTAAGAACACATTTCCTTTGCAACATCTAGGGTCTTTTCTACATTCGTCTACACATTTAAATCTAAATGGTGTATCCTCATAAACTTCTAATTCTCTATAACTATTTAAAAATGAAAGATCTAAAATTACCCTTTCTTGCATTTTATCATCAAATATCACATAATAGTAACAAATAAATGCTTTATTTTCTGAGAAATCTTTCAAAATCAACCCCAGAAACAGATAGGTTTTTGTTCTTGGGAAAGGCTTAAATCCTTTACTTTTATTGTGATAATTATGCCAAAAGAAGCTGATATAAAATTTGTTGCAAAACAAGTCAGGAATCTTGCAGATTATTCAGATATGTTAAGTAGTGAGAATGATTATTGGAGAATTAATGATATAGCTAACAGAATGTATGAGATTATTCCTTTTTGGATGCTCCCAAATGAGATTGTTAAAGAAACTGCAGAATTAAGCTATGAAAACGACATTACTAGTGCTAGAGATACATCAAGAATTAGAGATAAATCAAGAATATTTCTTACAAAAAATGACTCAAAAGGTATACCATTGATTGATTTAGACACAATAAATAGATTCCTGAGACAAAAAGGCTACTTTTTTGATTATGGAAAAGGTAGTTATGGTAAGACTTGTTACACTCTAGCTTGTATTCAAGAACATCATACAACAGATGGTATTCATGAAATTATTCTTGGAAATGAACTCGTATGCAATCATCCACTTGGCATATATGCATTTACAAAGGCATCTCCGTATAACCCAATAATTATTGGAAGAACAAAGGGTTCAGAATTTATTCATTGGTTGCTGATTTTGTCTTTAAGAGACAAACAAAAAAGTCCCGATGTTTACTTTCTATTAAAAGGGTTTGAATTACTTGGAATTGAAAGGGATGAACTATTGAGAGGAAATCCTAGAGAAATTGCAAAAAAGGTTATAGGAATTGCAAATATTGACTTAAAAGAAAGTACTCTGCCACATGAGAGAGGTCATATTGAGGCAAGGGTGTACTTACCTCAAGAAACTATTAATAATGTTTTAAATCTTTCAAGAAGTCATGAAGATACAGAATTAGAACACTTTATTGGATCTTTAGATGAGATTTTAGCAGATAGCATAAAAGAAAATTCTATAAAAGGTAAATATCCATCAATACTTGAGCTTAAAGAGAGACAAAGAGATGGTTTACTTTATAAGGAATTTGGTAGTCGTTTTGGCATTCATTATACTCCGTATCCATTTTCTGGATTAGATCAAACAACAAAGCTTGAATATCCAATCATAGAAGCAATGATAGAATATGAAAATACAAAAGACTTAAAAGTTTTGGAAGATGCAATAACTGAAGTATTTCATGGAGGAGTTTCTTTAGCAAAAGAAATTAATGAAAATAGGGGATACCAATCATTAGTTGGGATAATGAACAAAACTAACAGAGAATATGAAAAAGGATATGAAAATGCTATGGAAAAACAAAAACAGTTTTTGAGAAATAAGAGATTTGATTAAAAAATTAAAGATTATTAGATGCACTTAAAATCTCCTACAATAACAGAATCAGATAGATTTTTGTTCTTGGGAAAGAAAGTTTAGATTATGTCAAATTTGTATACCTATGAGTGTGAATGTCAGGAGTGTGGATACAACTGGAAATCTACTCCAATGCTAAATCCGCCATCTGAGTGTCCAGAATGTGAAAGTACTGATATAAATATTGTAAACAAAACTCAAATGCAAAGCTAAAAGATTTTTATTTATATTTTTTCCAATTAATTGAGTGATTGTCTATGATTCTTTTTGGTCACATAGGTATATCGATATTCTTAGGAAGTT
>Ga0315296_10005594_pt1 | contig 10036 bp, 6 predicted proteins | sample YL17G14_18_MG_FD_203921 | JGI IMG/M metagenome (GOLD analysis project Ga0315296, IMG submission 203921) | Sediment microbial communities from Yellowstone Lake, YNP, Wyoming, USA - YL17G14_18 | ecosystem: Environmental > Aquatic > Freshwater > Lake > Sediment | place: USA: Wyoming | collected... | reverse complement strand
CGGCCCGCCTGTAGGGCGTCCCGATGGATCGGGACGCCGCGGCGGCCCTGGGCCCTTCGGCTTCGCTCAGGACAAGCAGGGCCGCCCTACAATGGGATGCCGAACGCCCGCACCAGGAAGACTGCCATCTGGCCGCGGGTGACGGGGCTATAGGGGCAGTAGCGCAGCGGGTTCGTCGCGCAGCCACTGGTAACCGGAACCCCTCCGGGCCAGGAGGGGGCGTCGGTCAGGCGCTCGATGAACGGGCAGAAGGGATTCGTCGAAGATACGTCTGCGAAGAGTCCGTAGCACCCCGGCATGGCTGTCTTGCCTGTCGCAACGCAGAGGAACTTGGCCATTTGCTCGCGCGTAACCGAATTGTTGGGGCAGAAGTATTTGGTGGTTCCCTCTATGCGGCATCCACCTGTGGGAGCGCCGCCTGGCCATGATGCGGCATCTGCCAGCCGCTCGACATAGCCGTAAGCCCAGTGAGCCTTGGGCACATCGGCAAATGTCGGCGCTGCACTATCGAGCGGCTGCTTGCCTGCTGCGATGCACAGGAACTTCGCCATCTGCGCGCGGTTCACATTGCCAGTGGGGCAGTAGAGCGGTGGATTTGCGCCGCAGCCGCCGGTGATGCCCTCGCGCACCAGCGCCTCGACGTATGGGCGCTGTGAGTTGGCGCAGAGCACATCATCGAATGTGGGCCTCACGATCTGGTCAGTTACCTCGGCAGCCGCGTTGTAGCAGGCGTCGCGCGCCTGAAAGCCGACAGTCTTCGTCCCGCGCGCGGATGACAATACCCAGGACTTCGTGGTCGCGAACGGCTCCCATGCAGACCAGGTTCCGCTCTCGTTCCTGAACCTCATCTCGACAGCGTCGCTGGCCGCCAGCGTGAGCGTAACGTTCGCCGAATCGGCGCAAGCGGCGCCCGAGTTGATGGTCACGCTCAGCCCGGCGGGTGCCGTCGTGTCGAGCAGAATGTCATCGGTCGCCTCGGCTGATTCATTGTTGCAGTCGTCGCGGCACAGGAACCCGACCGTCTTCATCCCTTCGCCGGCTGACAACCTCCAGTCCTTGGTGGTGGTGAAGGGTTCCCACGCAGACCACTCGCCGCCCTCGTTGCGGAAACTCATCTTGGTGGCTCCGGTCGCGGCGAGCGTGAGGGTTTCGTCGCGGTTATTGGTGCAGGATGCGCCCCCGTGTATGCTGATGCTGAGGCTGGTGGGCAAGGCGGAATCAAGCGTTACCTCGTCGCAGACCTCGGGAGAAGTCCACGGCGTGGCATTGCGACCCTGGATGCATACGCGCTTCAACCCGTCGCCTGCGGGGAGCATCCAGGGCTTGGTCGCGGCGCACGCTTCCCAGTCGCCCCAATCGCCCGGGTCATTTCTGAAGCGCACCTCGGTGCAGTCGCCGCAGGTTACCTGGAGCGTAACATCGGGAGCGCCGACACACGACGAGCCGCCCGCTATGGAAATCGTCGGGGGGGTGGGGGCGCGGTCGCGGACGAAGATGTCATCCACGCCGTTCGTGTCGCCCACCACCAGGTTAGTGGCGGCCGAGCAGAAGCAGATGACCCGGCCGTCGCTGCTGACTCCGGCAGGCGTGTTCGAGGCGTCGTTCGCCTGCTGGCCGGCCGCGGTGAGGCTGACGCGCTCGGTCGTCCCGGCGGTCCTGTCGCGCAGGAAGATGTCTCTCTTGGCGTTCGTGTCGCCGGAGACGAGGTTAGTAGCGTCGGAGCTAAGGACCACAAACTGCCCGGTGCTGCTGATCGCCCCCGGGCCGGAGCCTCCGCCGGTAGCCTGGGCTTCGGCGCTGGTGACGGAGACGCGCTCGGTGGTGTTGGTCTGCGTGTCGCGCACCAAGGCGTCCCAGTTGCCGTTCGTGTCTCCGCTCACAAGATTGCTGGCCAAGGACGAGAAGGCCACGTACCTGCCATCTTCGCTGATGAGTGGGCCGTCCGAACGCTGGTTTCCCTGCGCGCCGGGGACGCCCGTCCCCACCGAGACGCGGACGGTGGTTCCCAACTGCCTGTCGCGCACGAAGATGTCCTCCCATCCATTCGTGTCGCCGGAGACGAGGTTGGATGCGGAGGATTCGAACGCCACGTAGATGCCATCGGTGCTGAGAGACATGCCGCTGGAGTAAGCGTTGCCCTGCGCCTCGCCGTCCGATATGGACACGCGCTCGGTGGTGCCCGCCTCCAGGTCGCGCATGTAGATGTCCCGGACGTAGTTGGTGTCACCGGGCACCAGGTCCTCAGCGCTGGTGGTAAAAGCGACACAGGTCCCGTCGGCGCTGATCGCAACGTTTTCCATCGTGTACGTCATTGACTGCTGTCCCGCCGAGGTGAGCGACACGCGCTCGGTGGTCCCATCCAGCCGGTTGCGGACGAAGGCGTCCCAGTGGCCGTTGGTGTCGTCCGGCACCAGGTTTGTGGCGGCGGATAGGAAGGCCACGACGGTACCATCGGCGCTGATCGCCGGCAAATTGGAGTCGTCGTCGCCCTGCGCCTCGCTGCTAGATACGGAAACGCGCTCAGTCGTGCCGAGCAGCCTGTCGCGCAGGAACACGTCTATCTTGTTGTTCGTGTCGTCCGCCACGAGGTTGCTGCTGTAAGAAGCGAAGGCCACGTACCTGCCATCCGCGCTGAGGGCGCTGTTGAACGCGAAGGTGTTCCCGAACTCACCCGCGCTGGAGACGCTGACGCACTCGGTAGTGGCTGCCCACGCGCGCCCTCCCGCAAGGCACGCTGCCACGATAAGCAATGGAACTGCTGCAGGTATTCTGATCATCCTACCCTCCCTCGGTGCCGCATGACGGCGATATGATGGGCCTCTCCACAGGAACCCTCCTCGAGCGGCCTCTCACTTTCCCTGACACTCTATTCTACAGGCCACCCGCACGTCCCTGCCGCGCCTCGCGGCTCTGGACCACGCGAGACCATGCGCGCCGGGGCAGTTGCAGGGGTGAGCGGCAGGCTGGCAGAATCATGTGGCTCCGAGTGGATCGGGGGATGGAGTGGCAAGGGCGCATGGCGAGAAGGTTGAAGGCATGGGGGATCGCCGCCGTCTGGGCGGCGGCGTCCGCGTGCGCACTTGCCGATGCCGACACCGAAGGAGGAACGATTGCCATGCCCGCAACCGTGAAACGAGACCCGGACACGCCGGTTCGCGCGCTCGTTATCGGCACCTATGAGCAGGAATTCGCCGATGTCGGAAGCCCTGGGCAGGGGCTGCCGTCGCAGGATGTGCGCGCCCTGGCCTTCGACTCGAGAGGCCGCCTCTGGGCGGGAACTGGCGCTGGCGCTGCGGTGCGCGAAGGCGGGAAGTGGCGCGCCGTGCGCCAGGTAACTGCAGCGGTGAACTGTCTCATCGCGCGAGGCGACCAGATGCTGGCGGGCTCCGCCGAAGGCGTTCACATCATCAGCGCGGGCGGCGGCGCGAAAACGCTCAGCGCGCCGGGCAGGTGGGGTCCGGTTCATGGCCTGGCGAGCGATGACAAGGGGCGCTTCTATGCCGCGCTCGACCAGGGCATGTGGATCATCGAGGGGGACAAGTTGGAAACGATCGAGTTTCCGCCCACAGATCACGCCCGCTCCATCGCCGTCATCGCCGGCGAGGCGTGGCTGGCGACCCAGTTCGGCGTGCTCCTCTGGCGCGACAGCAAGTGGACCGTGCTCACCAAGCAGAACAGCGGCCTGGTGTGCGACAACGTGCGCGCCGTCGCCGCCGATTCGCAGGGCGTCCTGTGGGTGGCGACCGCAGAAGGCGTCTCGCTGATGGATGCCAGAGGTTGGGGCGAGAAGATTACCGGCCAGAATGGCCTGCCCTATGATGACCTCACATGTGTCGCCGTCGGCCCGGACGGTTCGCGCTGGTTCGGGTCCTCGCTCGGCGCCAACAGGTTGAAAGGGGGACAGTGGCGCTACTACCTGGGCCGCAGATGGCTGGCGGGCGATAAAGTGCAGGCGATCGTCGTGGAGAAGGACGGCACCGCGTGGATCGGGACGGATGCCGGGCTGAGCCGCATCTATACCAGGAAGATGACGCTCGAGAAAAAGTGCGCCGTGTACGAGGAGATAATCGCCGCGCGCCACAACAGGCGGGGATATGTCTCGGGCGTCAACCTGCAGAAGCCCGGAGACCTTTCATCCTACATGTTCGAGGCGACCGATAACGACGGGCTGTGGACTTCGATCTACGTGGGGGCGGAGTGCTTCCGCCACGCAGTAACTCGCTCCGCTGAAGCGAAGCGGCTTGCCCGCCAGTCGGTTTATGCGATGATGGACCTGGTGAACAAGTCCACAGTCAAGGGCTTTCCGGCGCGCGCTCACGTGTATCACGGCGAGCACGTTACGAAGTCGGGAGGCGAATGGCATCCCGATATTGACAACAAGGGCGAGTGGAAAGGCGACACCAGTTCCGATGAACTCGACGGCCACTACTTCGCATACTCGGTCTATTACGACCTGGTGGCAACTGAGAAAGAGAAAGAAGATCTGCGCAGGATCGTGCGCCTCATCACAGATCATCTGATCGAGCATGGCTACTACCTGGTTGACGTTGACGGCAAGCCGACGACGTGGGGAGTCTTCGCGCCCGAGATGCTCCATGGCCCGTGGGAGGCGCAGCGCGGCCTGAACTCGCTCGAGATGCTCTCGCACTTGAAGGTCGCCTATCACGTGACCGGCGACCCGAAGTATCAGAAAGAGTATCTGAAACTCGCGCGCGACCATCATTACGCCTTGAACATGATCTACCAGAAGATAACCGCCGTCGGCCATGTGAACCATTCCGATGATGAACTGGCCTTCCTGTCCTACTACCCGCTGGTGCTTTACGAGACCGACCCCGAACTGCGCGCGATATACCTGTTGAGTTTTGAGCGGTCGTGGCAGATAGAGAAGCCGGAGCGGAATCCGCTGTGGAACTTCATCTACGGCGCGCTGACAGGCAAGCCGTGCCAGGCCGAGGATGCGGTCGCAACGCTGCAGCAGATACCGACAGACCAGATTTGCTGGCGCGTGCGCAACAGCCACCGCAAGGACTTGCCGCATGACCCCGCCTACGACCGGTTCGGGCAGCCGCAGGCGCTCGTGGCGCTGCGCGCGGACGAGAGGCCGGTGGCCCTTTGGAACTCAAACCCATATGAATTCGACGGCGGCGGCGACGGCAACCACGAGGAGGTTCCCTCCTACTACCTGCTGCCTTACTGGATGGGCCGCTTCCACGGCCTGATCGCCGATGGCCGATAGGCGCCTCGTGTAGGGCAAGGGCTTGCCTCTTGCCGAAACCTTGAGCGCCGCGAAGAGGGCGGTGTTTCCGACGGGGGGCGTGGGCAGATTTCCAGCGGGTGAACAGCCTGCTGCGTGGGTTCGAATCCCACCCCCTCCGCCAGTCAGAGAGTCTGGGCTCGGCTTGAGAAAAACATAAGTCGGTCAAGGTTCCAGCGTAGCTCAATCGGCAGAGCGGGTGGCTGTTAATCCGCCGGCTGGCGGATTCCAGGTTCGAGTCCTAGCGCCGGAGCCAGACTTGTGGGGCAGGAGGTGAACTCCTGCCCTTGTATGTTGGGGTAGCGCGCCTGATGCCGCAGCACGCCCTGCCGACTGCTGCGCGGATCAGGCGGCGACGAACGCGACCAAGGTGAGCGCATAGGCTGTGGCAAGAACGGCGTTCCTGGCAGGCATACTGTTCCTTGTGGGAGGGCACGCATTGCAGGCAGAGATTCTCGACATTCGGTGGAGGCTGGGGCCGAATATTCCTGAGTTGCGAAAGGGCGGCTGCTGCGCTGCCTTGGGCGGGAAGGTAATCAGCGTTTTCGGGATGCGGCATCCCTGGGGCGAGATGGACACGATGTATGTTTACGACCCTGCGACAGACTGGTGGTCGCGCGGGACAAACGGGCCGATGGGGCAGTGCTACGTTCAGGGAACGGTGTGCGGCCCTGCGTTCTATTCCGTCGGAGGGCGGAAAGGCGAGGTCCACAGCAGGTGCTTCAGGCTTGATATAAAGCGAGGCCGCTATGTCTGGACCGAGGTCGCGAGCCTGAACGAGGCGCGCGGTTGGGCACCGAGCGTTTCCATCGGCAGTCGCATCTACGTTCTCGGCGGCGCGAGGAGCGCCCACGGGCCGACACTGAGCAGCGTGGAGATGCTCGACACGGCAGACTCGAAAGGCAAGTGGCAGAAGGTAGCAGACATCCCCGGCGATTCGCGCGGATGGCTGGGCGCTGCAGCAGTCAAGGGGAAGATCTTGGTTATTGGTGGGATCCACTTCCTGACCCCGCAGCCGCAAGGCGCCGAGAGAAAGCAACTCAACGAGGTGCTCGTATTCGATCCGCAGACCAATCAATGGCAAACGAAGACCCCGCTGCCATATCGCCTTTCGGGGATGGATTGCTGCGTTTACGAGGACCGCTACATCATCGTCGTTGGTGGGCAAGCAGAAACAAGCGACTACACCCCCGAAATGCAGGAACGATGGAAGAAAACGGAGCGATGCGAATCGTATTACTGCCCGTTCGTGCTCGTTTATGACACGCAGACAGACAAGTGGACGATCATGCCGAGCCTGCTTCCGATGCCGACGAACGATATTCGCGCGGCGCTTATTGGGAAATCGTTGTACTCCCCTGGCGGCGAGAACATCGAGCCAGCAACCAGCAACACGACCGCCTGGCTGCGCATCGGGGAGATCATCGAGTCGGGCGATAAATGAGCGCCGCGACTACCGGCTAGCCGCGAGGGCAGCGCGGACGACGGGAACGGCGGCCCTCAGCGCCTTGCCGCGGTGGCTGATGGCGTCCTTTTCGGCGCGCGTTACCTGGCCGAAGGTTCTCTTCCCGCCAGTTGGGATGAAGATCGGATCGTAGCCGAAGCCGTGTTGCCCTCGCGGGGCTTCGGCGATCGTGCCTCTGCACTTTCTGGTTACACAGCGCACAGCGCCATGCGGCGCGGCGACGGCGACTGCGCACACGAAACTTGCGCCCCTGCGCGAGCGGGGTAGGCCGGCGAGGCAGCGCAATATCTCGCTGTTGCGATCCTCGTCGTCGGCGTGCGGGCCGGCGAAGCGGCTGGAGCGAGGGCCGGGAGCGCGATGGAGGGCGTCAACCTCGATGCCAGAATCATCTGCCAGCGCGGTCAAACCTGTTGCCGATGCCGCAGCGACGGCTTTGATGCGCGCGTTTTGCGCGTAGGTGCGCCCGCTCTCATCGGCGTCAGGGGCGTCGGGGAAGTCGAGCAGGGAAAGCAAACGCACGCCTGGCAGCAATGGCCGCAGCACCCTGCGCATTTCGCGCAGTTTGCCTGCATTGCGCGTCGCCAGGACGATGGCGCGCGAACGCGCAATGCCTCCCGCCCTACGCTGACTGTTCGAGAGCCTGTTTCTGGACTTCAAGAAGTTGTGCGATTCCCTTCTGTGCAAGGTCGAGCAGGCGATTCATCTCCTCGCGGGAAAAGGGATTGCCCTCCGCGGTTCCCTGCACTTCCACGATCCTGCCGCGCCCCGTCATCACGACATTCATGTCAACGCTGGCCATAGAGTCCTCTGAGTAGTCGAGGTCGAGCAACTCCTCTCCCTGAACGATGCCCACGCTCACTGCGGCGACGCTGTCCAGCAGCGGTATAGTGCGGAAGACGCCCTGCTGCTGCAACTGCCGCAACGCCAGCACGAGGGCCACGTAGCCGCCCGTGATCGCGGCCGTGCGCGTGCCGCCATCCGCCTGAATTGCATCGCAGTCTATCACGATGGTGCGCTCGCCGAGCGACCGCATTTCGCATATCGCCCGCAGCGATCTGCCGATCAGCCGCTGGATCTCGAAGACCCTGCCCGGCGTCCGTTCGGCTGCGAAAACGCGCTGGTTCCTCTCCTTTCCCGAGCGGGGCAACATGCCGTATTCCGAGGTAACCCAGCCGGAGCCGCTGCCCTTCATCCAGCCGGGCGCGCGATCCCCGATGGTTGCCGCGCACACAAGCCTGCTGTCGCCCAGTTCGATGAGACAGGAACCCTCGGCATATTTCAAGTAGCCGGTCTCGATGCGCACCGGGCGCAGGGCATCATTTGCTCGGCCGTCTGCTCTTGGCATGGGGTCTCCTTGTCTGTGCCGGCAACTTGCGGCGGCTGGGCAGGGGGACGGACGCTCTCATGGCCGCCGCCCGCAGCATCTGGCTCTGCAGCAGCGCCCCACTGTCCAGGTAATTCTCAATGCCTTCCACTATCGCCTCGGCGCACTGCTGGCGGAAGCGGGGGCTGCCGAGCAGCGCCTCCTCATCCTGATTATTGATATACGCGAGTTCGAGCAGCGCCGAGGGGCAAGACGTGTCTTTGATCACGATGAAGTTCGCGGTGCGGATTCCGCTGTCTTTTCTCTTCAGCCCCTGCAGAAGTTTGGCATGGAGGGCGCGCGCCAGCGGTTCGCTCCAGGGCGTGTTCCAGTAGGTCTGAGTGCCGGAAACGGAGTTCGCGTTTTTCGACGAGTTGCAGTGGATGGAAATAAAGAGGTCGGCGTTGTTGTCGTTGGCTACGGAGACGCGCGTCCTGAGCTCCGTTGCCAGGGTCGTTCTGTCGCCAGGCCGCACAGTTGCGAGGCCATCGTCTGTCTCGCGCGTGAGTATTGCCACGGCCCCCCTTGACTCCAAAATCCGCTTCAATCTCAACGCGACATCGAGGTTGACCTCTTTTTCCTGCAGGCCGCTGGGGCCTGGGGCGCCGGACTGCTTGCCCCCGTGCCCGGGGTCAACCACGACCACAAGGCTGGACAGGGATACCTTGCCCAGCAGCACGCGCAGCCCCGTGGGCTCGACGAGCATGACGTGCGGCGCGGATGTCTCAAGCGTCAGGGTTAGGACAGCGCTGCCGCGCCCGGAGGCGGAGACCAGGCCCGCCTCGAGCGATGCGCGGCGGATGAGTGGATGAGTTCCCGATACCTCCGGCATGGTAGAGCCAGGGAGGATGTTCTCAACGTTGATCACGACTTGCGGCCGGCCCTTGTCATCAGTGCTCGAACTTTCCGTTGCATTGACGCTCGAAGAGGTGGTTACAACTACCTCGGCCATGCCCTCTCGATACGGGCCGATGGCTACAGACAGGATGGTTGCAAGGCCCGCGCCCGCGGGAACCTGCGCGGGAAGGTCCAGGTAGAGCGTGCAGCCCTCATCTGCCGCGACGGGCCGCACCTCCGCGCCCTCTTCCACGTCGAGAACCACGCGCACGAGGTCAGGGGCGATCGAGTTCTGCGCTGCCCGCACTGAGAGAAGTCTCCCCTCGTTCACGGGGAGGCTGACTTCCGGGCCCTGGCTGTCAATGTTCATCAGGTCAACGTAAACGCGCTCGGGTTCGGGCAGCCTGCCGACCGAGAAATCGAACGGGGCGGTGGCCGAAACGGTTACTCGCTGCCTGTCTGCGAGGGCGTCGTATTTCACCGACGTAACTGTCCCGTGGACGGCTAGCCTGCGCGATTCGGGCTGCCAGCGGATCGCCCATCCGAAAGCATCGGCGAGCGGGCGGACGGGAAGAAATGGCTCGCCTGCAACCTGGCGAACCGGCGCCGGGAGATTTTGCACGCTGCCGTCAACGGTCAGGCGGCTTTCGCCGACCTTGGCGACAACCTGCGCGCCGCGAGGGCCGGTGATCGCAATGCGATCGCCATCGCGCTCCACCTTGCAGCCGAGGTGCTGCAGGCCGGGAAGAAGAGGTGCGAGAATCTGGCCGGATTCGACGACCAGGGGGGATGGGCATGGCACCTCTTGCCCGGCGACCAGCAAGGTGTCCGCGCGCGCACTGAGAGGCAGAGCGGCCATGCATATGACAGCAACGATAGGTGCGAATCGCATTGGCCCGGCCCCGTCCTCCTGCCGGACGGGGAAGATGCGAGAATATAGCACACCCCGTCGCAACAGGCAAGTGGGACAAGCATGGGCGCGGCTTCTCCTGAAGCCGCGGTTGCGCGGGGTCCGGAGACCCCGCGCCCGGTTAGCGGTTGCTGCAGCCGGGCGCTTTGCAGCCGCTTATTTCTGGGCGCGGTTGCGGACGCCCCAGTGCTCTGCGACGGCCAG
>Ga0315296_10005593_pt1 | contig 10039 bp, 14 predicted proteins | sample YL17G14_18_MG_FD_203921 | JGI IMG/M metagenome (GOLD analysis project Ga0315296, IMG submission 203921) | Sediment microbial communities from Yellowstone Lake, YNP, Wyoming, USA - YL17G14_18 | ecosystem: Environmental > Aquatic > Freshwater > Lake > Sediment | place: USA: Wyoming | collected... | reverse complement strand
ATGGGCCAAAGCAGTCATAAGCAGCTTGAAAGAGGACAAAGATTTTCTAAAGGAACTCAGAGAGTGGCGTGAAAAACTCGTTAAGAAACTGAGAAAATAGCCGTGCTGTTGAGAAAAGGTTTATGAAATGGGCAAAGATTATGAAATCCTTCTAATCAGCGAATCAAAACGGTGAGGTCCGCAATGAGCACAAGAGAGGAAGCGCGCGCTTGATTAACGTCCATCCAAAAGCTTTCCAATGTAGTTTGTTGCTGATTCCACGACTTTCTCATCAATTGACACAATTCCAGCTTCCTTAGAAGCGCCTCCAGAAGATCCGCTATAGAAGTTCATGGACGATGCAATGGTGACCTTGTTGTCTACTGTGATGATTTTTGAATGTATCTGATTGTCATAGCGGAGAATTATACCCATTTTCCCAAGTTTCGAGTGACATTCTGCTTTTTTTGAGTCTCTCGCTTCTGGGTGTCGAGTAACAATTTTTATTTCAGTGTGCTTCGTTGCGCTATCAATCAGAGCATCCGTCAAATAGCAACTTTCAAGATATGGGTTAGCCACCGGAATCGTTTTTTCACCCATCTTGACTAGTTGCTTCGTAAAATCGTCTAGGTCCATTCCATCTAAGAAGAAATGCTTAGACTCCATTGAGAAATCCAGTCTTCTTGTATGCCTCCAATCAGCAATCCACCTGTTAAAGTCTGTTTCTTTCTTGATTGATACCTCTCTAATTACTTGTTTGACTCCTCGCATGATTTTTTGGACTCCTGCAATTACGTCAACCTCTTGTTCTTCTTGAGCAAGTTTTTGTTTAGAAGGAACAGTGTGCGCTATGCTAGAACCACGCGGCGAATCATCTTTCATTTTCCTTTGACAGTTCATGCAAAGGGGTTTGCCAAAATTCTTCGTAGAATAGTCAAACAGTGCTTGGCTAATTGTCTGTTTACAAGCGTTGCAATAGTATCTCATGTGTTTCGGTTTGTTCTTTAGAGGATGTTAAATCTCCTATCTGATAGTTGCGCCTTAAAGCACATTCCCTAAACAAAAAGACCGAGCGTACAGTTTTGTTAGTAACTATCAAGTGAAGTAGTAACGCCGACGACGTTGGTCGAGACACCAGCCTTGGTCATCATTACTATCTCCCCGTCACGGCAGGTTTCTCGAGCTCTTCCACGAACTGAATAGTGAATTGTTTGATGTCTCGACTTAGGACGATAACGTGCACGCAAAATCTTAAACGATACGCCCTACTAAGTTACAGTAGATCTGACAACAAATTGCGGATTGGGGTTGTTCCAGTGGAATTGAAAGAAAATGAGCTGAAAACTCTTTTCGAGCTGATAAAAGGTGCAAGAAGAAGCGACAGAGAGCTCGCTAAAGCGATACGAGTCTCTCAGCCCACGGTCACTCGGACAAGGGCAAAGCTTGAGAAAATGGGCTTGGTAAAAGAGTACACAATTATCCCAGATTTGAGAAAAATGGGATACGAGTTGCTGGTGTTCACTTTTATGTCCTTTGCTGAAGACAGACCCGAGCTTTTCGGTAAAGCGAGAGAGTGGATCAAGAAACAACCATCCGTGATTTTTGCGAATAATGGCGAAGGACCAAGAATGAACAGCATGATGTTGTCACTGCACAAGAACTACACAGGCTACACCAATCTCATCACCGACCTCAAACGGGATTGGCAACCGAATCTTACCAATCTACAGAGTTTCATTATTAGTCTAGACAGACCAGACCTCACTATAAGGGACTTCTCATTCAGACATCTGTTAGCAGACAAGTAGAAGCAGGCGTTAAGGAATCGCCTTAGCTTTGAATCAACATGCAATCACGTTTGGCTTTCGCCAAGCTCCCACCGATCCGAGCAAGGCCGTTTACCACAAACCCCGCCTCTCATAAGAGAAAACTGTGCGCCAGTTTCTTTTTTGCGGAAAAGTTATAGCTGAACCGACAGTGCGCTATGCGATTTTCAGCTGACCTACGCCTTGCTTGTTAAGGCTGTGTTGCTGGCTTCTCCGATTAAGTAGCCGTCAAAGCCAAGCCCCCAGAGTAAGTAAGTGTAGATTTCGAGGCGTTCAATTCCGCCTAAGCCTAAGCCCAGATAGAAACCAGAACCCTGAAGGACTATCGCTAAAAGTGTCACTCCACCCAAGATAATAGGCGCGTAGGAAAGAGTCGATTTAACGAATCTAGAGGACATGAAGGTAGCTGCCACCCCAAAAATAAGACCAATGAGAGCAGAAATGCCGTGCACTGGCAGAGAAATATTCTCTGCGACCACTCCTAGGAGGACATTGCAGATGCTGCTAATAACCAATAGGGATGTGAAAAGTCTGTTTTTGAATGCTTGCTGAATGAAGTAAGCGGCGGCAATACCTAATGTGCCCGCAAAGATAATCGATACGTTGAAGATTGCGGCATAGTTGCCAGCCAGGCTCCAGTTGCCCAAGTCACTGATGTACTGCTGCCCCACGCTGTAGCCTGAATAAACTGCTTCACAAATGATTACTGCAAGAATACACTGCACAATACCGACAAAACCCAGTAAACCAGCAATTCTCTTATCATCATAGTTCATAATCTGAGATTGAACGTGTGCACATATAAGATTTGTTGCAGAGCATTCTTCTAACAGTCCTTATTAGCCAGTTTGACTACATTATTCTTGGAGATATCTATGTTAAACGGGATAACGGGAGATATCTCCACTTTTCTCATCGGCTCGCCATTGAAAGCACCAAACATATAACAAAGAACATCCCTCCACCGTCTGACGCGCGCTCGCCGTGCTTGGTTCACATCAGCCGGACTTTCTGATCATCTGAAGAAAACAGTAACACAATTCTAGGGGGGCATACGACATAGTGATTCAAAAAGAGGTGTGTCTGTCATGGAATCCAGATTGTTGCAGAAACTCGTCAACAAATCAATGACAAAAGAAGAACTCTTGCAGAAGGTCAATCGTAACTTTGACCTGCTTCCTGAAGTGGTCAAAGGCGTCTCCTCACCAAAAGCCACAATCAGATATGGTTGCGCCAAGGTACTGATGGATCTAAGTGAGAAACACCCAGAAAAACTGTATCCTTACATGGATTTTTTCACAAGCCTCTTAGACAGCAAATACAGAATCCTCACATGGAACGCCATGGCCATAATAGCAAACCTCGCCCGGGTTGACAAGGACCAGAAGTTTGATGCCATATTCGACAAGTACTACAGCTTCATGAATGACTCATACATGGTCACCGTAGCCAGTGTCGTTTGCCACTCCAGTAAAATCGCAGTGGCAAAACCATATTTGATCCAAAAAATAACAAACGAGCTTCTGAAAGTCGAAAACATGGCGACAACGCCACATCTGACAGGAGAGTGCAAGAGGGTCATAGCCGAAAAAACCATCGAATCCTTTGACAAGTTCTTTGATCAAGTCAACACCCAAGACAAAGTGATTTCCTTCGTAAAGAAGAATTTCCACAGCCCGCGAGAGACTCTCAGACAGGTAGCAGAGAATTTCATCGCAAAATGGGACAAGTAACATCGCGCGCTGTGTGTGTGGGTAAAGTTTTATCCCAAACCCAATTTCACTTTCACATTTATTCACACATACGGAGACGGCTTGGACCGTTTGGGATGATAAGTTGTTAAGGAGGAATCAGGGAGACATATATGAAAGGTTACGACTATGTGGAAAAGATGGTGTATTGGATGGTTGGCGTTTTGAAAATCAACAAGAAATATTCTGCGCTGTTGACGGCGATAATCATGACGTTAGCCTTGGATACAACGATGACTTTTGCGATGACAACAATAAATTCTGGATGGACAGCCGAGTTTCTTCAGAGATTTTTGAAAGGATGGACAATTGGTTTCGCTGTAGCTCTGCCGACAAGCCTATTAGTAATCCCATTAGCGAGAATGATAGTAAAAAGATTGACTTTTGGATAGTCTGAGACTAAATTTTAATAAAACCCAAACCCAAACTATCCTAGTAGCGCGCACCAAGATAAATCATAGGATCAGCGAGAAGTGGGAGTTGCACTGGCGACTTCAAAACACTTTTTATCGAATTGCGAAGCCTTGTGTGATCTTCGACGAAAAAAGAAGAAAGATTGGGGTTGTTTGTTGAGGTTGCGGCTACCTAGGTTGGTGGTATGACTGTTGCTTTAATTACCGGTGTGGCGTTGTGTTGTGGGTTTTCTGCGATTTTGAAGGTGTCGACTTGGATGTCGAGGATAATGCTGGTTGTTTGGCCTGCTTTGACCTCGAAGTGTACTATTACGTCTAGTTTATTGGGTGGGAATCTTACTGTGATTGGGTCGCCGCCGTCGATTTGGGCGATTGCTGATAGTATGTGCATTCTGATTTTCGTGTAGTTTCCTGGGATTATCTGGTCTAGGGCGGCATCTTGGGTTATGTTTCTGAGCTTGACCAGGTCGAAGGTCACTTGTCCATCGGTGATCGTTACGTTTATCCATTTATCGGTTTCTTGCTGGTGAACTTCAAACTGGTCTACGGTTATGTTGAGGCTACTGAGGTCTTGAACAGGGGCATCAGTCACTTTGATGTCGAGTGTTCCTGCCTTAGCTGGGAAAATGGCTGGCAAAAGCACTGTCGGTCCGAGCGTGCCAATAGCTATGAGACCTGTGGCTATTAAGATGCCGATAACCGCGAAAGTGAAGATATGTCTTCGAGATGCCATCTTAACATTACTCCATTGCAACTTGTTTTCGTTGATTACCTTATCGCTGATGAGACTCTTAATGCAATGCTTTTGAACAATATCGTTCAAGTAGTTGAACACTATGGTCTTTGTCGCCAAACACGGACGGTTTCGTACCAGAGAATGATTGTTCCGAGCAGGCCGAAGATGAAGGCGAAGGCACTGTAGAAGTTTACATCTCTGAGCTGAGTTAGGAAGTAGACGAAAAGAGTTGTGAACATCGCTGCATAAAGTACGTAACGGGGCAACATGACCGACCCAAACTTTGCAAATTGCTTGAGAACGCCAACTCGAACCTCACGTATGAGATGATATTCACCATTTTTCTTCTCTACCAAACCTAATTCTGCGAGTTTGTTGAGGTGATAGCTTGCCAAGGCTGGACTTGAGAAGCCTAATTGGCGTTGAACCTCCCTCACACCTATACTAGCATTCCGGGATTGCAGCAGCATCCAGTACACTCTTAACGTGTTGCCCTTCAGCTCACTCTCGATCTTCTCTTCCTCACCCATAAAGACTCACCTACAAATTGCCAGCCAAGGAATTTAACGTTTGACCGCTGAAGGCACGTTAGTCTAAGCCAAATTCAGAAGCAACTAGCTTGAGGCGGCCGCGTTAATGTTTGGCCAGTTGATGGCTAACGAGCAGACTCGTCGCTTTCCATGATACCCCAGAGGTTTCCTTCAGGATCCTTGAAGTAAGCCATCCAGCCTACTCCAGGAACAGCCATTTTGGGTCTGACTATCTTGCCGCCGTTAGCTTCAATTTTCTTTACAAATTTGTCAACCGAAGGAACATCAATTGTATTGACCGTTGAAGGCTCAGCTTCAGTTCTTTTTGATAACCCACCGTCTATGCCCGGTTCCTTTTCTTTCCCAGTCATTATCAACCAATAGTCAACAGGCCCTTTCCACTTCTCAATCTTCCAACCAAACACTTTCTCATAGAACGCGATAGCCTTTTCAGGTTTCTTTGCATCAATTTCGAAATGAACAACTCTCGGCACGTACCACGCCTCAATTGCTTGCTATTTTCGGTCTTAATGTATATATGGATTTCTAGCGCGCGCATAGTGAAAATCCAGCAGAAGAAAATATTTTTTCACTGTGCAAAACAGTTTGAAGTAGGCTCTATTCACCAAAAGAAACTTGAACCAAAGTTAGATAGCCTTCAAAACATCGAGTACTCTATGTTGAAAAATCTTTTAGATCTGTATTCGCAAAGCCTATGGAAATGTCTCCCGCCACTCCTCCTTTTTATGATTAGTTTCAATTCAGTTGTATGATAGCGCGCGCATCATAAAAACGAAAACACGATAGTGCGCGCAATGTTAATACACGACTGCAGCCGTAGAGAATATACAAACGGTTGTTGAAGGAAAGAAGGATATGGACGAGGATCAGTTTAAGGTTTTGAAGTTTCTAAGCACGCTTACCCACAGCTTAGACTTCGGAGAGTTCACAAAAATGATGGGGTCGACCCCCAGCAAAACATTAGGAATCGTGAAAGAACTCCAGAAGATGGGTTTTGTAAAGGAAGTTCGAGGAGGATTCCCGTTGATGAAAGAAGGAATTATGGTCCTGAAGACCCACACCGCTGTCCCTGAAGACAAGAAATTCCGCTTCTACAATGGAGTTGACAAACCTACGGGCCTATCTGCAGATAGCCTCAAAACCTTCTACCAACTGGTCAGAGAAGCTGACGTGACCTCACTAGAATTCCACAGCACAAGGGGAGATTTCGAAAGATGGACAAGAAACATTCTCGCAGACCCGCAACTTGCTGACGAACTAGCTAGAATCAGGGCATCAGGACTAAAGGGAGAAGACCTAAGGGAAGAAATCTCCAAGGCAACAGAATCAAGGTACAGCAATCTGAAGGGGCACTAGGCACCGAGACTAGCGCAGGTTCATGAGGAACTACTTCAACCCCGCGTGGATAGGGGACCTGGAAGGCAGGGCGGTCAAGGGCGCCGAGAAAATCATGGAGAGAACACTGGCGCGCGCTTCTCACACACACGGCGTGTGAGTGTGTGTTGTGGGTAGGTATAGGTATAGGTAGGTGTAGGAGTCGGAGTGCAGACAGAAGTTAAGATAGGCAGAGGTCGTGGTTGGTTGGGGTAAAGTTTTATCCCAAAGACTGAGGCAATTTTTTTGGGGAGTCTGGAATGGGATGGTCTTGGGGCAGACCTTGTGCAGTGTATTTTTCTCCTGCTCAGATTATCGCGTTTCTGGCATTCCTTCTGTTGTTTTTGCTGAGCTACTATGTACTTCTACCATCTGAGTTTGGTCAGCAGTTCTCACTCTTCGCGTTTTGTTATATGATTGTCCTATTTGCCCTCTCTGTTTTCTTGGCATGGTCTGTGGTGAAGGTTTATCGCCATATTCAAAAGCGCGCGCGCTAAACAACAACGAATTCATACGATTCCCACCTTAGCCTGAAACAAAGAAAAGCGCGCGCTTTTCGGTTCTTCTACTCTAATCGTAATTCTAAAGTTCTTTGTTTTTGACCCGTTCATTTCCGAAAATAGCGCGCATGCGTGTTCCTAAATTGGTTTAAAATGGTATTTATTCTTCTTTTGACTGTTCACGCCCGATACGGGCGTGCTTGGTAGGCAAGTCTTGGCCGCGTGGAGGAGGAAAGCCATGGACTCGGCATCAAGTCGGGGTAATCATCACAGAACCGGACATCGGACCTTCGACCTAACACTTCGCAGTTCGACAGAGACGGACACCCCACGAAGGCCGAGGGCAGAAACGAAGCCCAAACATGCCCCCAAATCACAAAGGACGAATTAAGACCATTTTTAACCATTTTCGGAACAGCCATGCGCGCTAGTCAGGTACAGTGCCGAGCGTCTTGGATTCGAAGAACAAGGGAAATGTGCCCTTGCTCGATCTTGCTAAGGAAAAGTTGATGCGTCACGGCATGCAATATGACGAGTATGCGATTTAGGTGAGGCAAAATAGCATTTCGCTTACTGCTGCAGCTATTCGAGCTTAGGAACAATCTCTTCCTTGACGCATCCAGGCTTAGGGAGCTACAATGGAAGAAGCTTAAGCCGCTACTGAGACATGCGTATGAAAATGTGCCTTTTTATCACCAGAAATTTGATCAAGCGAAAATCAAGCCCGAAGATATAAAAGCACTCGAAGATCTGAGAAAGATCCCTCTTACGACCAGAGAGGAGCTACAGAAGTCGCCTCTTAAATTCATAACTGCAAGAGACATTGACCTTGGAGAATGTGTGAAGACCAGCACCACGGGCACGACGGGTATGCCGTTTAATATAATCTTGGACAAGAGAACGGTTGACTATGGTAACGGTTTGTGGTTCCGAACCTACGAAAGAAATGGCTTTCGTATCTGGGAAAAGATGGCCGTCATTAGACATCCGAATTACTTTCCCAAGAGATATTGGTTTCAGAATCTGGGCGTGATGAAAAGGAAATACATTTCAGTCCTCGACGACGTTGAACATCAGATTAAGGCTCTTGGGCAGTATGAGCCTGACGCTGTAAAAAGTTATTCATCGTCACTGGTGGAATTAGCACGCGTTTTGAACCATCAATCAGAGCCCATTAGGCCGCGACTGATTTTCACCGGCGGCGAGTTTTTGGACTGTCGAGCGAGGAGTCTGATTAGCTCTTCATTCGGAACTGAGGTTTTTGACACTTATGGGACGATGGAGTTCAGTCTTGTCGCATGGGAATGCAAGGCGCATGCAGGCTATCACATTAACGCCGATTGTGTGTTGACTGAATTCCTTGATGGTGTGGAGGAAGTGGCCGCTGGGGAAAGAGGAGAGGTTGTCTGTACCGGCTTGAACAACTATGCCATGCCTCTGATTAGATATGAGCATGATGATATCGCTGTTCCTATTGATGACGAATGCTCATGCGGAGTGAAGCTTCCACTGCTAAAGGGGATAGAAGGTCGTGAGAATGATTTCCTAATGGCTCTGGACGGCCGCCTGATTTCCCCATGGCAGTTTTATCCTTATCCATTCGATGACTATGTGGGATTGAAGCAGTTCAAGGTAATCCAAGATAGAAAGGACAGGCTGATATTTCAGTTGATCATAGAGGATAGTCTCTTTGATGTTTCTCGCGTAGATAGAGCACGAGTGACTATTCAGAAACTTTTTGGCGGAGAAATGCAAGTAGACTTTGAAATCGTCGATGAGTTTGAAAGGGACAAGAGTGGTAAGATGCGAGTGATCTCTCGCCTATTCTGATCACAAAAAGGGGATTGCGCGAAAGAAAGTGGACACATCACCACGGTAGTTGGGGTCGCCTCGCCTGCGCGAGCCCAAGCTTTTGCTTCACCGATTTGTGATTGAGCGCATTCCTCGGCAGCCCCCGCGATCTGGACCTCGCAAAAGATGTGTAGGCTATCCTCATCTTTTGTGGGTCGTCAGGATTGTGCACAAACATGACAATGCAAGACTCGTTTTCACAGCAGTATCTGCGTTTATCGCCCGCTTCCTTCTCTAAGGGTTCGCCACATTCAGGGCAATTTGCCATCTGTGATCCCTGGTGAGAAGTGTCTTCTGGTCGCAATAAGATGTTGTTACAAGTTTGGCAATATAACAAAAGGCGATAGTGGGAATACATAGCAGAAAGAAATGGGTTGCGCTGGAGATTTAGTGCACGCTCTGCGCGGGTTGCGTTTGTTCTCAGGCGGTGGGTTTTGACGCGGTTTGAGGAGGGTTTCTAGGACAAGTGGAATATTGTTCTAGAACATTTTCCTAGATGTCTAGGGGAATATCGTTTAAATATCACAGGACCAAAGAGGAAAGGGGAGACGAAGTTCAGCAGAGTAATGTCCGGCGTTGATAAATTTTCAAATCCGCTTCTGTCAAGGAGGGATTGGTCGAGTGGAAGGTAAGAGTCGTGTGGAGCGAGACGAGTTCAGGCGAAGGCTGAAGGAGGAGTGGGAACTCATGTGGAGGGAGCGGTTTGATGACAGAGTCAAGGCCGAAGGAGTCGCTGTGCGTGACTATCCTCTACTTTTTATGGATCGTGGCTTTGTTATGTTTGCCACTAGAGGAGCCAAGACGCCTAGCCTTTCGGAAATAGTTGAGTTTTGGGCAGCTAGAGGTCAGGTCTATGCTCCTGACCCCACGGTAGGAGGATGGACCAAGTTCATTCGAACTTCTTTGACCAGGCATGTTGAAAAGCGTAGAGCTACAGAGTGGCTCAGGACTTCTGACAGGAGCGGCAAAAAGCAGCAGCTGAAGAAGGGCGGAAGAGGCTGGCTTCACGTAGAGTGAGTTGCCGACTTTACATTTTGAATTAGCGCTCGCGGTCGTGG
>Ga0315296_10005592_pt1 | contig 10041 bp, 5 predicted proteins | sample YL17G14_18_MG_FD_203921 | JGI IMG/M metagenome (GOLD analysis project Ga0315296, IMG submission 203921) | Sediment microbial communities from Yellowstone Lake, YNP, Wyoming, USA - YL17G14_18 | ecosystem: Environmental > Aquatic > Freshwater > Lake > Sediment | place: USA: Wyoming | collected... | reverse complement strand
GGCTACGGGGCCGTGGCCTGAGGGAGACACGAAGGGAATCACGCCGGCTGAAGCCTGCGACTACAGGGTGCGCTTCTTCTTCCAAGTTGTAGCGCCGGGTTTTATACCCGGCCGCATCGGTGCCCCCGGAAGGGACTTGACGTCGCACGGGTTACGGGTAAAATTGGCCGATGGAAAGACGACTAAACCGAACGCTGCTTCTCATCCTGGCTTTAGCCTTTGTGCTTCGCCTCGCCCATGTGCTTTTCCTTCAGGCCTCACCACTCGGACCCAGAGTCTTCATCGATTCCGAGATCTATGACAGCTGGGCCCTGGATATCATCAAACATGGCCCGATCGGCAGCAATCCTTTTTATCAGGATCCTTTGTACCCATATTTCCTAGCCTTTTGCTATGCCGTCTTCGGACATAGCTTCATGGTCGTCCGCCTGATCCAGGCCCTGCTCGGTACTGTGGTGTGCTATCTGGTCTATCTCTGCGCCGATCTCCTCTTCAGCAACAAAAAGGTCAGCCTGATTTCTGCCTTACTGGCCGCGGTGTACCAGCCCTTCATCTTCTACGACGGTGAGGTGGAGAAGACCGCACTGGGCGTCCTTCTGGGCGCTTTTCTTGCCTGGTCGTTTCTGCGCGCTTACCGTCATAAACTGAACTGGTCGCTTGCCGGGTTCATTATCGGGCTGGCAACCCTGGTGCGCAGCAACTTCTTGCTCTTTGCCTTTGGCATCGCGCTCCTGCTGATGCTGGGCAAGAAATGGCGCGGCTTGCTCTACTTTACCGCCGGGGCGGTGCTTATCCTCGGTCCGGTCATAGTTCGTAACTCCATCTTGGCCAAAGAGCTTTCCTTCACGACCACTCAGGCGGGGCAGAACTTCTATATCGGCAACAGCCCGTATAATAAAACCGGCGACTACGCCCCGCCCCCCTGGATTCGCCACCACCCACGGTTCGAAGAAGAAGACTTCAAGAGTCACGCTGAAAACAAGCTGGGCCGCAGACTCAGACCATCTGAGATCAGCCGCTACTACTTCCGAGAAAGTTTCAATTTTATATCCGGCAGTTTCGGGCGGTTTCTTCAAGTCACTTTCAAGAAAGTCCTGCTTTACTTCAACAACTATGAGGTGCCGGACAACCAAGACATCGGTTTCGTCGCTATCTACTCCCCCATCCTCAAACTACCCCTGCTGCAATTCGGCCTTGTCTTCTCACTGGCCGTCGCCGGTTTCTTCCTTGCGTGCAGGAGAACGGTTGATTCGCTGGTCTGGTCCGGTTTCATCGTTTTTGCTGGCTCGGTCATCGCTTTCTTTGTCTTTTCCCGGTATCGCATACCGTCGGTACCTTTCTTAATACCCTACGCGGCATTTGCCATCGGACAATTGATTGCACTCATTCGGAAGAAAGACTTAAAGCAAGTCCGCCTGCCCCTGGCCGGGGCCGCCGTTGTCTTTGCTCTAACGCTCATTCCGCTCAGGTCCGAGCGTGACCTTAAATTGACCAAAGCTCAGTGCTTTGCAAACCTCGCGACCCGGTACTACCAAGAAGACAGCGCTGACAAGGCGATCACCGTATTCAATAAGGCCCTGTTGATTGCCCCCTATCATTCGAATTCGCTGCACGACCTCGGCGTCATCTATTTCTTCAAGAAAGACTATACTAAGGCCGAGCAGTATCTTACCGCGTGTCTGAAAGTCGAACCAACCCACTACGCAGCTAACTTCTTTCTCGGACGAGTCTACGATGAACAAGGCCGGCTACCCGAGGCCCTTGAGGCCTACGGCAAAGCCCGATCCGTACAGCCTGGTAATCTTGAGATTCAGTTCAATATCGCAACGGTCTTTCAGAGAATGGGACGATATCAGGACGCCTTGGTCACTTATGATGAGATGTTGAAGATAGCACCGGACAATCCCCTGGTTTATCACAATCTCTCCGTTGCCTATTTCAACATGAAGCAATATTCCCAGGCCCGGGCATACCTCGACAAAGTCAAGGCCTTGGGTATGACTCCCAATCCGACATATGAAAAGGCGCTGGAACAAGCCTTGAGACGCTGAGAACAAAGGGCCAAGCAGCTTAAGACTCTCCCTCCTCCGAAGAACTTCGTTCTACGACAGTAAGCCTTCAAGGAAGGGAACTTTTTGCCTGCGGTGTTGATTTTTCTCCAGGTTTTGATATAATAACGTCGTGTTAGGGCTTGTCCTTGGCGGCGGTGCGGCAAAAGGCTATGCTCATATCGGCGTACTCAAGGTCCTTGATGAAGAGGGCATACGACCTGACATCGTCGTCGGCGCCAGCATGGGCGCGCTGGTCGGAGGGTTTTACGCGGCCGGATTCACCGGAAAAGAACTTGAGGAAATCGCCTGCCGCGTTGACAAAAGGACAAAGCGATGGCTCCTCGAATTCACCCTGTCGAGTCAAGGCCTGGTTGACGGCAAAAATGTCATCAAATACCTCGACGACTACCTGAAAGAAAAGACCATCGAGCAACTGCCGATGAAGTTTGCCGCGGTCGCCACCGACGTCGAGAATGAGACTGAAGTCATCCTTGACCGCGGTGATCTTGTCCAGGCAATCAGAGCGGCCATATCAATTCCGGTCGTCTTTACGCCACACCTTTACTCCGGACGCATTCTAATTGATGGCGGATTTGTCAATCCAATGCCGGTGACCCTGGCCCAGCAGCTGGGTGCCACGAAAATAATCGCCGTCAACGTCCTTCACAAACCCGGCTATGACCAGGTTCGGCTCGACCCTCGGGTTCCCAGCAACAAGAAGTACTCGATGAAGAAAGTCCTGGACCAGACCATCGCCCTCATCTTTGCCCGCCTGACCGATCATCAAGCACGCCATCTCAAGAATGGTCTCCTCGTCAACGTTGACACACGAGGTATCGGCGTCAGCCAGTTTGAAAAGGGAAAAGAGGCAATTGCCCGGGGCTATGAGGAGGCTGATAAACACCGAAAAGCAATCAGAAAAGCAGTAAGCAGTAGATAATAGTCGTCGGCAGTAGAAAATGACTGAAAAACCTAAATCGACACAACGGCTGGTTTCGCTGGACTTGCTTAAGGTCTACGGAATCCTGATGATGGTGCAAGGGCATACGCTGGACGCGCTGCTCAGTTCGGTCGACAAGACAACCGGCACTTATCATTTCCTGACCTATCTGCGCGGCTTCACGGCCCCGGCTTTTCTCTTTGCCGCGGGAACCGGCCTGATCATTTCTGCCAGCCGGCGGCAGAGCACCAAGCCCCTGCAGAATCTTCTTAACCGGCTCAGACACCTCTTCCCGATAATCGCTTTCGCCTATTTCCTCCACCTGCCGTACCTGTCGCTTTGCCGAATGCTTTTCCAGACCACGCCCGCCGACGTGGCGCAGTTTTTCTACTGCGACATTCTCCAGGTCATTGCCTTCACGATCCTCGGGGTTCAAGGGGCGATGATCTTCATCAAGAAGCTTTCGTGGCTTGCCGCCTTCAGTATGGTGATGGCGGCCGTCTGTTTTGTGCTCACCCCGTTTTTCGCGATGATTCCTTACCCGAACCAGATCCCGATCTTCATTTTCCAACTTATCAGCCGCGCCGGGGGTACCCTCTTCCCCCTGTTTCCGTTCTCCACCTACCTTCTCTTCGGCGTCGGTGCCGGATACCTTGTTGCCCGGGGAACTTTCAGTAGTCCCAGGGCGAAATACATACTGATCGCCGTAACCGCGGCCATGCTCGCCGCGGGCTGGCTGCTCGGCCGGTACGGCTATTCTCCGGACCGGCTCACCCGGCTCTTCTCCCTCCACGGTTCGCTCGTCACCCAGCGGATTGCCGGCGTTGCCCTGATCTGGGGACTGTTTATGTTCTTCGAGAACCGATCCGGATGGCTATTGAAAGCACTCACCGACATCGGCAAGGCATCGTTTCTCATCTACGTCGTCCATATCGTCATGGTTTTTGGATCCGTCCTGGGCCCGGGTTTGACCAGTCTCTGGGGGGCGCGACTCGGTTTCGGCCCGGCCGGGCTCATTGCCGCATTGGTCGTGGCCGGCATGTGCGCACTGGGCCTGTTCTGGATCTGGCTCAAGGATAAATATCCGGTCTCAGCCAAGTGGATCAGGAATGCCATCTGGTTCGCCCTGCTCGGCACATTCCTGTTCAAGCCCTTCTGAGAGTCGGCCCATCCCCTCGCCGCGGTACTGCAAGCCATCTTGACGCCCGTTCCATTCTGATTATAGTGGTCGTGATGCTGCGTAAGACCCTACTGCTCATCGCCTTCTTCCTGGCCGGATTTTCTAGTCTCGTCTACGAAGTCATCTGGTCGCGCCAGCTGAGTGTCGTTTTCGGCAGTACCGTTTATGCAGTCAGTGTCGTACTCGCCGCCTTCATGGCCGGACTCGGGCTGGGGAGCATCCTGTTTGGAAGAGTCGCCGACCGGGCCCATAATCCTCTTCGGCGGTATGCCATCGTCCAGACTGCCACCGGCATCTCGGCGGTCTTGGTCACCCTCCTCATCCCCGGGTTGAACTCTATCTATCCATCCTTGCTTAGCTATCATTATCCCCCTTTCATTCTGATTTCCTTTATGAGCTTCGTGCTCTCCTTCATTCTAATCCTCATTCCCGCGGCACTGATCGGCGCCTCTTTCCCCCTGATGACGAGAGCATACATCAGACAGCATGAAGAGATTGGCTCGGGTCTGGGCGTTCTCTATGCTGTGAATACGCTCGGGTCAATGTCGGGCGCGCTGGTTGCCGGTTTTCTCCTGATTGGTGCCCTCGGCCTTACGAAGGCAAGCGCCGCGGCCGCACTGGTCAACCTTCTGGTTGGCTCTTCAGCATTCCTCTTGAGCATGCGGCAACCGGCAAAACCTCTTCTGGGCCCGCCGCAAGTTTCTCCTGCGTCACTCTCAAAACCAATGTCCCGATTTCTCGTCCTGGCCATCGCTATTTCCGGCTTTGCCGCGCTTGGCTACGAAGTCATCTGGACTCGCATTCTCTCAATATTCCTTCAGAATACCGTTTACAGCTTCACGACAATTCTGGCTTCGTTTCTTGCCGGCATCGCATTCGGTAGCCTGCTCTACTCAAAAATGCTTGCCCACAGGAGTAATCCCGTCTTTCTCTTCGCGTTTTTCGAGCTCTTGCTCGGGCTCTACGTTCTCACCTTGCACCTGTCCCTGCCCCAGTTGCCGGGCATCGCCGCTGCCGTCGTGGGGAATCTCGAGGTCGGTTGGACACAGGCTATGTTGATCCAGTTCGGGCTCGTCTTCATCATTTTTCTGCCAACCACGATTGCGCTCGGGATTATCTTCCCCTTGGTCGCGCGCGCGGTAACACAAGAAGTATGGCATACTGGAACCAGGATTGGCCTGGTTTATGGCCTCAATACGTTTGGTGCGATTCTCGGCGCGCTGAGTGCTGGTTTCATCCTGATCCCGCTCATCGGTACCCAAGCCGGCAACAAGGTCTTGGCCTGGATCAACATCATGATCGGGACCGGGACTTTCCTTCTGCTGCCAAGAGGTATCCGGCGTCGGCTTCTCTACCCGGCGGCGATGATTGTCGGAGCGGGCCTGGTGCTAACCATTATTGCCGGCCCGGCCGTACTGCCGCCGTCAATAAAATCCGACCTGGGCAAACGGTTCCGAGTCCTTTACTACCGTGAGACCGCATCGGGCACGGTCAGCGTTGCCGAAGAGCGCGGTACCGGTATTCGTTCCTGCTACGTTAACAACAGCGCGGTCTGCGGCACAACTTATGACGCGCTCAAGGTGGTACGCATGCTTGGTTCGCTGCCCCTGCTCTTGCACCAAAATCCCCAGAAGGTTCTCGTAATTGGTTTCGGCATCGGCATCACGACCGCAACGGCGGTACAGTTCGACGTCCGGCAAATCGACTGCGTGGAAATCTGCCCGGCGGTGGCGGAAGCAGCTGCTTACTTTGCCGCCTATAATCAGAATGTCTTGCGCAACCCGAAAGTGAATCTCATCAAAGGTGACGGCCGGAACTATCTGTTGTTGACCAAGGAAAAATACGACGTCATCTCTTGTGACCCCACGCATCCCCTGCTCGGCAGTGGTGCGCTTTACACCAAAGAATACTTCGCGCTGTGCCGGCAACGGCTCAATCCAGGTGGTGTTGTCTGTCAGTATTTACCCCTGCACAAGCTTTCGCTGGCTGATTTTGAGGCTATCCTTCGTGCTTTTCACGAAATCTTCCCCAACTGCTCAGTCTGGCTTGGGATTTCGCACGGAGTTCTAGCCGGGCAGGTTGACGACACCTTTCTGGATTTCACCGCATTGGCCGGCCACCTGGCACGACCTCGAGTCAAGCGGGTTCTCGAACCGGTGAACCTGGCAACGCCCTATGATTTCCTCGGTTCGTTCATCATGGACAGCAAATCCGTGGCTAAATTCGTTGCCGGCGCCAAAGTCAATTCTGATGACCGGCCGTCAGTCGAGTTTTCCGGGTCAAGAAGCCTGGGCAAGGAGACCTGGACTGAGAACATGATTGCGTTGTTCAATTTCCGGCGTGACCCCAGCGCGATCACCTGCGGTGCAACACCCGAGCAGATCGCTTTGATACAAACCTACCAGCTGGCCAAGTTCTATATGTACCAAGGACTGATCCAACAAAACCGAGGGTTAATGAGAAGCGCGGTTGAGAATTTTTATGGAGGACTGCGGATCAATCCAAGCGACAAGGAACTTGCCTTGATGCTCGAACGAGCCGGGGAGTAATCTTAGGGAAAAGAGAGAATTTCCTCTTTGAACTTCAGAACCAGGATCCCGATGCCCGCTCCCAACACGGCCCCGCCGATTACATCGGTCGGGTAATGCTCACCCGCGTAGACCCGTGAGAAGCCGACTAATCCGCAATACAGGAAAAGGGGTATCGTTAGTTTTGGATAGACACTGCGATAGGCAATTGCCGTCGACACGGCGATCGCTGCATGTCCTGAAGGAAATGACGAATCCCACCTTGAGGATTCCTCTTCCGGACGCTCCCGATTCACCGTAGTCTTCAAACCAACTACCGCCAGAGAGCTCAGGGCGATGCTGGCGCACCCCAATTTGGCCGCCCGATATTCGCGCTCCCCGCCCAACGAGTAGAGAAGCACCGGCACAATCAGGCTGGTTCTTACATCCGCCGCCACACCAAGACCATTACTCAGGTTATCAACCAATCGGGAGCGCATCTCCTCGTGAATCGACCGGTAGACATCACCTTCCCAGGCAAACCATTCCTGGGCCAAGCTTAAATTCATCAGCATCGTCAGAAGTAATATCCTCTTATTCACCAAGCCATTCTATCTAAAATCAGCCCGATGTCAATTGAACTATATGAGGCCGATGAATAGTCTTTCCAGGGCTCTCTAAGCAACAAGATTTCATCACCCGGCACGCGATATCAAGTTTTTCTATGGTTTTCTCGCGAAACAGGCTGTTGACCTTTGCGACAAGTTATCTATAATGTAGGCTGAGAATAGAAAGATGCTATGACGATTGTTCAACGCCAAGTTTATGAAATGTCCAAAGTGTGATTTTGAAATCGCCGCCGGCTTGAGAATTTGTGGTAACTGCGGAGCGGCACTCACCGCCCAGGTAGCTCCACCTGAAGGCCCGAGATTAATCACCGCTCTATTTGCCGAGATTGCTGGGTTCACGTCGCCCTCTGATAAGATTCCTGAAGGCGAGATATCGGCCAGCAATCGATTCTGCCTTGATGAATTGGCAAAAGTTGCCATCAAGCATTCCGGGATTATTCATAAGTGCGCAGACAACTATGTCATTGCTCTGTTCGGAATTCCGGTCAGATATGAGGATGACCCAGAAAAAGCAGTCAAGGCTTCGCTCGCAATGATTGAGGCGGTCAAAAAAATAAAAAGCATGTTGATTCAGATGTTCAGAATAGAGGTCGATATTGCTGTCCGCATTGGCATCAACAGCGGCACTTCCATAATCAGGCTAAGCGGCAGTGATGAAGAAAGAGAGTATGCCGTTATTGGCGACACGATCGGTTCAGCCGGAGAATTGAGTGCCTTTGCCAAGCCGGGTGAAGTAATTGTCTCTGAGGCTGTTTTCAGGGCTTCAAGATATCTGTTCGATTTTCAAGCGTTGCCGGAGGCCTTATTCAAGGGAAGCGAAAAATTAGCCAAGGTTTTCAAACTTTTGCGCGAAAAAACAGAACCTGATTCAAAACATGGGGTCAAAGGTTTCTATTCGCCATTGGTTGGAAGGGAAAAAGATCTGGAACTACTTTATGATAAGGTCTTAGCACTGCAAGAAGGAAAAGGCGGAATGGCTTTAGTTCTTGGGGAGCCCGGCGTAGGCAAATCTCGCCTTTGGATTGAACTAAAAGCCCAGATAAGCAGCAAACACTTATCGATAATAGTATTCGAAAGTAGCTGCCTTTCTTATGGAGCGGCAATGCCCTACTGGCCATTTATCCAGATTCTTCAAACAATATTCAATGTTCAAGACACAGATGGCCCCGAGGTTATTAAGGACAAATTACTCATAAGGACAAGAGAGCTGTTTCCTGACGGATGGGACAGGATTGTTCCGTATATCGGCCATCTCTTCTCGGTACGTTTCGAGGATGAACTGGATGAAAGGGTCCGACATCTTGAGCCCCAGGATTTGAGATTACAAATCCTGCTTAGCATCCGGGATTTTCTTTTCGCATTGGCTAAAGCTCAAACGTTGCTCATTGTCATTGATGACTTTCAATGGACTGATCATGCCTCACTGGAACTCCTAGAATTTATTCTCAACAACCCGGCAAGCAGTAAAGACGCTGAATCTTTCTTGCCGATAGTGTTTATCGGCCTTTCGCGGATTGAGAAAGATCGAGAATTCTGGCCGTCAAAACAGCGTATTCGGGCAAGCCTTGATAAGCATTTTTTGGAGATCACATTGTCGCCTTTTGATCACGAGTCGAGCGACAAGCTCATTCGTAATCTTTTAAAGATTTACGAAATGCCTGAAGAGTTTAAGAACGAGATCATTGATCGAGCCGGTGGTAATCCTTATTATCTTGAAGAAATTCTTCGCTCGTTGGTTGACCGTAAAATCATCGTCTCTGAATTGGGCATCTGGAATTTGACGAAGGATGCTTCGGTCATTGAGATTCCCAATACTATTCAGACCGTGATTCTTTCCCGTGTCGACCGACTGGCAAAGGCAGAGCGGGATATCTTAGAAAGGGCATCAGTAATTGGTCGACTCTTCTTTGAGCAGGCATTAGTATTCCTGACCGGCATCGATCATCTTACGCTGACCGTGCACTTGGCCTGCCTTGAGGATCTGGAATATATCATCGCTAACAAGAAGGAGCCTCGATCCGAGTATATATTTAAGCATCCCCTAATCCAGGAGGTCATCTATAACTCCCTGTCAAGGGAACGGTTGATAGAGCTTCATAGGCAAGTTGCGTTATGTATTGAGAAGGTCTTTGCGGATTCCATAAGCCACTTTACCGAACTCCTGTCATACCAGTATGTTATGGCCGAGGATTGGGCGAAGGCATATGAATATTCAATGAAGTCTGCCAAGAAGGCAAAGGAGACTTTTCTCAGCAAGGATGCATTAAGGTTCTATGATCGGGCACTAAACAGTATTCGAGTATCTGAACACGAAGACCGGGAGACACAGGTAAAAAAAGCGATTCAGGCAATAAAAGAGAAGGTCGAGGTCATGCAGTTAATTGGAGAAAACGAACCGGCCTTGGCTCAAATCAAAAAAGGACTTTTCATCGCCGAGAAGCTCGGCGACAGAAAATCCAAAGCGGATTATCTCTTACTAATGAGCGATGTTTATGGTGCGATCAGTGCTTACGATCAGATGTTGAATTCGTCCAAGGAATCATATTCAATCTATCAGGAAATAAACGACCTAAAAGGACAAACCGAATCTCTTAACAATATTGGGGTGGTTTATGATAATCTCGGCATTTATGACCAGGCCTTTGACCACTACAATCGGGCATTGAAAATTCATGCGGACATAGATGACCGAAAGGGTGCCGCAGTTTGTCTTAATAATATCGGTCATCTCTAC
>Ga0315296_10005591_pt1 | contig 10042 bp, 19 predicted proteins | sample YL17G14_18_MG_FD_203921 | JGI IMG/M metagenome (GOLD analysis project Ga0315296, IMG submission 203921) | Sediment microbial communities from Yellowstone Lake, YNP, Wyoming, USA - YL17G14_18 | ecosystem: Environmental > Aquatic > Freshwater > Lake > Sediment | place: USA: Wyoming | collected... | reverse complement strand
AAACCAGTACTGGAAAATCAGGCAACTGCAACATTCTTCTGATAGCTTTTTATATTAACAAAATATATAATTGCTATGAGGCTAAATGGAAAAAAGAGGGCGCTGAATTTTTTAGGTTTTTTATTGTTTCTCTATCTGTTTATTTTTTCTTTAGTGCTGATTAAATACTCTTTTAGCGAAATCGGAGAACATATTGCTAAAATAACCATTAATAATCTAAGCGGGATAAATGCATTTGGCCTTGGCTGGCTCTTAACCCTGATAATGCAGTCAAGCGGAGCTGCAACTTCCGCTCTTATGTCTTTAAATTATGCAGGAATCCTGGGAAATGGGATCCTAGTCTACATGATTCTTGGGACAAGAATCGGGACGGCAATAACAGCCCTTTTTGTTGCCCTGCTTGTTTCTGCGAAAAGAAGGGATTTCAGGCACGGATTTGAAATCGGCTTGGCCAATCTTGTTTATGCCTTTCCGGTTGCCATTATTATGTTTTTATTTGAATATTTCTTTTCTTTTTTCTCAAAAGCAGGAAACTATTTTGCTGTCTCTGAAGCTCCTTTCAATATTAACTTTGTTGACAAGATAACCCTTCCTTTGATAGACATGATAAAATTTATTCCTGAATATCTTCTTGCTCTTTTTGGGGTTTTTCTTATAATCCTTAGCCTTAAAAAAATGCCTGTTTTTATACTGAATATATGGGGCAGGCATTTTCTCAGGAAAAAAATTGGTAAATACTTAAAAAAAGAGTCCTTTTCCTTTTTTGTTGGTTTTATACTTGCGCTTTTTCTGACAACAACAAGCATTACAATTACCCTGCTTATCCCTTTCATTGTTTCGCGAATTATAAACCTGAAAAAGGTTATTCCTTATCTTATCGGAACTAATCTAGGCGGTGTTATTGACGTAATTATCGGAGGCCTGATTATAGGAAAAACCTCTATCCCGGCAATATTCACCTATGTTTCTTTCAGCGTTATAGGTTTGTTCTGGCTCTTTAATACAGATTTGATGTTTAGGATTACCAAGTTTATATCAAAAGAAACTCTTCATATATCAAGAAAAAGAGCTGTTCTGTTTGTACTTTCTTTTATCTTACTGGCAATTGTTTTAAGCTTTATCTGACCTTTAAAGGATAAACCAGCTACACAAAACCCTTATAAATTATTCTTTCCTTACATCTTTGTCAGGAAGAAACAAGAACAATTAAAATGGCTAAAAAAAGAGGACTCAGGCACCACATCATACATAAAGGAAGAATGGGTTTGCTGCTCATATTAAAAGTATGCCTGGTCTTGCTTTCATTTTTTGTCGTGATGTCGATTCTCTCATTTTTTTCTCCATGGGCTAATTTCAATCAAGTCACATTTTTGAATATAGTCATGTGGGCTATTGGCCTGGCAATAGCAATCCTGCTATATCTCTTTCTTATTGTTCGAGTACTGGATTTGCTAAAATTCAATAAGTAGATACTTTTAACGAAACATTTAAATACAAGGTAAGACATATCTTACTATGGTAGAAATAGAGATAACACGGCTCAGCTCAAAAGGGCAGATAGTGATTCCAAACAGCATGAGAAAAGGGTTAATGAAAGAAGGAGAAAAAATCATGCTTATAAAAGATAAGGGTAGCATTGTTCTAAGGAAAGCCTCTGAAATGGATGAGCAACTTAAGGAAGATCTGGAATTTGCCAGAAGAACAGAAGAAGCATGGAAGAGAATTGAAGCTGGCGAGGGAATAACCATGGATTTTGATGATTTCATAGAAGAAATGAAAAGATGGTAAATGTTACCTTTACAGAAGAATTTAAGACTATTTTTTCAAATATTAAGGATAAATCCCTAAAAGAAAAGATATTAAAACAAGTTGAAAAGATAAAAACTAATCCTGAAGTTGGAAAACCGATGAGATATGCAAGGAAAGGAACAAGGGAACTTTATATAAAGCCGTTTAGGTTATCTTACGCGTACTTTAAGAAAAAAGATCATGTTTGCATGCTAGATATTTATCATAAAAAGAAGCAATAAAATGCCGGCAATAACGATTTCTATTGATGAAAAGGTAAAGAAGATTCTTGAAAAAAGGGCAAAGAAGAATTTAATGAGCCTCAGGGAACAGACAGAGGATATCATAAGAAGAAGCGCCGCTAATTACAAATCAGGAATTCAAACAAACCTTAAGGCTGATGACAAGCTGGTTGAAATTTTCTCAAGGCACAAAAAGGGCAAGAAAAAGAAAGGTAAGAAGAAGCGATAAAGCTAAAACTTGTTTACTACAAAACCTTTTATAACCGTGCCTCTTTATTTTAAAATGCCCCCAACATTCAAACTTTCTCCGTCCTCCCTTAATCTGATGAAAGAATGCCCGAGATGTTTCTGGCTGGAAAAGCACAAGGTATGGAAAAGGCCTATCGGAATTTTCCCTTCTTTGCCTTCTGGAATGGATAAAATCCTTAAAACTCATTTTGACAAGTTTCGAGACATTGAATCGCTGCCGCCTGAGCTGGCAAAGAGCGAATGCAAAGACGATGGATGCAAACTATTCAATGATTCTGAAAAACTAAAAATCTGGAGGAATAACCTGAAAGGGATTTCTTTTACCAATAAAGATGGAAATGAACTGCATGGAGCTGTTGACAATTTATTAGTTAAAGGAAAGAAGATCATAGTGTTAGACTACAAGACCCGCGGTTTTGAACTGAAAGAAGATACTCACGAGCATTATCAGGATCAGCTAAACATTTACAATTTCTTGTTAAGGAAAAATGGGTATGAGACAGAGGATTATGCTTTCCTTTTGTTCTATGTTCCTAAAGAAGTTCTTCCAACAGGGGAATTTGTTTTTGACACAACCCTGAAAAAGATGAAGATAGATGTAAAAGACGCTGAAAAGCTATGGGAAAAAGCCCTTGATATCCTGAATTCCGAATGCCCGGAAAAGGGCTGCGAATGGTGCGAGAGGTTTTAGAGCTTCTAAATATAAGAGGGAAATTCTTTCTTTTCACTTATTGGAGTGTGGCTCATCGTTTCTTTCTCTTTAACCAGCTCTTTCTCCTCTAATTTTTTTACCTTTTCTCTTATAGCTTCCCTGATAAACTCTGTTTTTGTCATGTAATTATGTTTTTTCATGACGGTTTCTATTGTTTTCAGAAATTCCTTTTCAAGTTTAAGGCTTATGTTTTCCATCTTCCCTAAATTGACCACGCTTGGGCGATTTTCTTTTTTAAGTAATACTTAGTAGTATTTAGTAATATTTAAACTTAACCATCAGCTTAAGGCCTATATTTTAAGTGGTAATATTAAGTAATACCAAGTAATATTATAGGGCAATTATACAAATCCTTAAAAATCTTCTAATTCAAAAAGAAATATGAATTTAGAAAAAATTTTTGATGGTTCAGTAGAACATAAAAGTTTAGGACCAAGTATTGGAAAAACCTCAACTCTAACAGGGTTTGAGTATGTCCATAAATTTTATGCTGCTCTGATTACCAATGGAAAAGGAAAATTTAATGTGCACATAACACATCATCCTTATCTCCGTGTTTCTTCGTATAAATTTAAACTCTTTAAAAGAAGTGTAAGTCAAGAAAGAGCAATAAGAGAATATGATAAATTACACTAATCTTTCCCTTGCCTGTTTTTTAGTCAATTCAAGAGTGTCATAAATAACTTTATCCAAAACAACAGGCAGACCATCACTAAATCCAATTGGATATACATTTCCTCTGCTTCTTCTGCTCTCCAGAGCAATAAAGGTTGTATAATGCTTTGCAAGTTCTTCTATTGTTTCACATGTTGTTAAAATACGCGGATTGCTAAAACGCCTATTTCCATCAAGTCTTACAACCGCAAATTTTTTTTCTTCCACAGATATTTCTTCTGCCACAAATACTATATAAAATTATAGTATTTAACACTTTCCAAAATCCTTAAAAATATACTACTCTTATACAAATTAAGGAATTGATATTAAGAAATACCTTTATAAATTTTAAGCTTCTTTATTTTTTATGAAAAAAAACACAATTTATTTGATAATACTTATAATAATTTTGACAATGTTTTCTCTAAAACTTTTCAGCCAGGAAGATGACTGGATTTGTGTGGATGGAGAGTGGATAAAACACGGTTATCCAAGTGCTCCAAAACCAACAGAACCTTGTGAGAAAGGAGTTCTTAATTTTGAAGATTGTGTGGAAGCAGGAAATCCGGTTATGGAGAGTTATCCGAGACAGTGCATTCATAACGGAAAAACATATGTGGAAGATTTGGGCAGAACATATTGCACAAATGATCAGAGAGACACAGATGTTTGTACAGAGATTTATCAGTCTGTTTGTGGTTGGTTTGATCCTGAAAAAGTCGTATGTGTAAAATATCCTTGCGCTGTAACTTTTAGTAACTTATGTTTTGCGTGTATGGATGGAAATGTTCTTTATTACACAGAAGGGGCGTGTTCCGAATGAAAAATCCAAAAGTAGTTTGGTATTCTCTTATTGCACTTGTATTTGTAGCTTTGACATTTCTTGTAGACTGGCTTTTCATAATTCCTGCAGCAATTATCTTGTTCATCAATCAGAAAGAGCTGATGAAAAAATAAATTTATATCTTCTTTCTCAGGATATCAAAACCCTCTTTTGCAATGAAAACTCCCAGACCAAACATCAGCATCGAAATTCCCGCAAGAACAAAATTACCTTCGCTGAAATAGCCTCCTGTCCTGAATGTCAGATAGAGAAGGGCTGAAAGCGTGGTAACCAGAATGAAAATTGCGGGAATTATTATGAATTTAACTTTTATTTTTTTCGAGATGAAAAATGCAGAGATTCCTATCATTGTTATCGCAGCTATGAGCTGATTTGAACTTCCGAAAAGCTTCCACAGATTTTCATAAGAATTTGTAACTGCAAGAATCCATGCAGGAATCAAAATCAGCAGGGTGACAAAAATTCTCCTTTTCCTTAATCTTGTGATAAGGCTTTCTGAAATTATGAATCTGCCCAACCTTACAGAAGAATCAACTGTTGTCAGTATGAACTGGTTGACCATTGAAGCACCAAGAAGGCTTGCAACAGCAAATGTTATGAAAGGAATTCCCACACTGCTCACAATGTTTCCATAACCTGCGGAGAACAGAACAATCCAGCTTTTTCCAAGTTCTGTCTGGAAAGTCGGCGCCCCTGTGTTCAATCCCCATTTCAATCCAGCAATTACAACAATTGTCACAAAAACCGCAAGAATTCCTTCAAGCAGCATTCCTCCGTAACCGACAGCTCTCCCATGAGATTCTTTTGCAAGCTGTTTGCTGGTTGTTCCAGAAGACACAAGGCCATGAAAGCCTGAAATCGCTCCGCACGCAACTGTAATGAATAAAATCGGCCATATAGGAAAAATAGGGCCAGAAATGTATGCGGGAGCGCTGATTTCCGGCCTTGTAAGTATTATACCTAAAATCCCGAGAAGCAAGAGAAGAGAAAGATGAACTGCACTGAGGAAATCCCTTGGCCTTAACAATATCCAAACAGGTACGACTGATGCTATTCCAGCATAAATGAGAATCAGAGTAATAAGAACATTTCTCAGCAAAATAGGGCTAAGGAAAGACAGATCTATAGGGTAAGATATTCCAAGCCAGATAGAAAAAGCAATAACAATCAGAGAAATGGCAGTCAAAGTTTTGTAATCCCACTTTAGCCTTTCTACAGCATAACCAAAAAAAACAGCAATGACATTTATTGTAATCAAAGGAAAAATTAATCCTGGTTTATTTGCAATACCTTCTGCGGTTGAGACGCTAAAAACAGTTATTATCAAAACAAGTGTTACGACAATCATCACTGCAAATAAAATTCCTGCTCTCGAGTTAAGAGTTTTCTTCGCAATATTTGAAACTCCCTCTGCCTTGTTCCTCACAGAGGCAATCAGAGCTGTATAGTCATGCATTGCCCCGATTAGTACAGAACCGAGAGAAATCCACAAGACAACAGGGAGCCACCCAAAATAGCTCACTGCAAGTATTGGCCCGATTATAGGTCCTGCACCGGCAATCGCCTCAAAATGATGTCCTATTAACAATGGTTTTTTTGCAGGAGAAAAATCAATATTATCTTTTTTTGTAAAAGCAGGCGTTTTGTTTTTGTCATTAATCCTAAGCCCTTTTTCTATAAATCTTCCATAAAACTTGTAACCTAACACAAACCAGACAAGAACAATTATTAGTATCCAGACAGAGTTCATTTTACCTCTTATAATTTCCTGATTCAAAGGAAATTTTGATATAAAAACCTTTGTCGGCTAAATTGGTTTAAAAAAATCTATTCTTCAAATTCTTCCTCGCGTCTTCCCTCATGTTCTCGCTCCCTAGGCGTTTTCTCTGGAAAATGACTACTTCTCTCTTCAGGCCCTCTTTCTTCTAAAGGCTTTGCTTCCTTTACAACCAGGTTTCTTCCTTCAATCTCTTTTTCATCCATCTTCGCTATCGCTTTGTCTGCATCCCCTTCTTTCTTAAAGGTGACGAACCCGAAACCTCTGGATCTTCCTGTATACTTATTAGCAATCACTAAAGCTTCCTCGATTTCACCAAAAGAAGAAAAAAGTTCTACTAACTTGTCTTTAGTAACACTCCAAGGTAAATTCCCCACATAAATTCTCTTGCTCATTTTTACCTATCTCTGATTTAAGAATACTGCCAATTTTATAAAGTTAACTATCTTTATTTAAAAATGGATGAGTTGGACAGACTGAGAGAGGAAAATGAAACCTTGAGGAGCGAAATTGAAAGGATGAAAGCGATTAAAGGTAACCAAAAGCAGGGGATGATGGAAAAGGCAATAAAAGGAAATCTCATGTCAAGGGCACCATTTGGCTACAAAATACAGGATGGAAAGCTTCTTCCCGCTGAAAATTACAAGGAAGTAGAAGAGATATTTGAGGAATTTCTTAATGAAAAAGTAAGCTTAAGGAAAATTTCCCAAAAGCACAAATTATCTGTGAATGGACTTAAAAAAATACTGAAGAACTTTACCTATATAGGAAAAATAAAATTTAACAACCAGATTTTTGAAGGAAGACATCAGCCCCTCATGTCTTCAACCCTATTCAATCATGTTCAGAACAAGTTAGAAAGGTTGGGAATAAAATAATCTTGAATAACAATTTTAATCACAATAATTCTTAAATATGATGGTCTCATTGAAGGGATATGGATTCACTTATAACTTCTTTTTGGTTAGACACAGAATGGTCAGAAATAAGGAAAGAAGTCGAATCCAGAAATATTCATCCTGAAAAACTTTTAGAAGAAAAACTAGCTCCTTTGCAAGTCAGAATTTCTGAATCAGAAGGGCGCCTAATAGGAGCAATGGGAAGACATTATAAACAATGCTCCTGGGATAAGACACCTGTTCATTACTTTTTAAGTGAAACCCTTTATGCAGGAATCATAACGCTTGAAACAAGATTTGCTAATTCACTCGATTCGTTTTATTGGTCCTTACTTTTTATGTCAGGAATAAAAAACCCTTATTCTTTATCTCTTGCAAGTGATGGAGATTTCACAGGAAACAAAGAAAGTTGTTTCTCATACCCTGATTTACATACCCCTAGCTTGAGGCTGTTATATTTTATGGAGCGCCCCCCCACTATACCGCAAGATTCCTCAAGAATGTTCTCAACCACTGAGAAACCCAGGCTTGAATTTCATATAGGAGATAAAGAAGCAATTCCTTTTTTCCAAAACAATTTACAAGGATGGCAATATACTAAACTCAGAAAGCTTTTAGGCTATGAACTCCCTATCACACCAGAAATCTCTAAAAAAATAGAAAAAGAACAGTTAGAAATTTATAGCTTGGTTTCTGAAAAAGAAAAAGAAGTCATAAATTTAGAAAGCGAGCTTAAAACCAGAGTTGGATTAGTAAGAGCAACCGATGGAGTAATTCATCATGGAACACATACAGAACTCACAGATGAATTTGTTGAGTATTTTAGATATGGCCCTGTCATTAGAGAGAAACAAAGAGAAATAAAAGAACTGCTTGAAAAAGCAATAAAAAGAAGATATCATGAAAATGGAGTAACTGTATCCCGGGAATTGGATGCGGGGATTACCAAAATAATTAACTTAGGAGAATTTTTTTCTAACAGAAAAGCACTGTTGAAGTTGTGATTTTACTCTTCAAATTTGCTCATATTCTTTTGCAATTTTGTGAAAGGAAATGGCCTGAAATTGCTTTCAAATATCATGTATCTTTGGAAAACATACCACTGCGTGTTCCATACTTCGCTCATTTCTGCAAGATTTTTCATCCTTTTTGCCTTGAAAACCGCATAAAAGAAATTTATAATTCCAAGAACAATTATGAAATATCTCCACACACCTAAGACTATTCCAGACACTATTAAAACAATAATTCTCATCCATGCTTCCTTTCTTTCTTTTTTCATTTTCCTTATCTGTATGATGTTTGCCTCTACATTGGCCAAGCTTGGACGATGTTTATCTGTATGACGTTTGCCTCTTTCTCCTTGCCTTGCTGTCTCCTGGCTTGTAAGCTTCTTTTCTTCTCACATCTGCAACCAGAAGATTTCTGTCATAATCCAGAAATGCCTTTTCCAGCTCTCTGCTCCCTGTAAATTCTATCATTGCTCTTGCAATTGAAACTCTTGCTGCCTCTATCTGGCCTTTCTCCCCTCCACCCTTTACCTTTACTGAAATATCGAAATCTATTTTTCCGAGAACATCTTTCGCTATCCTCACTGGCTCCTCTATTTTGAGCCTGTCCAAAACCTGGAGAGTTTCGTAAGGTTTTCCGTTTATCACAATTTTTCCGTGGCCTTCAGTCGTGACTGCCCTTGCTATTGCTGTTTTTCTTTTTCCAGAGGTTATTATCTTTTTCAGCATTTTATTTTGTTATTTCCTCTAACATGGCGTCGCCACGACGTGTTTTTCATTTTGTTATTTCCTCCACATGTATGAATCTCGCCTTCTTTTCTTTGCTTCCAACTATCTTCTTTGCATCTTTGAATTCTTCAGGAACTCCTTCATAGCATTTTATCCTTCTGAATGCTTCTTTTCCTCTTCCGGATCTGTGGGAAAGCATGCCCCTTATAGCTCTCTTTACTATGAGGTGTGCAAGCCTCGAATGCTTCGGACCTTTTTGTCCGCTGCCAATCCTTCTTCTTTTAGCTTCAAATCTTTCCCTTATGTTTGCCCTGTTTCCTGTTATAATAACCCTTTCACAGTTTAAAATCACAATTTCTTCTCCGAGAAGAGCCTGTTTTGCAGCATAGCTTGCAAGCCTCCCCAAAACAGCGTTTGTTCCGTCAATGATTTTCATTTTTCTAAAAATTTAAGACCTTTGGCATCAGGATTTTTTTTAATTTCTCCGAGTATGCTTAAAACATGCGATTTGTTTTTTAATAGCTTTTCCCTTGCTTTTTCAGAAAAACTGAAAGCAATTACAGCTATTTTTTTGCTGACCTCTCCCTGAGACAAAACTTTCCCCGGAAAAACTACAGAATCCCCCTCTTTTGTCGCCTTTTCAATGTCGTTAAGATTTATCTCTGTTTTGCTTCTTCTCGGTCCGGAGAGAATTCCTGCAACCCGCAGCCAGAAATCAGAGCCGGTTTTCTTGGCAGCCCTTATAGTTTCTACCAGCATTGGATTGCCCTTTTTCCAGGATTGCTTTTCTATCTTTGTTTTTGATTTCATGGTAAAACTTAATCTACAAGAAGAAATTAATCTTCCTGCTAACGCGATTAACTCGCAGGTGAAAATTGAAGTTTTAGGATATTTATAAAAGTTTTCATGCGGGAGGAATAACTCAAGATTTATCCTGCCACATTTTTCATTTAATTCAAAATGCGGGAAGAAGGATTTGAACCTTCGCAGGCACTAAGCCAATGCGTTTCTACCGAACAAAACTGCCCGGCCTTAGCGCATCCCATTTGACCACTCTGGCATTCCCGCATGCCAGAAATAATTAGCAACAATTTTTAAATGTTAACTTAGGGGTAATTAAAATGATAAGGGTATT
>Ga0315296_10005590_pt1 | contig 10042 bp, 26 predicted proteins | sample YL17G14_18_MG_FD_203921 | JGI IMG/M metagenome (GOLD analysis project Ga0315296, IMG submission 203921) | Sediment microbial communities from Yellowstone Lake, YNP, Wyoming, USA - YL17G14_18 | ecosystem: Environmental > Aquatic > Freshwater > Lake > Sediment | place: USA: Wyoming | collected... | reverse complement strand
TCGTGCCAGAAGACCATTTACACTTTCAGGTATGGATTAACTAAAAGGGGCAAGAGAATGGCAAAAGAACTTATCTGTAAAGAGCCTTACCATATCCGACAATGTTTTAACTGTCCATTTAAGAAAAACGCAATTATCAAGTATGGAATTTCGGATATTAAGAATTGCCCCCGCAAAGCATTTAAGAAAAAAGCGTTGAGGTATATTTTAGAGAAGTTAGCATAAGGGAGGTTAAAATGGCAAGAGGATATGAATGTGCAACAGAAGGCTATGATAAACTTATTCACGTTATCCTTACAAAAGAAGATTTAGTTTCTTTGTTAGAGAGCACCATCGTAGAGGTTAAAGTAAAAGTATTTGGCGATTATGAAATTATAGTCAAACTTCGAAAAGAATTTGTAGCTACGAAAGGAGAATGATAATTATGCCACGTGATTTCTGGAGATGTAAGACGTGTAAGAAGAAAATCTATTACAGCGACGGTTATGAAAAGCGGGATAGTCTTCAGCCCAAACGATTGATTTCTATTCGGCACCACTACAAAGCGAAGCACCCGGGGAAGTTTAAGGGAATGATTAAAAGAGGGGTAACGACCAGGAAAAAGAGAAGGCAGGCAAGAGGCAAGAGTGCGTTTCTGTAAGATTTTACAGGTAAGATTTTATAGGGGATAAACGATGAGCAAGGAGGGGATATTATGGCAAGAACATTTACTTTAAGATTTAATGCTAATGGCAAATGTATGCTATGCGGTCAAGGTCGTTTTGAAGACCCCGATAAACGAATGGTTAGTTTAATTGAGCCAGCGACCTGCCACATTATTTTAATACTATGCAATGATTGTATTGATGAAAAGTTGGCGGAAACATTTGAAGACAATTCGCCACTCGACATAAATTTATAGGGGGCAAACGATGGGCAAAATTGAAATAGTTAAAAAAGAGATGGATGACCTTTGCAGAAAAGTAGAAACCTTATGTCAGGAAATTGAGGGGGTCAAAAAGCGATTAGAGGAAAATCCTGGCGACGATAAATTGCGGAAAGAATTAAGCCAGGCGCTTGAGGACAAAAAGGATTTGAAGGCAGAAATTGAGGAAGTGAAAGTTAAGTTACTGGAGATAAAGGAAGAAAAAAAGCCAAAAGAACCTGAACCTGTTGAATCTGAAGTCAAAGAAGAAAAAGACGACTGGTTTCTATGAGGCGAGAAATGGGCAGGCGCTATTTGTCAAGACAGGAATGGAAAAGATATTTAAGGATCGTTGCGAAGGAACTACAAGGGCAAAAGGTTACCAGGGCAGAGATAAAAGTTCAGGAAAAGGGCGACGCTGAAGTCAAAAAGACTTATCGCCCCACTTTTATATGAGGGGGAAGAATGGTAAAAAAATTGAGAGAAATTAAGACGGAGATAGAAGACAAAGAGAGAGAAGAAAAACTGAAGAAAGTCCCACCCGTGCCAGAAGAAGCAAAGGTTAAATTTCCTGACGAGTTCAGGATAATAGTTATACGGGCAATAGATTGGACGTTTAATATACTTGCCAAACGCCTGGGCGGACATTGGAAGTTAGACCCTGACGAACTTATAGCCCTGGGCGATTCTTATATTGCCCTGGCGGAAAAGTATTTACCAGAAGGGGCAAGTCGCTTTTCTGTGGAAATAAATGTCGTTTTGTGGACGAGCATTATTATTTTAAAGAGAGTTGCTTTGAGATGATAAAAGAAAAGAATAAAAAATATTATGACAGAAATTGGAAACAATTTTCTAAACAGATAATCCAAGCCAGAGGAAACATTTGTGAAATTTGTGCGAAGATAGGAATAAAGAGAAAAGTTCATTTGACTGTCCATCATAAAGATAGAAATCCCGAAAACAATGATCCTGAAAATTTGTTAGTATGCTGTCCATTACATCACTTTCAACAAGAAAGGTTAATAAACATAGGATATTTTAATAAGAAGCAATTATTGTTGATGTGATAATTAGAATATGAACGAAGTAATCGTAATTTTTGGCAAGCGGGGAAGTGGTAAGACGACCCTGGCAAAGAGATTGATATTAGGGCGGAAAAGAATCTTTATTTTTGACACACTCCGAGAATATGGGGTCGGGCTGATAACTTACGATATATTTAAAGCGATGGAATTTTTAGTAGAGAGAGAGCATAAGATTTTTAGAATTTCTTACTCACCAGAGATTGAAGAAAAAAAAGCATTCGGATATGTTTGTGAATTGCTTTATAGTATGAAAAACTTTACCTTCCTGGTTGAAGAAATTGACAATTACTGTTCAGCCCAGGCGACCCCCGAATTACTTTCAAAGATAATCCGCTATGGCAGGCACCAGGCTATATCATTGATTACGACTGCCAGGCGAACCGCTGACGTTCCCCGGTTATTGACAAGCCAGGCTACCGATTTTTATATCTTTGCCCACCACGAACCCAGAGATTTAGACTATTTTTCTCATCTTTTTTCAAGCGAGATTTCAGAAAGGATAAGGCGACTTCAGGACTTTCAATATCTTCATTTGCGGCCCGAAAGCGATAAAGTGGAAGTAAAGGAGATAACCTTTAAGCGATGGAAAACATAAGGAAGAAAAATTTGGCAGTCATTGACAAATATTTAGAGTTTATAGAGAATGCTCAAAAATGTAAACATTATAGAGATAGTTTCATAAGAAGAAAAGCAAAAGAGGGAATAACCCAAAAAGAATTAGCCCGTATTTGTGGACTCTCTCGTCAGAGAATAGGCGAAATCATACATCACAAATGTAAATAAGGGCGCACATTTATTATTGACATAGATTAAAAAGGCGGTTAGAATTGTAGCACAAGCAAGCGCTACGTCTAACCGCCTTTTTTTATATTACGAAAAGAAGGCTCTTTTGTCAACAAAAAATTTAGGGACAGGGGGTATATGATGGCAGGATTAAAAATTCCGAATGTTAAAAAGATTCTTACCGTTGCGGTGATTGCCATAGCGGTGCTGTTTATCATTCATAGAATCCCCGCATTGAAGAAAATCGTCGGGGAATAAGGAGAGAGCCAATGCCTGATATGAAAAAGATTTTGACTACTGCAATAATAGTCATTGGGGTTCTTGCTATTGTAAACAGAGTCGCCCAATTGCGACATTTCGTTAAAGGGGAAACGACAATGATTAATGGGCGATTAGTTAAAGACCCCAGGGACGAATACGTAAGCAGATAATTTTATTGAGGAGGAAAAAATGGAACCTATTGAACGAAGACTTGGGTTGATTGATTACATTGCAAACGACGTTGGCGATAAATCATTGCCACGAGTTCACGCTTATAGTGATATGCTTCTACGATTGAGCGGGACTTTGACAATCGGGACAGCTGCCGCAACAGCCCTTAAAGGTTATACCCCGCTATCCCTACTTAAAAAAATTCGCCTGGTTGTGAACGGAGAAGACGGGATTAAATCCTACGACGGAAAACTTGATTTCATTCAGAACGGGCTTGACGCAGGAGTAGACGGGGAAAAGGTTGCGCCAGGGTTAACAGTAGCGGCGCACCCATTTAGCGGAACTCTCAAAGTTCATTTTGAATTACCTGCTTATCCCGAATATTGGAAGCAGATTACCAGGCTAAATTCTGCCTTACTAACAGACCTGACTTTACAGATTCTTTTCGGGGCAGGTTCTGACCTGGTAACGCCTGACGTTACAACGACCCTGGTAATATCAGCCTGTAAAGTAGAAATTTTTGGATTGGAATATCCCGACGTGGAAGCGCAAAGGGTTTATTCTATTTTCAAAGAAACTACAAAGAGGCTGTCCGTAATTGCGGCTAATGATGAATTAGCGATACCGATTACCACCAAAAATCAAATCCTGTCAATTCTGTTGCTTTCCGTCAATAACTCTCTTGATAGCGACCTTTTGGTTACCAAAGTGTCAGCAGTAGTTGACGGGACTTCATTCAAAAAAGTCAAAGATTGGAAAGCTATGAAAGAAGACACAAAACAATTTTATCGCATTACCCCGCCAACAGGGGTCGCTTGTTTAATCTTTGACAACGAAATGAATATGGCAAATGCTTTGCGGTTAGCAGGGACGGGTTCTTTTGAATTAGTCTTCAACGTTATTGCACCAACAGGCGTAGCCTATATTGATATTCTTATCAGGGAAGTTGTCGCCTTTGCTGGATAAATTAAGCTGGATATAGGATAGGACGCAATAATCAGCGTCCACAATGAAAGCAGATGGCAGGTAGGAAAAATATCTATCTGCTATCTGCTTAATTTTTTTAGGGGGGGGGATTATGCCAAATGGTATTGTTATTAGCACGATAAGTCAAGTAAAGTCAGTTCCTATAGTTGGTAAGTTTATATCTAACATTTTTAAGGCGCCACAAACGAAAGATGGTTTTGATAAATGGATTAAAGACATATACCCTGTAATAAATAACAGAGGGGCTTATTATGAATTTGCAAATAATCTACCAATGACAGCGAGTCAAAAAGCACAGATTAGTGGATTAGTTATGATTATGTGCGGAGTGCCGAATTGGACAAAAGCACAGAAGGCAAGTTTATTAGAACATTGTCAAAATATTGCAGTAATCCCAGATCCACCACCACCCCCGCCAGTAGAAGTTCATACGGTTTCTGCTTCTTATAGTCCACAGGCACAAACCCAGGTAGTAGAAAAGTCAAGAGATGTCCAGGAAGTAGTCCAGGCGGGGATTTCAGGAATTTCAAAAATACCTATTTACGTTTGGTTAGGAATCGGGACTTTGTTAATTCTTCCGCAATTGTTGAAAGGGGGTAAAAAATGAGTTTATTATCTACTATAGGTGGATTCGTAAACAAAACGATTTCAAAAATTTATGGACAGGAAGTTAAGGTCGGGGCAATTATTGTCCCCGCAGGACAGCCCTTGCCCCCGATATTGCCTACAGTTACACTTACGCCAGCCAAAGTTTACGAATATGGCAAAGGCAAGGCGATGGACTGGAAGCCTTATTTAATTGTTGGTGCGGTAGTAGTAGGCGTGATTCTCTTGACAAGGAAAAGATAAAATGGCTAATGAACAATATTATTTTCTTCTTGGTGGCGTGCCTATTATCGCAACAGAGCCAGAGAAAAGAAAAGAACAGGCGCAAGCGCTTATAGAGAAATATTTGAAGCCTAAAGTAACGGTTGAAAAGCTCGCCCTGAAATTTGAATTAAAAGATTGGCTTCCCGTTATCCTGGGAATATGCGGATTTATTCTTGTATTGAGGTTGATCAAATGAACAAACAGTTAATTGAAAGGCATTTACAGGACGTTGACTATTTAAGGAAGAATTCCCAGATTAAGCAATATGATGTGATAACAATAGACCTAACAGTTGCGCATACTGACAAAAGTTATGAAATTATGGGCAGTTGTTTGGCTGTCAATATTCTGATAGTTGAAGCGACAAAGTGGGCAAAGGTAAGAATAAATCAGGTTGAGAATCCTGAAATCTCCTTAAAGCAAGGTCAGGTTATTGAAGCGACGATACATAAGATATTTATTTCAAACAACGTTTATACTTCTGGCACGATGGAAATTGTAATAGGGATAGACTTCAAAGTCAAATGATAGGAAACGACCCTATTTTTCTGCAAGCGATAGAATTTTTAAAAACTGCAAAACCGTTTACCTATGATTACAGAGAAATTGACTTATACAATGATGGCGTAGACGCAAGTCAGCAAGAGATTAAAGTTATCGGGAACGTTCTCCAGGTTTTAGACTTTCCCGAATATTATGAAGTCTATATTCAATTCAATGAACCTGAAAACTCATTCATAAGAATAAAAAAAGGAATCTATCTTTTGACCTTTTATAGATTCTTTTTGACCTTCAGACATTCTGGCGATAGAACAAATATCTATGGCGTGCCTTTTCTGTTAAAACTTTTACTTGGCAAAGACCTGATAGTAGCTGAATATCCTACGCCAGTAGAAAAATCTTCTTTGGAACTTGTCCCTGGAGAAATTTTTTCTGTTTTGCACGGGGCAGGGCGCTATGTTTTAGCCTGTAAGCACGTCTATTGCCAGGCAACATATTTTTTCTTTACAAAGAACTTTAATCAGATTCGGGGCGTAGTCAGTTCGTCAGCTACTACTGAAAAGAAACTTTATATTGTTCAATATATTACCGATGATTTGAAATGGGAAGATGAGGTTATTATCCCAGCGAGCAAGGTAGCAAATCCTTTTTTTATTGACCTGGTAAGCCCAAAGTTTAAATTTGAAGTAACTAAAGACGGAAGCTTGGATTACAATTTATACTTTTATGCGAAGGCTTGGTGTTACTAATGGTGTTGATAAAAAAAGTCCCCCAGGGATACGAAATTGAAGAAGGGTGGCTTGTCGGGGCAAGGGCATATTTAAATGCTAACCAAGAAATTCCTACAGCTGTTTGGACAAAGGGAGCATTTAATACTAAAAGTTATGACCCTGGTAATAATTTTAATACAACGCTTTATAGATTTGTGGCACCTGTTGCGGGCTACTATTTAATCAACACTCAAGGACAGTTTAATACTGCTGCTGGGAACTTTCAGTATGGAATTTCTATCAGAGTTAATGATATCTTTACAACCCCAAAACTAATAACGCAAAGCGTAAATAATAATAGTGCTACTCCTGATGTTACAGATATACTTTTTTTAAACAAAAACGATTATGTAGAAATCTTCGTTTATCAGAACACAGGAAGTGGTCAATGGTTAATAGCCGATGTTGGTCAAACCTATCACTATACTTATATGTCAGTTTTTCTAATAGCGCTGGCATAAAGAGAAACGAGGGGGTAGCAAATGGCAGATTTATGGACAGCAATTAAAAGACTTTGGAGAGTCGGGGTTGCAGGGTTTTTGTCTGCTGTTGCTGTTGGATTTCTAAAGTTAGATTGGTATTGGGTTCCGACAATAACAGCGGGGGCTAATGCTATTTGGAAATATCTACGGACAAAGTATCCGAATTACTGGCTCTGGAAATTGATGTAATCGTGCTACGCAATTCAGAGCTGTTTTTAGCTCTCCGACGAGCCTTATTTTGGATATCTGCCTTGGGCAGCCTACCCTGGTAAGAAATTCGTGTTACGCAAAAGCCAGGTAGTAGACTATTGCCAGGGTCAAGAAAGTTGATTGTAGGGCAAATGCGAGGCTATTTTTCCGTCGGGGGAAGGCTAAAATCCTCTTATGAGTGAAAGCAGGCTTATATTTAAGTTTTGACAGGGGGCTTACTATGGCAATTTTAGATTGGATTAAGAATAAGTTAGGCGTAGGTCAAATAAAATTTACAGAGCCTATGAGAAAAGGCGACAAGTATCGTCTTGTTTTCAAACACTATGGGGGCTTGACAGCAGATAAACAAGAAAAGATTATCAATAGTTTGAAAAGTAGATTGGCAAATGATTTAAGTATTACAAAAATCGCCTTTGATGTTCCTGCCCCTAACAAAGTAACCGTTGAAGGAATCGCGCTACACGACCCGATTCCTTTTCTTATCATAGGTGGACTTATCGGGGGCATTGCGCTTTTATTCGGGATAAGGCTTGCTTTGGAAAGTGTGTATAAAGTTATGAACGTATTTAGCCCGAACAAAATTCTTTTGCTTTGCGTTTGCCTGGGCGTGCCTTATTTAATCCTTACAAAGAAAATACACCTGAAAGGATTGAACGTTAAAGGACGGAAATAATGATGTGGCTGGCTTTAAGCGTGCAATTGGCGGCTGTTATTTTGCTTTCTGGGGGCATTTATATTGAGATAAGAAGAAAAGCCCACCTGGGTTTTATTTTGATAACCGTAGGCAGTTTTTTGGCGTTCTTATCGGAAAAGATTAGGGGTTAATATGGGCATTCTTGGATTGATTCCTTTCGCAGTTAAACTCCTGGGTAAAGTCTTGCCCGGCAAAACAACAAATGAGATAAGCAATATTGTTAATACTATTATTAGCGATGATAAGGAACTACAAGACTTTATAGAAAAACAGAATCGCTTTACTTTAGAATTTGAAGGTCGGGCAGAATTTTTATCTAAAGCAGTAGGCGTGATAAGAGCCTTGCCCCGCCCATTCATTGCGATAGCGATAATGGTAATCCTTTTTAAATATCTTTGGTTGAACCTGGTTGTCCCCGACAAATTATGGTATCTCTCGGGTGGGGTTTTTAGCTTTTACTTTTACCTCCGACATTTAGAGAAGAAGAACAATTTGAAATAGCGCTTGACAAATTCGGGGGAGCTGTGATATACTTTAAAAGTAAAATATTTATATTGAACTCTTGTCATACCCAATTTTGTGGTAACAGTTTAGGGCGAGAGTCCTTTTTTTTAGGGCTATCCCAATTTGGATTTACTAAACTGTTACCAAATTGGTGCATAGCCCTTTTTTTATAACCGGACCGGTTATCGAAAAGTGATGTATGTTTAAGAATGATGTATATTTTTGCAAGAAAAAGAGGGGGTGAAGACAATGGAATGCCAGATTTGTTTAGTATGTGAAGGGAAACATAAGGAAAGTTCAAAGGGGATTTGTGGAGAACACGCTGAAAAGATAAAAGAACTTTTGGAATGGTGGGAAGATAATAAAAAAGTATTGAAGAAAAAATTTGAGAAGTAGGAAGGAGGGCGCTTTGACCTTAAAAGTGAAAAGGACAAACGTTCTTTTGGGACCCAGCACAATGGAAAGGTTAAAAGAAATTTGCAAACAGTTTCACCCGATACATCGTATTAGCGCTTCCGATTTGGTGCGCTTTGCTTTGTATGAAGTTTATGGTATAAATTTTATTTCTGTTCATACCTGGGGTGATAGTATCAGAAAGGAATTAAGGTTTATCAAAGAGAAGGAAAAATTTAAAGAGAAGGGGGTAAAAAATGGAAGGGATGACTTACACCAAGGTTGAAAATTATTTGATTCACGCACTTTGTCGGGTCAGGGTTAGTCCAGGGGTTCTACAAACAGTTCTGGCGATTTGCAGGCTGACGATTGGCTTTCATTTAGAGAGTAGACATTTGAGGTATGAGCAAATAACTCGCATTACAGGATTCTCCAGGCAACACCAGTTTCACTACGTTAAGCAAGCCCTGAAGTTCAATATGATAGAACGATTTAATGCCCGTAGTGAATTAGATCTGGGCAAAAAACCGCAGTATGTCTATTCGCTTAATTTAGACCCGTTAACCTGGAACGTTCCGATGAGATTCCCGGATAGGCATTTTAATCCGCAAAGCCTAAAGCAAAGATGTAGCCCAAGCAGGCTACAAGATGTAGCCCAAACTGGCTACAAAGATGTAGCCCAAACTGGCTACAAGATTTTGGGTAAGCTCTTAAAAAACCCGTGGGATTCAGGGTCAAATTGATTGTGGATAACCGTAAAGATACTTATTAAAGAAACTTTAAAGGGAGAGTCCCCAAATTTAGTTCGGAAAAGTTAATTTTTGAGCTATAAGTTGCAAGGGAATAAAGGAACTTTCATACGACCCCCTATAATATTGAGAAAAAACAGGATAATCTCTAACAGTTCCCGCAAAGTCCTTAACGACGTTTTTAAGTGAACGTCAAAGTCCCCGGGAGGCAAAAGCTATGCTATTTAAAAAAGATGAGCTAAAAGACCAATTCTGGCTCTTAAAACCCAAAGCAAAACTACTAATGTGCTTTGCTAATTGGGTGTCCTGGACTCTAACAGGCAAACTTTTACTCGTAACTATGATTTATTACAAAGGGGGCGCAGGTGTTCACGAAGATTACAGAGCCTTTGATAGTAGGATAAAAGATTATTACACGGAAGACCAGGTAAACGTTATTATGGGAATGGTAAATGGCGCCTATCCTTACGACCCCAGGCGACCTGAAAAGAAAACCTGTCTACGCCACGAAGTAAAGAAGGAAGACATCGGCAAATATGAAATACCGGGATTCGTGCCAGAAGACCATTTACACTTTCAGGTATGGATTAACTAAAAGGGGCAAGAGAATGGCAAAAGAACTTATCTGTAAAGAGCCTTACCATATCCGACAATGTTTTAACTGTCCATTTAAGAAAA
>Ga0315296_10005589_pt1 | contig 10043 bp, 8 predicted proteins | sample YL17G14_18_MG_FD_203921 | JGI IMG/M metagenome (GOLD analysis project Ga0315296, IMG submission 203921) | Sediment microbial communities from Yellowstone Lake, YNP, Wyoming, USA - YL17G14_18 | ecosystem: Environmental > Aquatic > Freshwater > Lake > Sediment | place: USA: Wyoming | collected... | reverse complement strand
GATGGTTCGACCTTTGAGGGGGATTTAACCGACTCAGCCGGGGACGGAGCCTCCATCACCTCGGCCAGGGCCAGTTCCAACGAAAGCGAGGGCTGCCAGCCACCGCGCAGATCGGTGGCCGCAGCATTGAAGGCGCGGATCATGCGCAGTACATCTGCCGAGGAAAATGCCTTGGCGTGGCGCTTGAGCTGCTCACGCGTCTCGGCGGGGAGTTCCACCTGGTCCTCGTTGCCCATCTGCACGAGCAGCAGGGCACGCAGGTAATCTACCACCTGCCGCGCCAGGACGCGCGGGTCAGTGCCCGAATCGAGGGCGCGGTGGATCGCCTCCATGCCGGCGGCAGGCTTGAGGTACTGCACTGCCTCGACCAGATCCAATACGGTCTGGCTGGTTGCGATGCCAAGCACGGTCTGCGTCAGGCCGAGGGTGATAGGCTGCCCGGTCGAGGCGAGTTGATCCAGCAGCGAGATGGCGTCGCGCAGACTGCCGGTCGCCTGGCGGGCGATGAGGGCCAGGGCCTCGGGTTCAGCGGTCAACTTTTCAGTCTTGACGATTTGGTTCAGTAGAGCGATGATGTCATCAACCGGCAGGCGGCGGAATTCGTGGCGCTGGCAGCGCGACAGGACGGTGGGCGGGATTTTGTGGATTTCGGTGGTGGCAAGGACGAAGATGGCGTGCGGAGGCGGCTCCTCGAGGGTCTTGAGCAGAGCGTTGAAGGCCGCCGTCGAGAGCATATGGACTTCGTCAATAATATAGACCTTGTACTGGCCCTGGTTGGGGGAGAAATTGATTTTATCGCGCAGGTCGCGCACATCGTCCACGCTGGTATTGGAGGCGGCGTCGATCTCGATGAGGTCGAGAAAGCGGCTTTCGTTGACTGCCTGGCAATGTGCACAGGCGTTGCACGGACGCGCCGCCGGTTTCTTGTCCAGGCAGTTGACTGCCTTGGCCAGGATGCGCGCCACAGTGGTCTTGCCGGTGCCGCGCGGGCCGGAGAAGAGATAGGCATGCATTACACGGTCGCTGGCCACAGCATTTTGCAGGGTCTGGACGATGTGCTGCTGGCCGAGGACTTCATCCCACTTGCGGGGACGCCACTTTCTGTAAAGTGCTTGGGTCATGGTAGATTGGTAAAATGGGTATGAGTGGTCAAGGAATAGTATACGTGTCGCGCAGGTTTCCATGGGCGTCGTAGAGGGAGGCCAGTTCGCCCGATCGCCAGACTGGCGAGACGCGTCCCCAGTAGAGGTCCCTGGCCGTGTCCACGCCAGCGGCGGTATGCACCTGCGCCGTGCCGTCGGGGTAGAGCGTCAGTTGCGGGAAAGTATAGGTATTACCGTCTTTATCCTGCAAAAACCAGCCAGTGAGCACCACCGGATCGGCGCCGTTGTTTTTGATGACTACCACTTCGCTGGCCGTCATCCCCGCGCCGATGACGCTGACTATCTCGACCTTGATCTCGCCCGAGACAGGCGAGGTTGCGATGGGCAGGGTAGGGATGACTGCCGAGGGGCCGCAGTCGGCGCGATTGGCGCGGTCGTAGAAGAAAAGGATAGTACCTGTCACGCAGGCGGAGACCAGGGCGTTGAGGAGCAGATAGTAAACCAGGCGGCGGCGCGGGCTCATCTTGCCTGAATGATAGCACAAAGTCTGGTTATGAGGGGCATTTTAAATTGGCGACCTGCATCAGAGGCCAGTCGCCAGAGGCGAACTTCACGGAGCAACCCGCGGTTCGATTTCCTGCCACGTCACGCCCCCGTTCGTCGTCTTGACCAGGGCAATCTCGTTCTCATTGTGGGCCACGGCCCAGCCGAGGTTCTCATTCACAAAACTGAACTGCCCATCCCAGTTGACCTGTTTGACCTGTGTCCAAGTCTGGCCGCCATCGCTTGTCTTATAGATGCTCCTTCCCAAGGCCAGGCCAGTTCTCTCATCAAAAAACTCTAACGACCCGCCTGGATAAGGCAGTATCCTCCAGGTTGATCCTCCATCTAAGGTTGCATATAAGTAATAATACGTTTCTGAGGAATCGCCGCCAAAGAACTTGCAGTTGAGCGCAAATTTGGCAGAGGTTTGAGAAAAAACTTGAGGCGAATGGAGTTCACATATACTCCCCTCAAACAGGTCAGGGGCCGCTTGAGGCGCAGGGATGTTGATCTCTTGCCAGGTTGAACCTCCATCGTTGGTATAAAAAAGAGGCATGTAATTGGCAACCCCGAGATTACCGATCGTCAACCAACCAGTGCGCTCGTCAAAAAACGCCATGCCTGTCTTATCCAAGGATTGGATACCACCATCATTATAGGGGGTAAGGAGCGCCTGCCAAGTGACACCTCCGTCATCCGTGGCATATAACGAAACATAGTCATGGTGCATACCCCCTCCCATATGGATCAGAAACCAGCCATGCTGGCCATCCACAAAAACCATATCCGATGGATAGAAACCCTCCCCGGCAAAAGTTGTGTCCAGGAATGTTGGCTGCCAGGATGCACCACCATCGTTTGTGCGCCACACAGCGGCAATATCTGGAACAGGAAATCCTTGATTCAGGCGATAGATTATCCAGGCTGAATTTCTATCCAAATAATAACCTGTAGCCGCCTTGGAGTCGTCTTGATCCTGGGGAATCGGTTCAGGTGGAGTGACATCCTGCCAGGTTGTTCCCCCGTCTCGCGTCCGAAAGACGTGGTCACTGGCTTGATTTTGCCCGCCGATTCCCCACCCCGCGGTGGTACTGATCATATGAATGTAAGTAATATCAATCCTCTGGCCAGTTTTTAGGTGAGGGATAGCCGGTCCCAGCGTGGGTGGCGTCATGGTCGGAGGCTGGGGGATAAACGGCGTTTCAGTCGGTGGAACGCTCGGTGTATCGGTCGACGCCACTGGCGTATCGGTCAAGATCGGTGCTGTCGTGACCGTTGGTGTAACGGTCGCCACAGGCCTGCAGGCAGAGAGGAGCAGGCCCAAAAGCAATAGAAGTATCGCAGAGTTACCCTGTTTCCCTTTCATGATAAAACCTCCTGAATGAGAAAAACCTAATTAATCATATCACTTATTAACCACCATCGCTATCCATTCTCCCATTTGTCGTTTTTCCACCAATTCCATCCCTTGCGCCTGCGCTGCCGCGAGCACGGCCTCAGCCTGCTCCTGAAGAATACCGGAGAGAATGAGCATGCCGCCGGGCGAGACCAAATCCGCCAGACCAGCGTCAAACAGGCGGATAATCACTGGCGCAAGGATATTTGCCAGCACCAGCGGGGCTTTCCGGACCCGAAACCTGCCAGCGTGAATCTCGGCCACCGAGCCGACGCCGAGCAAGAGATTTTCGGCCACGCCGTTGGCCTCGGCGTTCTCGCGCGCGGATTTTATCGCGGCCTCGTCAATGTCCACGCCGAGGGCGCGGGATGCGCCAATTTTCAGCGCGGCGATGGAGAGAATCCCGGAGCCGCAGCCGACGTCAATGACGGAAGACGGAGTACGGACGACGGATGACAGATCTCGGTCTTCGGTCTTCGCTCCTCGGTCATAGAATTGCTCCAGCAATTCCAGGCACAACTGCGTTGTCGGGTGCGTGCCCGTGCCGAAGGCCATGCCCGGGTCAATTTTGATGGGGATGCGGCCGGAATGTGCTGATTCCAGCCAGACCGGGACGATGATCAGTCTTTTGCCGACGGGTATTGGCTTATAGTGCTGTTTCCACGCCTCCAGCCAGTTTTGGTCGGCGATTGGCGTGAAAACCGGCGCAGGCAGTGGCCGGATCATACCGAGGAAGTAAAGTGCTTCTTCAAGTTTTCGGCGCGTCTCTTCGAGATGTTCATCAGCGATCAAGTAAGCACGCACAGTGACAACGCCGATGGACATGCCCTCGTCCTCATTATTGATAAACTTGACTTTGGACTCGGTCACGACACCATTCGGGGCAAAACGCGCCAGCACGTCGGCGACGGCTTCGGCTAATTCGCCATTTACAGTGAGGGAGACTTCAAGCCAGGATTCGCCGGGCACTTGTCATCTCCTCACGCGGTGCGGTAATACCCCGCATCCACCGAATACACCTGCCCACGCTTGATGACCTGCTTCACCAAGTTCGTACCAAAGCGATAACCTAGATGACGATAATCAGGCACGGAGAGCACCAGCAAATCAGCCTGCTTGCCCGGCTCAATGGAGCCAATGGTATCGGCGCGGCGGATGGCGTGCGCGGCATTGATGGTCGCGGCGGCAATGGCCTGCGCCGGGGTCAGGCCCATGTAGCGGCAGGCCAGGGCGATGGCAAACTGCACGGATTCGCACCATGCCGTGCCGGGATTGCAGTCGGTGGCGATGGCGAGAATACCGCCCGCCGCGATGATCCTCTTTGCAGGAGTGTATTCGTGCTCTGCCAGCCCGAAGGGTGTACAAGGCAGCGCGACGGCCACGGTATCCGATTTCCCTAGCGCGGCAATGTCAGCATCCGAAGTCTTCACCAAATGGTCCGCCGAAGCCGCGCCCAGTTCGACGGCCAGCGATGCCCCTCCCAGGTTATCGAATTCGTCAGCGTGGATTTTGAGCGGAAAACCGAGTCCCGCGGCTTTCGTCAGAATCTGGCGCGACTGGGCCAGATCGAAGGCCTTTCTCTCGCAGAAGGCATCCACGAACGGGAGTGGCAGGCCTGGAGCGTGAGTCTGCCACCACTGCTGGATGATGGGTAACATGGTTTCGATGATCAGATTAGTGTAACCTTGCGGATTGCCCTTGTATTCGGGGGCGATGGCGTGCGCGCCCATGAAAGTGACAGCGATGTCCACCGGGCCTTCGTCGTCGAGGGCCAGCAGGGCTTTGAGCAGGCGCAGTTCGGTGGCGGTCTGCAGGCCGTAGCCGGTCTTGGCTTCAGCGGTGGTGGTGCCATGGGCGAACATGCGCAGCAGGCGCGGCCGCGTTTGGGCGATGAGCGCCTCAATCGAGGCGGTACGCGTGCACTGCACGGTGGACAGGATGCCGCCGCCGGAGGCTAGAATGTCGAGGTAGTGCGTCCCTTCCAGGCGCAACTCGAACTCGGCAGCGCGATCGCCGCCCCAGATGAGATGCGTATGGGGGTCCACGAAACCGGGCATGACCACGCAGTCGCTGGCGTCGAGAGTCGGTTCGTTGGGGTAGGCGGCGCGCAATTCTCCGCTCGGGCCGATAGCAATGATTTTCTCGTCGCGGACGAGCACTGCGCCGTTTTCGAGGGCGCCGAGTTTGCCGAGGTCATGCCCGCGCTGCGGACCGCCAGCGAGAGTGAGGAGTTGGGCAGCGGAGTGGATTAACATAGTGACCAGTGAGCATTAACCAGTGACCGTTTTGTTTATTTTACCCCGATTGGCGAAAAGAAAAAAACGCCCCGGGGAAATTTAACCTAGGCGGTGGGGTAACCTGTGCCTTTTAAGCCTCTGCCATTAGAGAAAAAAACTAACTGGGTCAGCATTTATACGGCAACAAATTCGCGTAAAATACTGTTAACACTATAGCCCATCTATCAAGGAGGCGATGGACGAGTGCCTCTTCCCATCTTCCACAGGGCAAGTAAAGCAAATCCATTAAATACCACCGCCACAGCGGCCACAACTGGGAAGCCAAAGCCATACAACCAGGGTGCCAGCGGCGCGCCGAGGGCGCGTCCGAACGATAGGCCGGCCACGTTGAAGGCCATCAGCGTGGCGCGCGCCTCCGGCAGCACTTCGGTCATCATCGGGATGACGCTGACCAGGGTGAACTCGAAGGTGATGTAAAACAGGAACAGCCCGACAAGTGCCCCGACAGTCGTCCGCCCGAGAAAGGGCAGGGCCAACGCAGCCAGGCTGTTAGCCATCAATCCTAAGCCAACCGCGCGCGGCTTGCCGAGCCTGTCGGCAAAGGCGGCCACCAGTCCTTCGCCGCCCAGTTCTGAGATGCCAATGACCGCCGAGGCCGCTCCTAGGGCAGCAATCTGCAGGCCGAAGGCGTCCTCCAACCAGACGCCAAAGATGAGATTGACCACCTCGTTGGCGGTGCTGGCCCAAAGTCCGATGGAGAGTCCTGCAAGGGCCGGGACGTGAGTCAGCACGGTGCGAAAGTTCACCCACAACCTGTTGCTGTTCTGCTGTCTTGACTCCTTTGGCAGCATGACAACCAGAGCCGCGATGGTGAGCAAGCCGAGCAGCGTCAGCAATGGGAAGGGCGCCATCCAGCCCCGGCGGGCGATGATAAAACCCATCAGCGGGATGCCGATGATAAAAGCCAACGACCAGCTGAACTCAGTCACGGCGATGGCCAGCCCGCGCCGTTCATAAGGGACGCGGTCGCCGAGGTAGGCCTGCATGGAGGGATCGAATATGTACTTGCCGAGAGTGGTCAGAATCAGGGCCAAAGCGAGGGCTTGAAAAGTCGGCCAGAAGACCACCAACGCCGCGCCAAGGGTGAACATGCCCGGCCCAAGGAGCATCCCGAACTGGCGGCCGCGCCGGTCGGAGAGGGAAGCCAGGAATGGCCCCAATCCGCCCACGACCGAACGGGCAGTCAGCACCAAGGACATGGCGTGAATGTCCACCCCCAGGCCGCGCGCAAAGACCGCCAGGAACGGATAGACCATCCGGTGGGCGGTGTTGAAGACGGTACGGATGGCGGTAAATATGGGCAGTTGAAGACGCAAGAACTTCATGAAAGGATTATTTGTTTACGTCTGTGGCAGTGTCTGGATTGTACCGCAGGCGGGTTAATAGGTCATGAAATCCATACCAGCACCTGCTGTTTAATCACCCAGAGGCCATTTTCCTTTTTGAGAAGCACGTAATACCCCGCCCCCGCCATCCAGTGACTCTGGTTGCCGATATAGACCAGCGCCTCATCCAGCCTGGCATTGAATCCAACCCGCGAGAGCGTAATGATCCCTGGCGAATCCGGATAGCGGTTGTAGAACATCTCCCAGCCGTTCTGGTTTATAGCGAACAGTTCGTTCCTCTCTTCTTGGCTGAGCAGGACGTACTCAAAGCCGAGAAGCATGTCATCGCGCAGAGGGTAAGACCGGTCATTGCGGGTCTTGAAGTTCTTGATGACTTCCTGGGACAGCCCGTTCATATTCTCGCTGACCTGGGCAAGGGTGGAATCGATATCCTCAGACAGACCAATAACATCGGTGGCGGTGTACTCCATGATGACATACAACTCTGCCGGATACATGGCCTGGATGAGCGCGGCGTAGACAGCCTGCTCTTCGGCATCAATATCCACTGCGGAGGGGGTGGGACGGGCTGTTGGGGTTGCCGTGCAGGCCGCGAGCAGGATGGCGAGAACGATAAGGGCTATTTTCTTCATCTCACACCTCCAGTCTCACGATAAAATCAGCCCTGTCAGCCTGCAGGACTTTCATGTGCTGAGCGGGAGATTTATCCTCTACTCATTTGAACATAGGAATTTTAATCCCATGCCGCTTCGCCGCTTCGATCGCAATCTCATATCCCGCGTCGGCGTGACGCACCACCCCCAGACCGGGATCAGTGGTCAGGACGCGCTCCAGACGTTTGGCCGCTTCAGGCGTGCCGTCGGCGACGATGACCTGCCCGGCGTGCTGGCTGTAGCCGATGCCCACCCCGCCGCCGTGATGGAACGCGACCCATGTCGCCCCGCCGACAGCGTTGATGAGGGCATTGAGAATCGGCCAGTCGGAAATGGCGTCCGAGCCGTCTTTCATGTCCTCAGTCTCGCGGTTGGGGCTGGCGACCGAGCCTGAGTCGAGGTGGTCGCGGCCGATGACGATTGGGGCTTCCAGGATGCCTTTTGCGACCATCTCGTTGAACTTCAACCCGGCCTTGGCGCGCTCGCCGTAGCCCAGCCAGCAGATGCGCGCTGGCAGTCCCTGGAACGGGATTTTCTCACGCGCCATCTTTAGCCAGCGGTGCAGGTGGGCATCATCGGGGAAGAGTTTCATCACTGCTTCATCGGTCTTGTAGATGTCCTCGGGATCGCCTGAAAGTGCCACCCAGCGGAAGGGGCCCTTGCCCTCGCAGAACAGCGGCCGGATGTAGGCCGGAACGAAGCCAGGGAACTCGAAGGCGTCGCTCACGCCCCAGTCGTAGGCGCGCTGGCGCAGGTTGTTGCCGTAGTCGAACACCTCCGCGCCCTTGCGCTTGAACTCCAGCATGGCCTGGACGTGACGCGCCATTGACTCCATCGAGCGCTTCTCGTACTCTTTTGGATTGGACTTGCGCAGTTCCTCGGCGGCGGCTACGCTCAACCCGGAGGGGACGTACATCAGCACGTCGTGGGCGGGGGTCTGGTCGGTGACCACGTCGGGGACGACGCCGCGCTCGGCCAGTTCATAGTACACATCCGCGGCGTTGCCGATCAGGCCAATGGACTTGGGGATTTGCTGATCCCTGGCTTCCTCGACCAGGGTCATGGCCTCTTCCAATCCATCTACTACCTTGTCCACGTAGCCGATTTCGAGGCGGCGTTTGGCCCGCGCCGGGTCCACCTCGACGATCAGGCCGACGCCCTCGTTCATGGTGATGGCCAGCGGCTGCGCGCCGCCCATGCCGCCCAGGCCAGCGGTCAGAGCAAACTTACCTTTCAGCGAACCCCAACCGCGCTGTTTGGCCAGCGCGCCGAACGTCTCGTAAGTGCCCTGTAAAATGCCCTGCGTGCCGATGTATATCCACGAACCGGCGGTCATCTGGCCGTACATGATCAGCCCTTTGGCGGCCAGTTCGTCGAAGTGCTGCTGCGTGGCCCAGTGCGGCACTAGATTAGAATTGGCGATCAGCACGCGCGGCGCGTCGGGATGAGACTTGAAGATGGCGACAGGTTTCCCTGATTGCACCAGCAGCGTTTCGTCATCCTCGAGGTTTTTGAGAGATTCAAGGATGGCGTCAAAGCACTCCCAGTCCCGGGCAGCCTGCCCGCGTCCGCCATAAACCACAAGGTCCTGCGGACGCTCGGCCACTTCTGGGTCGAGGTTGTTCTGTATCATGCGGTAGGCGGCTTCCGTCAGCCAGGATTTGCAGGTGAGCGTAGTGCCGCGCGGCGCGCGGACGATGCGTGGGCCGGACATGATACATCTCCTTGTGTGAAAATAATAAGCGCCATAAGGCACATTTAGATTCGGCATGAGGATTTCCAGAACGTCAATCCTGACACCATTGATGTTTTCCTTATATGTCAAAATACAAGAACATGCCAATGCTTCAAGGCAACAATTTGATCGTATCCTCAATCGCGATAAACACCGGGGTAACCTTCGGGCGCAGTTGCGCATCTGCCACCATCATAATCATCACCGTATACCCCTGGTTCTGGAACAGCACTGCGCGCTCGAAGCCCACAATGGTGTTGCCATAAAGATCATCCACAGGCATGGTCACCTCAATCACGCCCAGGCGTAAGCCATTTGGGTTCTCCCTGGTCTCTGAGAAAACCACTGTCATCCCTGGACCCTCGGCAGGCAACTGTTCGGCGAGCATCTTCACCAGAAAATCCAACGACATTGCTGGAATGGTATTGTCCAACAGGACAAACAGGGTTGGCGTGGTCATGCCGACGATGTGCTCAGGCGTGGTGTCAATTGCGAATATTCGCATATTGGAATTCATGAGCGACCTGAAAGCCTCGATCGTTCCGCTTTGCTCGGGGTGTAGGGCCTCCGTCGTCGCGATGGCCTGCTGGACATTCCCCGAGGAAAGATCAATCACGATCCACGCGGGGGACAACACCAGTTGGTACCCCGCCTTTTTATCCGTAAATTTGGTGGACCCATCGGCCAGTTTGTCGGTATATGCCCCGGCAGTGGATTTCGTCGCGGTAGGCAGAGGTGTCTCTGTGGGTATTGTCGTCGGTATCGCGGTAACCGTTGGCGTGGGCGCCATGGAAGCGGTTGGCGTAGCGGCAATGAAGAGACGCCTGGGAGCGCTACAGGTCAAAGAGACCAGCCCAAAGAGCGCAAGGATGACAATGGGAAAAGCAGTCAAACGTTTCATGATGGATCCTCCCGATCACTTATCTACATTCATTCACTTGCTATTATACGCCAAAGAAAACCCCCTCTC